>JACCDR010501960.1_pt1 | contig 11553 bp, 17 predicted proteins | sample 7446431 | NCBI WGS metagenome assembly JACCDR01 (sample SAMN15323443, study PRJNA562643) | freshwater metagenome | isolation source: river surface water | place: USA:Blue River Watershed | collected 2017-08-17
ACCATGGAGGTAACGATGGCCCGCTTTCGAGGAGCCGTGCAAGGGGGACGGGGTGAAGCGTCTCGCCTTGGACACGCGTCTGTTGGTTTAAACGTTGTAGCACAAAGTTATTCAGGTGATATACGAGTTAGATTATTTACCGAGAATGGTGAGGATTGGGTTTATATAAAGGTTGTCCCACACAACGATCCTCACCTGGAATGGATGCGAGTTATATCGCGGTCCGGTCACTAACCTGCTCAATCAGAGCACCCGCAAAACCATGATGCAGGCGTTCGTTGAAGATATGCTGACTGGAGTGGAAGCGTGATTGTGCATTTTCACGTTACCCTCCACGTAATAATCGCTGCATCTAAAAGGAAACACACAATGAAAACCTACACGATCGAGCTGCGCATCGACGAAGGCGACGCCAAAGTCGTCGATGACGTGATAATGCAAGTCTTGAAAGAGGCAGCGAAACATGCAGTCGCCACTGCACTGTTGGTGTGCAAACGGCGGCCACAGATCGCGCTGTTCAGTGGTGACAACTTCTCCTCGACCGAGGAGATCATGCTCGCCGATGACATTACCTAGGAGGGGTAACATGACCACTCACACGCGTATCGAGATCGCTGCAGCGCAGGAAAAAGAATGGGATAAGACGCGCAGCGCACTCATGTGGCACTGTCCGGCTTTCACGTTCATCCTAATGACGATGATGGATAAGGTTGGATCAAAGCATATCGCTGTGTTCACAAAGGATATCCCCACCGCTGCTACGGACGGGGTGAGCCTGATCATCAACCCGGATTACTTCTTCCAGTTCAATCTGCAGAAGCGGATGTTCATTGTTGCCCATGAAATTTCTCACGCGATGATGAACCACATGGTTATGCTTCACCAGATGGAGCAGTGGGGGAAGGTTAAGTTCCCTGACGGCAAGTCGCTCCCGTTCGAGTGGGAGAAGATGAACTGGTCGATGGACTATGTGATCAACGACATGCTGGTCAACTGTAAGGGCGAAGGCTCACGTCCGATCTTTGAAATTGATCCATCGTGGCTGCACGACACTAATATCGCAACAGCCAACGACAGCGTCATCGACGCCTACTCCAAGGTCTATAAGAAGCAGCCGCCTGGAAGTGGTGGCGGTGGTAAGGGCGGCATGGGTAACTCTCAAGGTAACCAGCCGCCCAACGGGCAGAAGCCGTTCGACCAACACCTAAAGCCCGGAGCGTCGCAGGGTAAAGACCCGACCAAAGCTGCGCAGGAGCGAAATCACAACGAGTGGGCTACAGCTATCGCTGCCGCAGCTCAGGCTGCAAAGGTGCAGGGTAAGCTCCCCAGCGCGTTGGAGAGCTTCGTCAACTCACTCCTCGAACCGAAGGTAGCGTGGCAAGACCACATCCGCGGGCTGTTCGCGCGTAAGGTCGGTTCTGGTGCGTACGACTGGCGTAAGCCTGACCGGCGTATGATCGAGCGGGATGTGTTTGCGCCTAGTCGATCGGGCGGCGGGTGCGGCACGATCGCGGTCGCTTGTGATACGTCCGGCTCGGTCACCGACCACACCATCGCAATGTTCTTCGCCGAGTTGTCGGGGATACTTGAAGACCTGCAGCCGCGAAGGATTTTACTCTACTGGTGTGACGCCAAGCTGCATCGCGTCGATGAGATCGAGGACCCGGCCGACATCGCCGAAAGCCGTCGCAAAGGTGCGCCAGGACGCGGCGGCACGTCGTTCATCCCCGTGTTCGACGAGATTAACAAGATGGGCGTCGAACCAGACGCGCTCGTCTATCTGACGGACATGTACGGCTCGTTCCCCCAACATGCGCCGAAGTACCCGGTGATCTGGGGTAGCGTCAGCAAAGGCGTTGGCGCGCCTTTTGGAGACGTGGTCGAGATACCGCAAGGTAAGGAGTAGTAACATGGCACGACGAAGCCGAGTGGAGAAAACAGAAGGCCCTCTTACGAGGGCCGAACTCGACGGCCTGATAAACAAGATCGAGTTAATGCGGCAGGAAATGCTCACCCATTGCACCGATGAGTTCACCCACAACGACTATTTCGATCTGTTTGTGCCGACCGACCTACAGCAGGCATTTAGGGATGTCCACAAATATGCGTATATGCCAACCTATTACTACTACAGGACGTTCAACATTTGGTGGGTGCCACTCAACCAAAAAATACGGGTAAGTCTGGAAAAGTACCACGGTCAAGACGCGCCGCTGATATTGATCGATCCGATGCTGGAGCTGAAAGCTCCAGCAGAGTTACTCAACAGAGTTACCTCACTGGTAACTGAGCGCACGCGTATAAATACCGATTTTGGACGTGTCGAAGCGGTCGTGAAGGCGTTGAATAAGTATTGCGAGACACCATCTCAAATGCGCTTCTTCTGGCCGCAGATTGCGATGTTGGCGGATAGAGCAGGGTTATCGTCACTCGTCGAGAAAATGAAGTTTAACCCGCGCGATATATGCACCCTGCCTGTGGCTGTAAGAAAAGCTTGTCGAGAAGCTGCACTCACCATCACTCAGGCGCAGCTCCTCGCCGACGTACCGAAGCCTGAGTTCGAGACGGCGCTCACTTTCACGATCGCGTCTTCCACAAAAAACGAAGATGGGTTCATCTTCTACGTGAAAGAGTAGACGACCGTTAAATAAAAAACGACCGGCGAGGAGAACCACCAACCCGCCGGTCGCCAGAATTGCTCCCACCCACGGGGTCGGAAGGCCCCAAGGAGCGTCCCAGATATAGCGACGGGACGCTCTGGCGTCAACCAGTGAAAGTTAAAAAACATGCCGATCGCTACATGGTTCTTCGATTTTGAGACGTTCTATACTCAAGAATACAGTTTGAGGCGCATGACGCCGGTTGAGTATATACTTGACCCCAGGTTCGAAGCGATTGGGTGTGCAATCAAAGAAGGGGTTGGGGGGAATACATATTGGGTGGACGGTCCTGACCTGACTAAATTTTTTGCTGACCTACCCAGAGATATTATAGGAGTTAGTCATAACTGGCTATTCGACGGTTGTGTACTTGCGTGGCGCTACAATTTCATTCCTAGGTTATCGGTTTGTACACTGTCTGTAGCGCGCGCGCTTCTCGCGCATAAGCTGCGCAGTCTATCCCTAGACAGTGTGTCTAAATATCTTGGGTTACCCCCGAAGGGTAACACCGTCCACAAGGTGATAGGACTTAATCTGGATATGATTAAGGCGGCCGGCATCTACGACGAGTACGTGGAGTATTCCAAGCGCGACGATGACAACTGCGCGTCAATCTTCGACATCCTCGTGCGTGGTGCGGAGCCCCCAAATAAGGACATCCCACGACCGGATAAGTTTCCGGCGAGTGAAATTCTCATCATGGACACCGTGATGCGCGCTGCGGTGCAGCCGCGGTTCCGCCTCGACCCAGAACTCCTGCATGAACATGCAGGAAAACTGGAACAACAGAAGAACGAGCTGCTCGCCCGAGCGATGCTCGTGGGCGCGGACGGCAAGTCCGATCTCATGTCAAACGAGCGCTTCGCTGAGCTGCTGCGTAGCATCGGCGTCGAGCCTCCTGTGAAGATATCCCCCCAGACGGGCAGAGTGACCTATGCGTTCGCTAAAACCGACCAGGGCATGATCGACCTTGAGGAGCATGAAGACCCCGGAGTGCAGGCGCTGGCAGCCGCTAGACTGGGTCACAAGTCGACCATCGAGGAGAGCCGTGTAAAGCGGCTGATATCTATATCTCAGCTTCAATGGCCGGCGTTCGTCACCCATCCAAGTAACGAGCAGGCGATCCTCATGCCTATGCCTCTCCGGTTCTCGGGCGCGCACACCCATCGCCTATCGGGCGACTGGAAGTTGAACATGCAGAACAACCCGCGTGGGTCTGCCATCAGGCGCGCACTCACCGTTCGCAAAGGGGAGAAGGTACTCAAGCGTGACGCCTCACAGATCGAGGCCCGTGTCAATGCGTGGTTCTGCGGACAGGACGACCTTGTCGCACAGTTTGCGCGTGGCGAGGACGTGTATTCGAATTTCGCGTCACACGTGTTCGGCTGTGTTGTCACCAAGAAGGATAAGCCGAAGCGGTTCGTCGGCAAGACCTGCGTGCTTGGGCTGGGTTACCAGACCGGTTGGGAGAAGCTGCGGTGGACGATTAAGGTGAAGTCCAGAGAGCAGCTCGGTGAAGCGATGATCATCTCCGACGAGGAGGCGAAGCGCATCGTTAAGACGTACCGCACCGTCAATTACAAGCAGCCGGCCATGTGGGAGTTTCTCCTGCACACGGCGATCCCCGTCCTTGCTGGCATTATGGACCCGATCCAGATCGGCCCGATCCTCGTTGAGAAGGGCTCGATCCTGTTACCCAACGGGTTACGTCTCTACTTCCCCAACACACGATGGGAAGACGGTCAGTGGGTCTACGACTACGCCGGCAGCACAAAGAAGATTTACGGTGGTGCTCTGTTGGAGAACATCATTCAGGCACTGGCGCGCATCTGCACAATGGACGCCGCTGCACGTATTCGTAGGCGCATCGACAAAGCCGCAATCTGGATGAACCTACAGGCGCACGACGAGCTAGTCTACATCGTGCCCGATCGGCTCATCGAACCAGTCAACGGCATCATGCGAGAGGAAATGGACCGGCGTCCGTGGTGGGCACCCGACCTTCCACTCGCGTCAGAAGGCGGCGTTGGCCCGTCATATGGACAAACTGAGTTCATCCAGTAGAACTACTTACGACGTAGGTACTGATACCGTAGCGATACGGTGGTGCGAAAAAACCACACACCACCTATGACTGTGTCGGAAATGCGACCCGGCGGTTGATATATCAGCAACCGATGTGTAAACCAGTATTTGTATACGAATTACGGTTTTCTTCGGTGTGTACCGCTGTAGTACAATATAGTCTTTTATAACCTACGCTATTTTCTATACTTTTTCTGTGGTTATGGGGTTGATCCCCTGTAACCTATCGCTATATTACCTAAAGGTGACATAACCACACCATACCTTTCTCCCACCCACGGGACACCCCTTAAAAAGGAGTGCTCAAAAATGAGCAGTGAAGAAGTTCATCGACTTCGAGAACGTGTGAAGATGCTCGAAGGCGAGCAGAAACAAACCGAGGCTGTGTTTGCAAGTACCTTCCGTCTAACCCCACCATCACTAAAACTCCTCATACTTCTCTATAAGCTACCCTCCGCTACTTCGACAGTTATCGCGCAGCGTTTGGGTATCTCGGATGTGAAAGTTGCGGTGTTTCGGTTGCGACAGCAGCTCGCCAAGCAGGGGCACGACGTTAAGATCGAGAGCCACCGTGGCGTTGGCTACTGGTTGGACGACGCGTCACGCAACGTCGTTAAGGCACTTATTACGCCTGCTTCGTCCACGCCGGCACCGACGAAGCCCGAGCAGGCTGACCTACCTGCTGCTTAACGTCTTCTATCTCCCACCCACAACACGGCGCTGACCACGCCGTACGGAGCACCACGCTATGAACGCGTTCATTCAGACGTTCACCGGGAAAGCATTCACTTTCCCGCTCCTCAACATCGACGCCATCGAGATCGAGGACATTGCGAACGCACTTTCTAAGCAGTGCCGGTACGCTGGCCACTGTTTGAAGTTTTACTCCGTCGCCGAGCATTGCTGCCACGTGTCGGATCGCGCGTCCGACGCGAACAAGTTTGCGGCGTTGATGCATGACGCGTCAGAGGCGTACCTCGTCGACATTCCCCGGCCGATCAAAAAGCTGTTCCGTTCGTATCAACTTGCCGAGGAGGAGGTGATGCGAACCATAGCCACCAAGTTCGGTTTTGCGTGGCCATTACCTGCAGAGGTAAAAAATCTCGACATCGCCATCATCTCCGACGAGCGTAAGCAGAACATGCATCCGATGGATGTCGATCCATTGGCGTGGGGTAACGTGCTACCGGCGCTCGGTGTGAAACTTAAATTCTGGACACCCGAGAAAGCCGCGAGCGAGTTCCTGGCACGTTTTGACCTATGGAGCTAGGACATGGCCACTCTATCGATGGAATCCCTTAAAAAGGTTTATGAGACTGCTAAAGCCGATAGGTTAAAAGAGATGAAGACCGACTGGGACGCCTTAATAGGAACGGCCTCTATTCGCCCTTCGGGTCCACCTATATCCAACAAAGTTTGGAACGCATACCCCAACGAAAATACGCAGACGTGGTCATTGAAACAGATGATCGCGATGCGCCTGCGCCTCAGTAACGGCGACCGATCACCATTCGACTTCCTCGAATGCCACAAGACGTTTCAGGACAAGGTCCTCGTGTTTGTCGTCGTCGGCGACGACAGCGTTACTTTGGAAGACGATTGGAAGTTATTCCCGTCCGACGCACTAATCACTCAACTAATCCTTCTCAAGGAGAAAAATCAATGATCCTCTCGGGTCAAACCATACGTGCGCTCGGTATCCTTACGCCTTTCCACGAGCGTAAGGTCCACGAGCTTACGGGCATGTCGTTCGGGCTTTCGTGCGCCGGCTACGACATTCGCCTCGACAACGACGTGTTCCTGAAATCGCACGGCTTCGAGCTGGGCGTGTCGATGGAGCACTTCGACATGCCACCTAACGTGCTGGCTCGTGTCGCCGATAAAAGTACGTTGGCGCGGCAGGGGATCAGCGTATTCAACACGATCATCGAGCCCGGCTGGAAGGGCCATCTCACCATAGAGATCGCCAACCACAGTGGTGAGATTAAGCAGCTCGTGCATGGGCAGCCGATCGCGCAGATCATCTTCCAGTTCACCGACAACCCCGTCGAGCGCCTCTATACGGGCAAGTACCAGAACGCCGATAAGAAGCCGCAACCGGCACTGCGTGAATTACCAGTGAGGTAACTATGACACCGGAAATAGTAGACCATATATTTTTGTGGATAGCCGGCATCTTGTTTGTGATGTTTATGGTTGGCGTCTTCGACAGACAATAAGGGTAACTTCGATGGCTGCGGTAACCACAACATTCGCCGGTGGGGTTTTGAAGAAACCATTCAGTTGGTCATATTCGAAACTTAAAAATTTCGAGGCGTGCCCTAAGCGTCACTTTCATATCGACGTTCAGAAAGATGTGAAAGAGGAAGAAAGTGAGATGCTCGCTTGGGGTAACGTCGTACACGACCGACTAGCCAAGCGGGTAAGTAAGAACGAACCACTGCCCCCAGAACTCGTGAAGTTCGATAAGTGGGCTGAACGCATTCAAGCAACGCCCGGCGTAATCCACGTCGAGCAGAAACTGGCGATCAAAAAGGACTTCGGCGCTTGTAAGTTCTTCGACCGAGAAGCGTGGTTCCGTGCCGTTGGCGACGTGATCAAGATAAACGGGCAAGTCGCGCTCGTAGCCGACTGGAAAACGGGCAAGATCGTCGAAGACAGCGTTCAGCTCGCGCTGGCTGCCGCGTGCGTCTTCGCTCATTACCCCGAGGTAATGGCCGTGCGGTCAGAGTTCATCTGGTTGAAGCATGACGCGTCGACCCGAGAGACGTTCAAGCGCGAGGATATGGCTGCCTTCTGGCGAGGGTTATGGACCCGTATTGAGACGTTGCAACACGCACACGAGAACGACGAGTTCCCAGCAAAACCCAACGGCCTTTGTCGGCGTTGGTGTCCAGTAACTAAGTGCCCACACCACGGAGAATGAGGAGATTAAAAATGGCTATCATCGACGTTAAGAACCCTTGGAAGCGTAAAGCTTTGGTTATCGCGTGGGCTATCCCATCGTACATTGTAATCATTCTGTGTGGCGCGATCCTCGGCGCGATTGAACATCTTAGCCATCTTCACGATGCAATGGTGGATGCGTGGCACGGACTGGACGACGAGCCTTCCGACGAGGAGATCGCCGCCGAGTTTGACGCTCTCATGGAGCGCCTTCGCCGTGAAGGCCGAGTTCGAGTTTTCACTTTCAGCGACGCTGCGTGACTAATAACAGGGTGTAGCTCAGCCCGGTAGAGTTCCGCACTTGGAATGCGGATGTCGTAGGTTCAAATCCTGCCACCCTGACCAAACTCAGAGAACCACCATGGAATTTGCTGACCCCTTGGATAATCCAAACCTCTCCCCTCGCACGCGAGCTGAAATGCTCGAAGGCAAGAGAATGCTACGGGTTAACTTCGCCGAGGAGAATGTGCAGGCTAAAACCAACGAGATAAGAAATCGGTTTGGACTGAGAATTTTTTCAACAATCACATGGATAAGCGCGAGCGGTGAAGGTGAGGTGTTGACGGTCGTTACTATTGGGAACGACGGTAATTCATCCGACACGGTGCAATTCACCATCCCACTGAGTGAGTTTCCTGGGAAAGAGCTTATTTCCTTTCTGATGTTGGCGACACCAAAATGAAACGAGAACCACAGTATACGTTCGAATGTGAAGACCTTCGCAAGGTGGACTTTAACGACGTTAACAGGCCAAAAACGGCGAAAGAAATGACTACGGCGGATTGGGCAATCGTATTAGTCGACGCGCTGTTCCCCAAAAAGGACGAAGAATGTCTACCCCGGAAGGCCGCGTAAAAACTAAAGTCAAAAAGTTACTTAAGAGGTATCCGCTCTATAGCAATTGGCCGGTGCCATGCGGATATGGAGTACCGATGCTCGATTGTGTCGGTTGTTTTTACGGTCTGTTTTTCTCAATAGAGACAAAGGCACCCGGCGGAAAACCCACGCTACGACAGCAACAAACGATCGAAGAACAACGCGCTGCTGGCGCACAGGTGTTTGTCATCGATGGCGACACCACTGAATTAGAGGAATGGTTGGAAAATGTTGCCTGTACACATAAGCGCCAAGCACAGAATGGTGGGGGTTCCGGCGAATGCAGAAGTTCAGAACCTGTTTCCCAACGCTCGGCCAATGACAATCAACGGGGAGCCACACCTTCTCCTACCGCACGGGTTGGTCGAAGCGTACCTACTGAAGAAGTTCGGGTACGACGTACCGGCACCGATCGTTACTCAATATAACTGGGCGAATGGCAAGCCGTTCGACGTGCAGGTTAAAACCTGTGCGATGCTGACGCTGAACCCCCGCGCATATGTGTTGAACGGGATGGGCACGGGTAAGACGCGCGCGGCGTTGTGGAGTTGGGATTACCTCAAGAGTAACAACTTCGTCGGCAAGGCGATTGTGTTCGCGCCGCTCAGCACGTTGACGTTCACGTGGAAGCGAGAAGCCTTTCAAGTGCTCCCCCACCGCACCACTGCAGTTTTACATGGCGATAAGAAGCGCCGGTTGGATCGTCTCGCCGATCCCGCGGCCGAAATGTTCATCATCAACCACGACGGTTTGAAGGTCATCTACGATGACATCGCCAAGCGAACGGACATCGACACCGTCATAATCGATGAACTGGCGGTCTACCGAAACAATAACGACCGCACGAAGCTGATGCGGAAGTTCTGCGCCCTACCCCATATCAAAGTCGTGTGGGGCATGTCTGGCGCACCGATCCCACACGCACCGACCGATGTTTGGGCGCAGTGCCGGATCGTTACTCCGACCAGCGTGCCGAGATACTTCAAGCAGTTCCGCGATGACCTGATGGTCAAGGTCGACCAGTTTAAATTTATACCCAAGGACGACGCTGTTGACCGCGCCTATGCAGTGATGAAGCCGGCCGTAAGATTTACATTGGACGATGTCACCGAGCTGCCCGGGTGCGTCTCGCGCACCATCGATGTCGAGATGGGTCAGAAGCAGGCGCACATATACAAGCAGCTCGTCGCGTCGGCGCGCGTCGCCGTGGCGAACCATGAGATCACCGCGGCCAACGCCGGCGCAGCCATGAACAAGCTGCTCCAAATAAGCTTGGGTTGGGTGTACACCTCGGACGGTCGCATCGTTCCACTCGATAACGAGAAACGCATCCAGACGATGATGGACTGCATCGAGGGGACCGACCGCAAGGTGCTGGTGTTCGTGCCGTTCAAGCACGCGCTGGCGGGAATTTCGGAGGCTCTCACCAAAGAGAAGATCGACCACGTTACCGTGTCGGGCGACACGCCTGCTGGACAGCGCGCCGAAATCTTCAACCTGTTCCAGAACACCGATCGGTATAAAGTTATAGCTGCGCACCCGCAATGTCTGGCGCATGGCATTACGTTGACGGCGGCCGACACTGTGCTTTGGTTTGGTCCGATCCCCAACCTTGAAATCTATGATCAGGCGAACCACCGCATTATCCGCGTTGGGCAGAAGCATAAGCAGCAGATCATCCACCTGCAGTCGACGCCCGTCGAGAAGCGCGTCTACACGATGCTTCGCAACAACCAACGCGTCCAAGAAAGATTTCTCGAAATGGTCGAGAATGCCTCGAAAGAGGACTAACCCCGCGTCTAACGGAGAACCACTATGAATGCGGTTACTTGGGACTTTCACGCGTCCGGCATTTCCGCTGAAACCTTTGGGAAGCTGGTCGAATATCTCGTCGGCGCAAACCCCGACGCCAAGTATGGTTTCAAGCGACACGTGAACGGTGTGAAGGTGCTCGCACCCACGCCTGTCACTGCGGCACCTGTCACTACACCAAAGCGCCCGAATGCTCTCGTTCAACTCCCCTCCGATAAGGAGTTGTGGGAGAAGGAGCAGGCGCAACTACCATTCGCGCTGTCCGGCAGCGATCCAACTGTTCGTACACGTACGCCATTCACAAAGCGCAAGACGGTCCACGCTGTGGTCAAGCAGCTTTTCACGAATGAGTTCGCTCATTACTACGAGTTAGAGGCCGTGTTAATTAGGGAAGACTATAAGAAGGGTACGCTTTCCTACGTCATATGTGGGTTGGTTCGGCTTGGTTACATCGAGAAGATCACTAAGAACGTCGTCCGGCTTACCGATAAGGGCCGCATTGAACTCGCGCACCTTGCGCAGTAACCCCAAGGGGTAACCGACATGAACGCTCCCATAACGCCTGACTTGAACGTCAGGGTTAACCAGTACGTCCGGTTGCGTGACAAAATCAAGGAGATCAAGGATCGGCACAAAGCTGAGCTGAAGCCTTTCGTCGAAACCCAAGCGCAACTTAACGCGATTATATTGGGCCTCCTAGATCAAGCCGGCGCTGAAAGCGTCCGCACCGATAGCGGCACCGCCTACAAAACGCTGGACCGGTCGGCCACCCTCGCGGACAGGTCGGCGTTCTGGGAGTACGTTCAGGCCGAACAGGCTTGGCACTTGATCGACTACAAGGCGAACGTCACTGCGGTCGCCGACTTCATCGCCGACAAAGCTGAAGCAGCGAAGACCGATCCACTGGTCATCCCTGCCCCGCCGCCCGGCGTGAACTACTCTGAAACTTGGGAAGTCGGCGTGCGCCGAAAAGCTAAATAGGAGAACCACAATGGTGTTGTTTTTTGCGAATGAAGGGCCGCTCGTTGAATATGATAACGGTGTTTTCTACGTAAGCAATCTGAACCCTGAAGTTTGTACGCAATGGCGTATGACACGTTGGGAGCTAATCAAATTCAGCCTATGCAGCTTGTTTGCTGCGTTTACAGACTAACCACTACACCCGCCCACATCT
>JACCDR010020067.1_pt1 | contig 11550 bp, 12 predicted proteins | sample 7446431 | NCBI WGS metagenome assembly JACCDR01 (sample SAMN15323443, study PRJNA562643) | freshwater metagenome | isolation source: river surface water | place: USA:Blue River Watershed | collected 2017-08-17
GCCACCCTCGAACTCGGTCGAGAGAAAGACATGGGAGATACGTTTTAAAAGCTCTGGCGCGGACTTTCGACCTGAAAGACAAAGAACATTGGCATTATTGTGGAGCCGGGACATACGGGCGTCGTCCTCGTCACGGCAAAGGGCGGCGCGGATATCTTTGTAGCGGTTCGCGGCCATACTGACACCGATACCCGAACCACAGAGGAGGATCCCGAAGACCTGCTCTCGACGGACGTTCTCCACGAGAAGCTTCACCCATTCCGGGTAATGTGTTGACTCAGGGCCATGAGTCCCGAGATCTACAATCTCATAACTTTTGCGGAGCTCCTCCACCAAAAGTTGTTTTTCCTGGAAAGCGGCGTGATCGGATGCGACAAAGATTTTATTCATGCTGCCATGGTAGCAACAAACGGACCGAAAAAAAAGAAGGCCCGCACGATGGCGGGCCTTCCTCAAAAAACTAAGAAACTTAGTATCTGTAGTACTCTGGCTTGAACGGACCAGAAGCGGAGATACCAAGGTACTCCGACTGATCTGGCGAGAGAACATCAAGATCTACGCCAATCTTCTTCAAGTGAAGGCGAGCAACCTTCTCGTCGAGGTGCTTCGGAAGCATATAGACTTTCTTCTCATAAGAATGAGCGTTGGCCCAAAGCTCGAGCTGTGCCAGAACCTGGTTCGCAAACGAAGTCGACATCACGAAGCTCGGGTGGCCTGTAGCACATCCGAGGTTCACAAGGCGGCCTTCGGCGAGAATGATGACCTGCTTGTTGCCTGGAAGAGTGTAGAGGTCAACCTGTGGCTTGATTGTATCTTTCGAATGACCGTAGTTCTTGTTCAACCACGCCATATCGATCTCGATGTCGAAGTGACCGATATTACAAACGATGGCCTTGTCTTTCATAGCGAGGAAGTGGCGACCAACGACGATGTCCTTACATCCAGTCGTCGTTACGACGATGTCGGCTTCTTTAACCGCGTCATCCATCTTTTTCACTTCATACCCTTCCATCGCTGCCTGAAGAGCGCAGATAGGATCAATTTCAGTAACGATAACCCGAGCGCCTGCACCGCGGAGTGATTCTGCAGAGCCCTTACCAACGTCGCCGAAGCCGGCAACAACAGCGACCTTACCGGCGATCATCACGTCTGTAGCACGGCGGATGGCGTCGACACAAGATTCGCGACAACCGTACTTGTTATCGAACTTAGACTTCGTAACGGAGTCATTAACGTTGATACATGGAACCGGGAGCTTGCCGATCTTGGCGAGCTCATACAGGCGGTGAACACCTGTGGTCGTCTCTTCAGAAATACCTTTGATGCCCTTGTAGAGCTCAGGGTACTTGTCAAGGATGAGCTGGGTCAGGTCACCACCGTCATCGAGGATCATGTTCAGAGGCTCTTTTTTATCGCCAAAGAACACAGTCTGGTCGATACACCACATGAACTCTTCTTCCGTCATTCCTTTCCAGGCGTAGACCGGAACACCGGCAGCGGCGATGGCAGCTGCAGCATGGTCTTGAGTAGAGAAGATGTTACAAGAAGACCAGGTTACGTCGGCCCCGAGCTCAACCAAAGTTTCGATCAAAACGGCAGTCTGGATAGTCATGTGAAGACAGCCGGCGATACGAGCGCCTTTTAATGGCTTGGCCTTGCCGAACTCTTCACGGAGCGCCATGAGTCCTGGCATTTCCGCTTCTGCGAGCTTAATTTCCTTGCGACCCCAGTCCGCAAGAGTGATGTCTTTGACTTTGTACTTCAAGCGGGTTGAATTGCCGTAAGTACTCTCTGAAAAAGTTGCCTTCATTTATAAATCCTTTTCCTAAAACCCCATGGGTCTGGTAAATAAGCACAAATTGCTAGAATTCTTGTAAAAGTTAGCACTTTCTCCTTGGAGTCTCAAGTGTCGGGAGTCCATATCAAGGGTTTATCTAAGGTCAAATCATGAAAAAATACCGCTTCGAGTACTTCGCTTCCTGCCCGGTGGGCATAGAGGAGCTATTAACGCAGGAAATTCTGTCCCTGGGAGCGAAGACTGCCACAGCAACCCGTGGAGGTGTGCAGTTCGAGGCGTTCCACGAAATTGCCCTCAAAGTCATCCTTTATTCCCGGCTCGCAAGCCGAGTCTTTAAGTTCCTCTACCAGTTTGAAGTCATTAACGAGAAAGACTACTACCTCGAAGCAACAGAAATCAAATGGAAGAGTCTCATGGACGTGCACCACACGTTCAGACTGACGACGATCTTTGGTGACCTGCCGCGTGAGCGCGAAGAGTTTCGAAATTCCCAGTTTGCGACCTTGAAATTGAAGGACGCCATTGTAGACTGGTTCCGCCACTACGAAAAAGAACGGCCAAGTGTGGCCAAGGATTACCCAGACGTCTCCTTTCTTGCGCGCATCGACCGGGGACAGGAGAAACCTTACCTCGTGACCATTCTCTACGACCTCTGCGGAGACCCGCTCAATCAGCGGGGCTACCGGATCTCGAAGACCGAGGCCCCGGTAAAAGAAAACCTCGCGGCGGCGATGCTCAAAATCGTAGGCTGGAACCCTCAGGAAGAACATCTCCTCGATGCCATGTGTGGATCGGGAACCATCGCGATCGAAGCGGCACTGATGGCGGGAAATATTCCCCCGAGTTTTCTGAAGGTCGACCGCTACCTGAAGAACGTTAATTTTAAACTCTGGACCTTTCAGAACTACCCGTGGTTAACGAAAGACGAACACCTCCAGGCGAATTTCACCCAGCTCTTGAAGGACATACTGTCCGAGACCGAGAAAGGTATCGCCGAACTCCGCAAGAGGCCTGGTCTCATAGTGGCCAATGACCTTTCCGAGATGTGCGTTGGGGCGGCAAAAGATAATGCTCGAAAGGCCCGGCTTGAAGACATCATCGAATTCACCCAGCTTGACGCCCGGGAGACGTATCCCTCCGGTGCCAAGACTCTCTTTATCTGTAATCCGCCTTATGGCGAGCGCCTGGAGCCAGGGGACGACGAGAAACTTCGGGCCCTCTATAAAGGTCTCGGGGATCATTGGAAGCACAATTTTAAAGGTCACAGGGCGGCGCTCTTTACAGGAAACCTTGAGATGCTCAAAGCTGTGGGACTTAAAACTTCAAAGCGCCACATCCTTCATAACGGCGACATCGAATGTCGACTGGCCGAATACACGTTTTACTAGATCTTGCTTTTTTGGATGACGAGAATATTGTCCTCGCGGACTCTGATCAGATAATCCCAAGCCTCGAGTTTAGGTTTGAGGTTAGTGAGATGGGTATTGATGGTCCCGGGCTTAACCGTATCTCGACCCCAGATTTTTTCAATGAGCTCCTGCCGGCCAAGACTCCGGGGAAAGGCCCGCACGACGTGACTCAGAAGCCGCAGCTCGAGAAGAGTCAAATCAATAGGCATTCCTGCTATCAGGGCCCGCATGGTGGTAGCATCGATCTCGAGGTTGCCCAATTCAAGACTCGCCGAGCGATCCACGAAAAAGCGGATTTTGTTCGTCAGACGCACCACCAGTTCTTCGTATCCGATGGTTCGATGAAAAAAATCCATCGCCCCCTCCTGATACGACTTTAACTTTACCTCATCACTGGGATCACCAGAGATAAAGAACACCGGACAACCGTTGTAGTGCGGATGGGCAAGGATCTTCTGAAAAAGAGAGTGACCATCGATGGCCGGCATATGGACATCAACCAAGAGTGCATGGGCATAGACCCGGTCAAGCACATCAGGAAATTTAGTTACTTCCTGACAGCCGAAGACGTGGAAGTCGTTGGCAAGCATCAGCTTAAAGCATTCGATGTTTTGAGGCTCGTCATCGAAGATAACCAGGTTCCATTTCATACAGAAGCTTTTTTCATAAGCTGGATACCACGAGACTTAAGACCATTGATTTCAAAGTCCCATCCGCTGAGTTTACTGTTGAGGTTGGAGACATGAGTATAGATGGTGGCGTCCAGAACATGGTCTGTCCTCCAGACCTGCTTGATCAATAAGTCCTTGGAAACGACATCAGGATAGTTTCGAAGGAGGAGGCAGAGAATTTTAAACTCAATGAATGTGAGTGGGAGTTCCTTCTCGCCGAGGTACCCCTTAAGTAACGTCAAGTTGATCCGGAGGTTGGTAAATTCGATTATGCTCCGGTGTTTTTCGAAGAATTGGATCTTCGACTTTATGCGAGCGATCAACTCTTCGGGATGGATGTCGCGGTTCAGGAAATCAACGGCACCAAGAACGAAGGATCTGATCCGAGCGCTGTCCGACTCGTCGGAGGAGATAAAAAAAATCGGGCAGCCATTGTAATGAGGGTGCTCGATGAGCTTCTCATAGAGTGTAAAGCCGTCTAATACTGGCATATGGATGTCGACGAGAATAGCGGCATAGGAAGCGGCGGGGAACTGGGCCAGAAAAGCTTCAGGCCGCTGGAAGGTTTTTACCGTGAAGTCGTCTTCGAGGACGGTCCTGATGCAATCAAGGTTCAGGTCGTTATCATCGACGTAAGCGATGTCTACTTTCAAAACTTCTTCCTCAAAAAGTCTCTACTTCAAACGGTCTTCGAGCCTCATCGCTAAAGTAGGGCTTGCAAATTTTAAGAGCGCAGTCTTATTCACAACCTTGTCAAAATGCTTTTCAGATTTGCTGAAAAAGTATCCCGCGACGTCTTGATCCTTGAGGAAAATCGTGTGTCCCTTCGTATCAAACTTACGCAGAATAAATTCTGAATCTAAGAACAAAATGTCTCGGATCGTGAAGTTTTTGGCTACGTACATGATAATGCAATAGTCCGATAGTTCAGCTAAAGATTTCTTGATCTTCACACCCTTGGGGGACGTCGAATCATGCCAATGAACCTTGACCTCTACAACCTTCCCTTCTTCAGTTTTAAAATCAAAGCCCCGCTGAGACGAAGATTTAATCTGATGGAGACCAAAAATGATCTTCGAGTACCACTCTCCTAATTGAATGGGCAGGTTCTTACCGTTCATCAAAACCTTATGATCTTTGAGGATCTGAAAGGTTTGATGCACCACCTCGACCGTATCAAAGATGGCCTTCTGGTCCGGGAGATGGAGGATCCCGATATTTTTCATGACCTTGCTCGAGAGACGCTTATTGAATTGAGTTTGATACCACTGGTCAAACTCATTCACTTCAAGGAAGTCGTAGGAACTGAAGACGAAGCCTTCGGCCTTGAGCTTATTGATGGAATCCATGTCAGGGAATTCTTTAAGAAGGAAGGAGTACGGGACATATTCCCGATCATTACTACCCCTGACATAGATCGTATCTTTGTCATAGTCGGAGCTGCCATGAGTTGACCCAGAGAACCTCTGGGCCAGCTCATAGACTTTATCTTTTAACACGGTGAACCTTTTAATTAAATTACCATCACTCTAGCACGATAAAGATCAAATCTCTAGCGTTGTCATGTCCTCAGTGAAGTCTGAGATGGTCTTAGCGATCGACAGGTTATGAATCAAATACTGGGAACAATACACCTTAAAGTCGGTGATTTTGGATTCATAATATTTTCTGTCTTCTGCGGAAGCAGACGCCATTTTTTTGTCTGAAAGCACCGCTGAATCAAGGAGTCGCCACGCGATAACCATCTGCGAAGCAAAGGTGAGAAAATCAGTACAGTTTTGAAGGATCAGGTTGAATTGATTATTTTTAGCGTAACCCGAGATCTGCTGCATAACGCCCTGAGCACTCACCAGGACTTTCCCGAAGAGCTCCTTCTCCCGTTTGAACTTTGCGTCGTCGAGGCCCTGGACGCTGGCCACGATCTCCTGTGAAAGGGCCGACAGAGTCTTACCACCGTCCTTGAGAATCTTACGCATCACAAAGTCGATGGCCTGAATCCCGTTGGTACCTTCGTAGATCATGGCAATCTGGGTATCTCGTACGAACTGCTCGACCCCGTACTCAGTACAGTAGCCGTATCCGCCGTGGGCCTGAAGAGCTGTGGAAGAGACGCTAAATCCTTGCTCCGAGCAGTAGGCCTTACAGATAGGCGTCAGAAGGCTAATCAGCGCTTCTTGTTTCGGGTCGTGATGGGCCTTATTAAAAAGGTTCGCCGTATAGAGACAAAGAGCACGCATCCCGCGCGACATGGCACGCATCCGAAGGAGGTTTCTCCGGACATCAGGGTGGAGCACGATCTCTTTTCCAAACTGGGCCCGCTCGCGAGTGTATTTTTCGGCCATCATGTACGCCAGGTTGGCCTGGGCTTCACCCTGAAGACCGCAGTAGAGTCGGGCCTCATTCATCATGATGAACATAGTTTCCATGCCGTGGAACTCTTCACCTATGAGCCAGCCTTCGGTCTGGGCGTCTTGGCCGAATTGCAGCTCGCAGGTCGCCGAAGCGTGAATCCCCATCTTGTGCTCGATCTTCGAACAAATGACATTATTCGATTCGCCCACTGCGCCGTCGGAGTTGATCTTAAAGCGCGGAACAACGAACAGAGAAATACCCTTCGTTCCTGCCTCCGCACCCGGAGTCCGAGCAAGGACGAGATGGATGTTGTTTTCGTAGAGGTCGGACTCCCCGGAAGAAATAAAGATCTTTGTTCCCTTGATGGCGTATCGACCATTACCGAGGGGCTGTGCTGTCGAGCGGAGTGCTCCCACATCCGAGCCGGCGTTCGGTTCCGTGAGGCACATGGTTCCGCCCCACTTCCCTTCCATCATCCTGGGAACGATATGGGTCCGCATGAATTGGTCGCCCTTGAGGTTAACCACATTCAGGGCCGCGCGCGAGAGACCCGGGTACATTGTCCAGGCACAGTTGGCGCCGGTCGCGAGTGACATACAGGCGACATAGAGTGCCTCTGGAACTGGCGTTCCACCGATATCTGCCGGAAGACCGAGGGCAAACCAACCGTTGTCGTAGAAAGAGCGGGTCACACCGTGGAGGACCTCAGGCACGATGACCTTACCATTGACGTGCTTCACCCCTACCTGGTCGGAGGGCTCACGGGTTGGGAAGACTTCGTTTTCAACGTACTTTGAATATTCGGCGAGGATGCCTTTGACGTCGTTGTCCTCGAGACCGAACTCCTTCCAGTCTTGGACCTTCAGAAGCTCGTTTAAGTTAAACTCTATGTCACGGAGGTCGGCTTTGTAATAACCCATAGTGATTCCTCATCCTTGGAAAGAAAATAGTTAGTATGAGGATACCGTAAGTTAGAATTTTTTGTGAGAGTGGAGATGAAAAAAGCCAAGACAAAACCTGACCAAAAAGTTTGGGCGGCATTGCTACCGCCCAGTTAAGAAATTTGAAAGTTTTTTTAAGCTTAGAACTGCCGCACGATCACATCGAAGCGCTCAGTCTGCGAGCTTTCCGACTGTTGTACTGGGTTAAGTGCAGAGTGATAGTTTCGGTCGATGAAGTAGCTAACCACAACCCCACTCGAATTAAGGAAATCGAGCCGGCTGGCAGTCGGAGAGACGTCAACGGCGCTGAGAAGTGTTCCGGCCTGGCCAGAAAAGATCACATTCAACTCTTGGTTCCCCTTAGCGCTGATTCGTGTACCGTTCTGAGTAAGTGCTACGCCGATCCGCTCCTGAACGGTGGTCTCCTGAACAGTGGACCCCGAAGAGGTGCAGTATTGGTAGTTAATCCCAATGAAGCTTCTTTGTTGGCAGGTTTGACCGCTATTGTAGTCTCGACGGATTCGCCGGAAATTGACCACCTGACCTGTCTGGGATTCTTGGGTTCCGTTAAACCAGGCACCTACTTTATCGACCACCTGTTTACTTGAAGAAGACATGCCGGAGTTATAAAGATTTGTGTAGTTATTGTTCGGAGCAGATTTTTTCCCCGATTTATTCTCCTTACCGCAGCCGACGACGGTTAAGAGTGTGAGACCAAGAACAAAGTTTAAAAAGTGCTTCATGTGTTACCCCCAAAGTTTAAAGTCATTCATTGCTTTGGTTCTCTATATCCAAGACCGATGCCAACTTGCCTCGACTGATTTTGGTTAGTTAGACACGGGGAAAGTGTCTAAATTTTCGACGATCGTGAAAAAATGACGAAATGATGGCCAAGGGGCCTTCACAAGAAAGATTTTTTGCCATCCCCTTTCCGGAATTTTAGAATCAACCCAAACGGAGATCTCCCTATGAGCTACACCCTGATCGGATCGCACCCTTCACCCTTTGTCCGCCGGATCCGGATGCTCATGGAGTCTATCCCCTTCGACTTTCGTGAAATCAACATTTACGAGAGCGAAGGTAACTTAGAGCTCTCGCGCTTAACCCCGGTGAAGCAGATCCCGGTCCTGATTGACGGCGACAGGACCATCTGGGATTCGCGGATCATCTTTGGCTACCTTTCGGACAAGCACGGAATAGCACGTCTTAACTGGGAGCAAGACAATCTCCTGACCGCTGTGGACGGCGCCCTGAATTCAGGGGTAGCACTTCTTCTCATGAAGCGCTCAGGCATAGACATAACGTCTCCGCTTATGCTCGTAAACCGCCACCGGGAGCGCATCGACTCCGTACTAGAGTTCCTCCTCCCCTACGCTACCAATGAAGGACTCCGGGAGTGGAACTTCGTCACGATGTCTCTCTATAGCTTCCTTGATTGGGCACTCTTCCGCGAGGTCATCACGCTGGATAGTAGGCCTGCTTACAAAAACTTCCTATTAACTCATGCTGAGCGGCCAATTGTCCGTACAACACAAATCCCAGAGGCCTTAAAATGAATATCAATAAGACCATCGATCACACGGCCTTGAAACCAGAAACAACACTCGCGCAAATTGAAACTCTTTGCGCTGAGGCCAGAGAGCACGACTTTTTCTCCGTCTGTGTGAATTCCTATTACGTTAAGAAGGCTTCAGCACTCTTGGTAAGTTCATCCGTCAAAGTTTGTACGGTGGTGGGTTTCCCACTTGGCGCATCCACCATGGAGACAAAGCGCTTCGAAGCGATGAAGGCGGTTGCCGACGGGGCCCGAGAAATCGATATGGTCATTAACCTCTCGGCCCTTAAGTCCGGTGACTGGCAGTACGTTCTGGACGATATGTCCTCTTTGGCGCAGGTCACACACCAGCAGGGTGCGCTCCTGAAGGTGATCCTAGAGACCTGTCTCTTGACGGAAGAGGAGAAGAGGCGCGCCTGCGAGACGGCGGTTAAAGCGGGTGTGGATTTTGTCAAAACGTCCACTGGATTTTCCAGCGCCGGCGCAACCGTGGAAGACGTACGCCTCATGCGATCAATCGTTGGCGCTCTCGGTGTCAAGGCCAGCGGTGGAATCAGGGACCTTGAGACAGCCAAACGCATGATAGACGCCGGTGCCACTCGACTCGGGACGAGCGCTGGTGTCGCTATCATGAAAGGTCTTTCAGGATCGGCGAGCTACTAACTCTCGCCGATCAGCTTCAGCATCCGAAGCTTTCCAATTTTCAGGATGATTTCCTGCCCGGCCGCAAGGGCCAGGGTTTCATCCGTGTGGCCCTCAAAGTTGGCCTTGACTGCATTCTGCTGAAGGAGCCGTCGGCCCTCAGATTTCGACTTAATAAGTTGGAGCTCAAGGAAAAGTTCCAGGAGCTGAACGGGGCCGGGTGCTTTGATGATCGTTTGAATATCGTCAGGGATCTGCTTCTTCGAGAACCGCGCCTCGAACTTCTCCCGCTCCTCCCGACCGGCTGCCTCACCGTGATAATAGCCAGTGATTTCCGCCGCGAGAGTTTTCTTGGCCTCCATCGGATGGAGCGTCTCGTCGGTTATACCAGCAATGAGAGCGTCGACTTCTTGTGCGGGCCTGCGAGAAAGAAGAAGATAGTACTTTTTCATAAGCTCGTCGGAGATCGACATGAGTTTTCCGAACATATTGGTGGGCGTATCCGTGAGTGCGATGTAGTTGTCCATCGACTTCGACATCTTGTGGACCCCGTCGGTCCCCTCGATCAACGGCATCGTGAGAATGCACTGGGCTTCCTGCTCGTAGGCATGCTGAAGGTGGCGCCCCATCATAAGGTTGAAGGTCTGATCCGTTCCTCCGAGTTCGAGGTCGGCCTTAAGAAAAACCGAGTCATAGCCCTGAAGTATTGGGTAGACGAACTCATGGAGGTAAATCGCTTCGGAGTTCGTATAGCGCTTATTAAAATCATCCCGCTGGAGAATCGCACCTACGGTGGCCTTCGCCATGAGCTGTATCAGGTCCAAACCCGAAAACTTACCGAGCCAATCCTTGTTAAAGACAACGTGAGTCTTGGACATATCCAAAACCTTCCCTACCTGCTCCTTGTATGTCTGTGCGTTCCGCATCACCTCTTCACCGGTCAGAATAGGCCGGGTCTTATTCTTCCCCGTCGGGTCTCCGATCTGCGCAGTATAATCACCGATCAGAAAATAGATCTCGTGGCCAAAATCCTGGAGCAACCTGAGCTTCTGGAGCACAACGGTATGACCCAAATGGATGTCGGGACGTGACGGATCGGCCCCAAACTTTACCACAAGGGGTTTTTGCTTTTCAAAAGACTTGGTCAGCTTTTTAAGAAGCTCTTCCTCAGGAAGAATTTCAAAAACTCCTCTTTTGAGTTCTCTTAGCTGCTGCTCTGGGGAAGTCGTAATGCGGGACATAGGTTCTCCTTGACCAGGATCATTCTAGACGGGACTGAAAGCTTCGTGAACCCTTTTCCTGGCATCCGTCAGGGCCGAGGGAGCAAGGTCTTAGCGAAAGGAGTTGAAGACGAAGTAGTTTTCGAGTGGCTTCCGGGAGTCATTGATAATTTTAAAGACCGGAACCGTAGATTGGTACCTCATCATGAAGGTGGTCTGCCCTGTTTTGAAAAGTTCGACAGAGTGGCAGTAACACAGACGGATCGCATAAGGCTTATCCGCCTGGTAGATATGATCAAGGTAGTTACCGATCGTTTTCCGACCGTCAGCGCGGCAAGCTTCGCAATGTATCTTTTTCATATGGTGACTTATCGGCAGCTGTCCAGAAACGCATGATCAAAAAAGTATAAGAAAAATTATGCAATAATTGACTCGATCACCCTGATAATTTTGGCGATGAATCGCTTATAATACATAAAAGGGAGTTAAGAGATGAAGCGTGTTATTTACTTCGACGGAGTCTGCGGACTTTGCAACGGCTTCATCGATTTTATTCTCAAAATTGATCGCAAACACCAATTCAGCTTCTCTCCACTCCAGAGTGATTTCGCGAAAGCTAGGCTACCACAGGCATTGACCCAAGATCTCAAATCTATCGTTTATCAGAATGGAACGGAGACCTACATCAGGTCCGACGCCGTTATCCGAATCCTCCGGGACATGGGTGGTTTCTTGAGCGTCGCTGGCCTCGCTGCCGTATTTCCATCTAAGCTCCGTGATAGCGCCTACGATCTCGTCGCAGAAAACCGCTACCGCCTTTTTGGTCGTAAAGAGACCTGCCGACTTCCAACGCCAGAAGAGCGTTCGCGCTTTGTCATCTGAAGAGAACCTAAAGCGAAGTCCTAAATTTGTTCGGAATCAAAAGGCTTCCTTAATTCCCCATCGTGCCATTTAATAAATCA
>JACCDR010194080.1_pt1 | contig 11548 bp, 23 predicted proteins | sample 7446431 | NCBI WGS metagenome assembly JACCDR01 (sample SAMN15323443, study PRJNA562643) | freshwater metagenome | isolation source: river surface water | place: USA:Blue River Watershed | collected 2017-08-17
GGTGCCGGTCACTTGTGTCACTATGCCGACGGAACAGATTTGTTTATTGCGGGGGAGATAGGCATAATCGCCTACTTGCGCACACAGAATTTGCATACAATATCCTCTTCCCAGATGTGGGTGCCATACCTTACCCTTCCAAATCTGAAAAATGGGAGTGGCAATGCAAAGGTTCGCCCATCACGTAGCAGTACCAATTCGCCCGCTTTATACTTATGTGGTATAGGATTTAGGTATTCTAGTAGGATTTCATCTCTAAGCCATGAGTCGTTATACTCTACGTAGCACTCCGTCATGGCCCATTCCCCTTCATTGCCGAGGAATCTACGAGTGTCGGGAGTGTTATTTTGCGTATTATAAACCAGTTGATTGTATTTGAACTTCATAATCCCTTCACTGCGGGGCACCACCGACTTACTATAAGATGCTCTGGTAGATCAGGACCGCCATCGTAAAAGCGGTAATAGGTATAATAGCACCTGTCTCGATATAGCGTTCGTATTTTCTTTACTGAGCCAGTATAGGTTACTACTGTTTCGTTAGGGGCAAATTTAGCCTTTAGCGCTTCAAGACAATGGCTGGCCCTTATATAGATTAAACCATTGTATATGGACTCTAATCTTAGCTGGTCGCACGGTAACTTTTCGATGACCCTGTAAATCATGGTGTCATCAAAAATGCTGGTGACTAGTTTGCCAACCTCAATCATTGCGACACCACGGTATCTCTATGTACCAGTGAGGCTCCAAAGCCCATCCGTGGTAGGTGCAGTATCCATTTCGCGAGTAGGTTGGCTCTAATAATCGACCAATCATATAGTCCATGCCTGGAATCCATTGGTAAAGGTGTGGTGTATTTTTAGGTCTCGTGGGTATCATGATTAAGGTCTTCATTTGCCGCACCACCGTACAAGAGTTCCCCACTTTTTATTTACATAATAACCTGAGTAAAGCACTACCGTTTCTTCATAGTAGTCGATTACTACGTTTAGTCGTCCAATTAAAAATTTCATAGAAGGGTACCAGCCAGGATACTCGCGAGGATCTACTGGCGGTTCTAACATATAAAAATAGTACTTCATAAATTCCATTTTGATGGGTTGCAGATATTTATCCTCTTACAAAGAGTATCCTCAACCACCCATCGCATATGATTGTCGTGTATTATATAATACCCATGACCTGCTGTATAATTTGGAAATAACATCCCAACCAAGTAATTCATCTGCGGAGTCCATAGAAAACCCTGATCGCTCAATGCTATAGTTGGCATTGCTGGTATGTATATTACGCTCTTCATTTACACCAAGTGGCAACGATTTCTGCGTGTCGGATATGTCGTCGGCTATCCGTCAAATAAATATCACTATATAGAGGGTAGATTGGTGGAACTTCTATTACGTGAACTTGTCCGTAACGAGTTAATATTTTTCGCCCTATACCATAGGGCGGTGTGTAAGCCACCAGGGAGTCTGACTCTATAATGTCAGTGACCCACGAGTGTCCATTCCATATGAATGTTGCGGAGAGACCTTTGTCTATATAACGAATATGTCGACGCAAACTCGGATTTGAAAAATGCTTATTGTAACATAAGTCGCCTTCTTTTAAAGAAGTCATGTGCACTATCTCCTGCACCACTTGAAAACATCATGTTCAGGCAATGAGAATTCCATGTCATTGTCACAGAGGTGATAATGGATATGGGGATCTGTAGGCTCTGTGCTTATATCGAGAATCTCCGCTAATCCCTGGCTAGTGAGTACCTTTTCGCCGATTTTGTAGAGCGGGCGCACCTCCACCATCTCGTATTGGTGATGGATAACACAAGGCCCGCCCTCTACCACAGGATTCCATAAATTACCGGACTTGTCTGCCAAGTAAACAAATGATCCTTTCACAGCTACATATAATTTGCCAGGGATAAATTTCTGCGATATAGCCATATTAATTGCTCACAGGTCTATGACCAGCGGTTTACGATCACACATTCTATAATGCTCGTCAATTTGAGCAACATTGTGATAATGGATGCCATTAATAGTAGCATCGCCATAACATTCATGAATGTGACCGAATATATGGTGACGAGGCTTGCGCTGCTGGGTAATTTCTAGCAAGCTCTTGCAGCCCACTGCCTCGCTGCCGTTGTAGTCCAAAATCATCCTTGGCGGTCCATGTGTAACTAGAATGTCTAGACCATCCGGTATTTGGTTCCACCGCACTGCACCTTCCCTTTCAGAGTATTGAAAAGCCCAATTTCCAAATTCGGGAGTATATGGCGATCCCCAAATCTTCACACCCTCAATAGTTACCCCGCTATCCTCAAGCAGATAATCAACATTACCTAGCAGTGCGCGAGCATGCTCCATGTGCTGATCAAGGCCCACCTCGTGATTGCCGGGCACCAATACTTTGTACGTGTGTGGGAGTGTGCCCATCCATTCGTTGAAATCTAGTACTTCTCTCTGGCTTCCCTGAAAAGAGAAATCTCCAGCGTGAATAAGTATATCACCTTCTGGAACCGACATGTTCCAGTGCTGATTATGCGTGTCTGATAATGCTACGATTCTCATGGTGTTCTGCACTCCAGAACTATCTGTTTGACTCTATTTTCAAATATCTTAAAGAAAGTCTCCTCCAGTAATTGATAGAAGCCCTCCTTTATGCTCTTAGTGCGGCCACGATGCAAGGAAAATAGAGCGGATGAACAGCTTAGCTTGTGTTCATTTAGCGCTAATGCGAACTGCTTCATGTCAGAGATGTGGGCTAGTGAGCAGTACACATCTTCATGAGCACGAATTTCGTTGTTAATAAGCTCAGATACTTTAGTCAGTACCTGCTTATACTCTGGCAATTGAACTATTACTTCTTCGTAGTCATTGGACTTAGCCAGGTTAACCACCGCCCGTATAGAATTTAAACCATCTTTCAATCGGTGCAAGTTGACATAGTCAGCGCTTTTTATCTTGATTCGATTAAAATAAGAATCAGAGACGACAAAACCCTCGTTTGAGGTGGCTGGCAAGCTATTGGCAAAGTCAATTGTTTCTTTTGCAGAGGCAAATGAGTAGCTCTTGGGGGCATCTTTTCCCACAGGAATCTCCTGCAGAGTCCTGCAGTTTCGCTTGGCCAATATCTTGGCGAAAGGTTGCGGGTACCGCACTACAACCTTATTGTGCAGCGAGCACACCTCTAGCGTCCACGTCTCATCCTGTGGTTGAGTTGATAGATCTATTGTGGGAACAGCAGCTTGAATAAGTTGCATCCACGTAATAATGCCGTCGGTGGTCTTATTTTCTACAAGGCTGGCGGGGAGCTGAAATCGAGTGCTGTATTCAAAACGACCTGTGTGTGGTGACCACCATCGATTTACCATCGTACCGTCTAGCTTCTCATGTGCAACGGCAGTGCTCCAATCTATCGTGGCAGCGTATCCCTCTCCAAAATTTTTAAACCTATGTAGGCCCATGCCTATGACTTCAAATGTAACGGCGTCGAGTACCAGGCCCCGGCAGACCCAGGGGTATGGCTCAGAATCGATGGCATCCAATTGAGAGTAGTCCAGAATAAGGTGCTTGCCATCTGTTTTGCCGCAGATGCCGTGCTCCACCTCGAATTGCTCTAGAGTTTTGCCACTACGCAGATAATCCTGCGTAGCTTTAATGCCATCTGTAACTAACTTCATACTGATGCACCTTGCTCTCGAACCTTGGCAAAGTTAGACCAGAGCGCCTGTGGTTCATTTTGTTCCAGTCGCATTTGGGAAATCTTCATCGCCAATGAGTAAAATAGTGGGTGTTGTGTGGCGATTACGAGAGAAAGCCAGGCTTTGGGATCTTCCACCAAACTCTCGACGAGTGCTGGTGGCGTGCCTCGCACAATGCCACGAGCCAAACCGGCCTTGATAGCTGCAGCAATAGCGATTTGCTGTGCGACCTCCACACTGATGCCATCCACAGTCTTTTCGATACGCCAGCCGTGACGATCCTTGACCACCAGCGAACGACCAGTAGCAGCACACTTGGTGCTACGGTTTGGAAGGACGTCTAACTCCGCAGCCTTCATCCAGGCATCAATCATTTGCTTGTCACTTTTCTTGGGTGCAAAAAGCGTCATGCTCCCACCTTTGGCTTCTGTGCCGGGTGCGATGTAGGCGGGCTGACTGATATAGCGAGATGGTGTGGATACGCGGGGGTTTGCGATTGTGACATTAACATTCCACGCCAACACTGGATCAGGTGTATTTGCACACCTACGCGCAATGGCAACAACTGCACTGCCTCGCATGTCATCCATATAGCATGACCAATTAAGAAGTTCTGGGTTCTTGCGGAGGATAGAGCCTACCACTCGCTGTGCGGCTGTAGTTGTCTTGGTGCCGCGAACGGGAACTTGGTGCAGGTCATTTGCCAAAGCCTGATTTGGCGTGGCTGGTTCCATGGAAATACGAAGCCTAGCCTCGCGGTCGCGACGAGCTTTCTCTTCATTGCGCCGCTGCTCGACCCCGTCATTATAGTTGGGGTGAAAAATAGGCGGCTGTTGTGGTACTGACCTATTGTCCCAGCTAGCAATCTCCTCTGCAGTGGGTAGTGGTTCTACCGGCAACTCCTTGTGTTTGCCAGAGCGGATATTGACATGACGGAGAGCTTTATGTTCGATTTCGGCAGAAAATGTAATCGGCAAGGGGCACCTCATTGCATTACGATAGGCAGGTGGGCGGCGCTTTTTCGACGGATCTGTGGTTAATTTTCTGTGATAGACTGGCTTGAGCCGTAGAGCCTGGAGAGCAGTATGGAGTAAATAATATATTTAATACTAGCCATTCTGTGAATCTCGTCTACAGAAAGGCGTCCACTTATATATTCTTCTGAAGCCACCAGGGCCAGTGTGTAATCATAGTGCTCGCTATCCATAAATATACCGATACTCCCTATTATCATTATGAAGCTTTAGACAATATACGGTGATGCTATACCTTCCTACGATTACGCCATCGACGTGAAATAGCTCTGGTAAATCCAGGTTTATTTGTGTGGGTGCACCTACCGAGTCGGGTGTGTCCAGAGCCACACCCCCAGGGCTAATCCATGGAATAGTGGGGTATTTATGAGATATGTCTACGTGAAGTATGATGGCATCTGATGACTCGTGCAATACGCAGATACTTTTGACTTTAACAGTATTGTTTTTAACTGATACTGATATCATGAGTTGATTAACCTCTCAGCTTCATCTGCAGAGTAAGTGCCCTTAACTTTTTCTATCCATTGTCTTGATTTGGCTTTGGCCATCTTTAATTTATGACCTTCACCATGCTTGGCCACCACTCCTTCAAAGGAGGCGCCTGGTACATCGTCATTCCAAACCCTCTCAATGAAACCTCTAGTCCAATTGTGTTGGCCCAAATAATTTGGTGTCCTAATATTGGGATTATCTCCAATAAGTTTCAAAAACTCTTTTGGCCCCAATATTCCCTTCTTGTATGGATTAAGATCAAAAACTGAAAGGTACATTTCATCTCCCGGTACATGAGTTCCGGCAAAAGATGATTTGCCCCAATATTCACAGAATACGATAAGTGATTCGTATTTCTGGTCGACCGCAACCTTAGTCAATTCATCAGCCAGCGTCTGCTTAAAAAGCGGTATGGCTCCCCCTAGAACGGGCTGTGATATGTCTAGCAGTTGATGCGTGGTTCCGAATAAATACCAGCCTCGCTTTTTAGACCAAGCAGCCCTTATATTTGAGCCATCTTCTTTGGCGAAGATGTGGGCGGCTCGCATTTCTTGAAAATGCCTTGATATACTAGGGTATTCTTTCACTGTAGCTCCTCTAGTGGAACACTATAAATCTTACCCGTGGGCAAATGCATGCCCGTGAGGGTTTCGCTTCGGCTGGTGTCCAAACAAACTCCGTACCATGGGTTCCCAAAGTACCTGAGTCCAAAATGGGAATTGTGGCCCGTTAACTGCCACTTGTATTTGGGGTTTTCGATACAGTCCCCTCTAGACCACATTCTCTGCTCGTCCGTCTGAACACTGCCCCATTCTGTAAATGCGTGGCTAGCGAGAGCAAGTTCGTTGCCCACCTCCAACTCGATTTGCAGGGGCAGGGCGTCAAGCCAGTCAACCACGTCATTTGGAATGGTGCCTCCCCAACTTGCAACGGTGGTGTCACCGCCGTTAAAGAACCACACTCCCTTAGAATAATTCTTGGTTTTGCGGCACCAGTCAATCATCATATCTTCATGATTTCCCTTTACTGAACGACCGCCACCATTCATAATATATTCTACCACTTTTCTGCTATCAGGACCTCTATCAACTAGATCTCCTAAACAAATAAGCTCCCCCGGGCAAAGGTTGCGCAGGCGCATCAGTGCATCGAAATTACCGGCAATATCACCTACTACTAAATATTCTTTCATTCCCACTCCTCGTAATGTTCTACAATTAATTCCTGCATACCTTCCAACTCCTGGAGTTCAAAAGTATTTATAAAGCCTCGGTGCAGAAGGGTGCTGAATCTGTTGGGGGATATCATACTGGTCGGGTTTCCAGTTTCAATATGCATTAATGGCGTCATGTAGTATGTATCCATTTTTGCACCAACTATTACGATAATGATGTGTGAGTTAGTGGTCCTGTCTTTGCCGCCCACCTCCACACCATATCTGCGCGGATTATAGAGCGTATACACTCCGTCGGGGCACCCCTTGGGATCGATAGAGGTGGGCTCAACAATTTCAATATCGTGCTTTTGAGTTCTCAAGATGATGGTTGTCATGTCATTCCCACTCCCAATCATCATTTGTAATTAGACCATGCATATCCCGCAGCCTTACGGCATCCCAATCAGAGATGAAGCCCTTTTGCATTAAGCCGGGTAACCTATCTTCAGATATCTCCATACCGCCATGATATCTTTCAATAATATGTGGCAGAGATAGACCTGTGTATATGTAGGTCTTCCCAGCCGAAATTGCCAGTACGATAAATATACCGTAGCCGCAGGGGAGATTATTGACAGTTACATCATGAGCGTGTGGGTTGGCTAACGTATATATGCCATCTGGGCATCCTTCAATATATATGGCAGTTCGCTCAGTAATATCTAGATCGTGCGCCTGATCTCTTAGCAGGATGGTGACCATATACCTCTCACTCTAGCCCATTAAGATTATTTCTTGTTAAGTGCAACTGAGACATGGATTTCTGTGCCCTCAAGGTATGACCGCACGGCTCGCGCAATGATTACTTCTGCCCATGCATTGTCCAGCAATGAGGCGAAGGTGTTGCCATCAATAAATTTTTGTCTCACAACAGACTCAATATTTGACTTAATACTTTTAACGACCAGTGTGTTGATATTATTTTTCGCATCAGCAAGGTGCTCGTAAATAAGCTTAGTGATGCTTTTATTCACGATTGAATGCACCGCATTATGAATATGTTTCTTGATTTCACGATTGGATGCTTCAACTTGCTTCTTAATACCCATATGCCTAACCTCAGGTGGGTGCTGGTTCACAAAAGAATTTCAGGTGGGGGAAATCCCGCTCAAACCGCCAGACAATATCTGCTTTTGCTAGGGCGAGAGAGTCATAAACGCCACACAGCATCTTCTCTCCGTCGATTTCAGTACACACCATATACAGACCACTCATTGTGCCACCGCCAAGGCTCGGACCCAATCCGGCACATAAGAGAATTGCCCGTCAGCGCAGTCATCCTCAAAGCATCGGCTGTTGATCGAAAGGCGTCCGTCGTTGGCTGAGTACGAGGTGCTTACTGCTGGCAGAATACCTCCATTGGGACGCTTGCCATTGCGAAGGGCTGAAAGGTACACCTTCAGGGAACCCATGGTAAGACCCTTCAGGTGACGACCCAGGGCGATTGCGGTGGCATCCACCAAGGCTGACAACTGCTGATCATCTGTCTCCAGGGACATTCCATCGCCCACGGGCTTCATGGATGAATAGTAGAGCGATGGTTCGATTGTGGGAGGGAAAAGATTCTTGCCTCCTGCAAGGTACGACAACATGATCACGACGCCCATAATACCTTCAACACCTTTAATTGGGGTGGCAATTGCAGTACTGCCACTACCGATCAATGCACGCGACATATTACTCTGCTCCGAATTTGAGATTAGACTTCAGCCAGCACTTACTAATACTTGCACCATACTTGCGCTCAGACTCTACTTGGAAAACATCTTTCAGCAACATAATCATATTTGACTTATTCCTACGCATATCATCTTCAAACTTCTCTTGCCAATTTCTGGCCGCTTCATCCGTAAGTTCATACACCAGTTCTTTAGGCAAAGACTTGTCTGGCGAATTCCACTTGATATCGGTAAGGACTACGTTGTACATTTTAACTCCTTTAGCACTCAGTGCCAAATCGTTGATTCAGACTATCGCGCATTTCGTAAGGATCCATGCTGAGACTTTCGAGCCACCCATTGCACTGGCGAGTCATGCCAAGCCATGTGGCATAATCAGTTGAGATAAAGCCGCCAACTGTGTAACCCTGACTCGCACACTCCTCAGTAACCATATAGATATCATCTTCCGCATATCCATCAATACCCTGGGCGTCCTCATCGGAGAAAAAGATTACCCTCTTATCCAAACCGGCTGGCCACTCTCGCGTGCCATCATAAATGGCGTGCGGTACAAACTCTGAGCCACCAGTAAGAATCGCGTATCTAAAATCTCCCATAGCAAAACAAACTTCGGAAGCGGAGGAGAAATCGATCACTTCGACATACGGTTCTTCTGTTCCTACAGCAATCACTTGAAACAGGCTCTGGTTAAAAGTCTCATTCGAAGACCAGTCGCAGATAGCCTCAATCACACTATCGATATATGAATCCATGCTTCCGGAAAAATCTACGACCAAAGAGAAGGCAACACCTGCATTTCCAGTCTCATCTTCATCAATAAAACCATCGCAGTCATCGTCCTTCCCATTTCCGCAAACTTCTTGAGTGGGCTGGATTTCTCCGAACAGAAATTCTCCGTCTTCCCCACATGTCCGAACGCCTGCCCTACATTCGCCCACATTAATAGTCCCAGGGGGACCTCCATACTCAAATTGATTTTCTGACATTACCAAGTCAGGATCTTCTTCATTCACAAGTCCATTGCAGTTTTCATCCCGGTGCTCGGCATCACACACTTCTGGCCCATAATACTTGGGTGGAAGGCAAACGTAGGAGCCATTCAGACAGAGTGCTGAGGTGTAACGGCACACTCCTTCGCCAATACAGGGGTTGCGCTCATCCCAATAGGAGATCACTTCCCCATCTTCTACATCAGAATCGCAGTTGCCTGCCATATTTTGGCAAAATTCAGAATCTCTGGCCTTGAAGCCCTCGCAAATCTGCAACCCATCTGCACATTGAAGTTTCCCTGGGTGACACGAGTGCCAAAATGCCTCGTCGCCCACATAAAGAGTGCCATTGTCAATGGCGCAAGGCTCGTCACACACAGGGATGAGAATTGTTGGGTCATTGCACCCAGTCAAGAGCAGGGCCAAAAAAGTGCGTTTCATTTTATCTCCCAAGCCAGGTGATAACCGTCTAAAGTTATTTATTAACCCTTATATATAAAGGGCGGGGGGATTCCCCCCGCCCCCGCATTAGCTCAGGTCATCGACTCAGCCTGGCGAACACCCTCGTCAACATTGGCTCGGAGAGCCTCAAGTTGAGAGATAAGCTCGTCGAGTTCAGAAACCGGGACCCGGCTGACCGCCGCGAGGTTGAGCATAGCTTGGCCTGCGCCACGCGCTCGATTACCCTGCGTACCCTTCACCCAACCGTGGTAGTTGGCCACGATTGCGACACGACCGGCTGGAATGGTGGCCTTGGCTGTCGACTCGTTTCGGAGAAGCACGGCTTGCTCAAAGGCGCGCTTAACAACACTCTCGGTATTTTCAACAACTTCGGCGGCAAAAGCGATATTCGTCATGATTTGCTCCTGTAATTTGAGTTTTAGAACTTATCTGCTAGCAATTCAGAGTTGCTCAGCAGCGGCGATGCCAGCGTCAATGCTTGCGCGGAGATCTTTGAGGCAGTCAATCAAATCGTCGAGTTCAGTGACGGGGATAACTGAGAGAGCAGAAAGATCAAGCACCGCTTCACCTCGGCCACGAGCCGCACGACCCTTCGTGCTCTTGTAGGCGCGGTAGTTGGCGATAAGACCAACGACGCCAGCGCGGAAGGGTGCAGCCTCAGCCTTGGCCTCGTTTCGCACCGCGACGGGGCGGGCAAAAACGGTGCGGACGTGAGAAGTGGTGGTGGTGGAAGCGGTTTCGGTGGAGAACGTAGCCATGATGTACCTCGTTGGTTGGTTTCGGGGGGTCGGTCAGACTACCTGCCGCCCTCACAACAGCACTATAGGCGCCGGGGGGTCCTATTTGCACTTCGGCTCAAAAAAGTTCGGATCTGCCTGGTGGATCGCAGCATAAGCAACCTCCCACGCATCCAGATTGGCCCTCTCTGCCGCCATATAACGCTCCCAGTCCGCCTGCAGCGCAGACAGCATGGCTTGGGCCGTCTCAGCCCGCATAACGTGCCCACAGGTGATTGAGGGCACCACGACATAGGGTGCCCCGCTATTCAGCCGATCCCTCAGCACAGACGTGAGAGCAGTAAGGTGGTGAGCGTAGAATGTATAATTAATTACTTTAGAAACACTCATCTCTCCCGCGAGAGATCCTCCAAAGTCAATGTGACTTTTTCCATCAGGAATGTGAGCCACCTCAGATGCAAGAGTGTCGGCCAGTGATTTATCTGGCGTTCCACAAAGCATGCCATCATATTCGAAATAATACATTACTTCTTCCTTTCAATAAGCTCAGCAACGCACGACACTGCATTATTGCCGCAGTAATCCGTATCCACACCAGCTCGCTTGCATAACTGCACTATCTTATCTTCATTTTTAACATAGATATCTAGTGCACGCAGAGCATCCCTGATTGCGATTGCCTGCGATTCTGTAGGGGTGGAGCAAAAGAATTCTCCGCTAGTCCATACAGACCATGAAGAATTATCGTTTTGAATCGTGACCATATAGCCTCTCATATTCGAAAGTTGGATCTTCATCATCATCGAAAATGGATATTGACGACACATAGAACATGTCGTCTTTTAGAGAAGACCACTTATTTGCGTAGCATGAAGCTTTCGCCTCAGTTGAGAAGGCTACTCCCCTATTATCATCAATAAGTGACACTAGATAATGAGTGGTGGCCATTTCAAACTCCTTTTACAAATAGAAAAAGGAAGGTGTTACCCTCCCTTTAAACTAATAATGGTTAAATGGTGTCATTTCTAGTTTGTGTTGCAACGCCGATTACGGTTAGTATGAAAAAACCAAAAGAAGCGAGGTACAACTCCGCTCCCAAGGAAATTCCGGCACAAAAGGCATTCATAATCGAATGCATTACAAAAATCCGCAATACGCTGCTGGGCATTTTAATTCATAAAATGATTTTCGAAAATCATACTCCCCCCTACCTAGAAAATAAAAC
>JACCDR011624142.1_pt1 | contig 11548 bp, 18 predicted proteins | sample 7446431 | NCBI WGS metagenome assembly JACCDR01 (sample SAMN15323443, study PRJNA562643) | freshwater metagenome | isolation source: river surface water | place: USA:Blue River Watershed | collected 2017-08-17
CAAAAGGCGCAGCAGGAAGAACAACGCCATCAGCAGACGCTTGGATTAGAAGCTGAGCGCCTGCAGATTGAGCGTGAAATGGCGCGCGTGAAGGCTGCGATCCTGGCGGCAGAATCGGAAGCCAAGCAAAAGGCCCAGAGCGAAAAGGCGGAAGGGGCAGAAGCTTCACGCACGAGCGACGCTGTCCTGGCCCAGCTGGCTGAAACCATGACCAAGATGGCGTCACCCAAGAAGATTGTCCGCGATGAAATGGGCCGCGCCATTGGCGTGGCTCCGGCAGACATGATGGACACGCCTGCACCTACTAAGACTAAGAAAAAGAAAGGTGTCTGATGGCAACCGTCCGACACAGCTTTGTCAGCGCCATCCCTGATAGCGGCGACACGTCGATTGTCCAGCCGTCAGATTGGAATGCGGACCACATTGTCGAAGGCGTGCGCGAGCAGTTGACGGCGGATCGCACCTACTACGTGCGCACGGATGGGTCCGATAGCAACACGGGACTAGCCAATACCGCAGGTGGGGCGTGGCTCACGCTGCAGCACGCCTGGGACACCATTTGCGACACGCTCGATCAGTCTGGCTATACGGTAACGATCAGCATCGCGAATGGAACGTATGTCGGCATTCTTGGCAATTTAAAACAGCCCAGCGGCAACATAAATATCAACGGAAACATTGGCTCCCCGAGCAGTGTCATCATCACACCAGCGGCTAGTAACAGTTGCCTCGACCTTGTGAATTGTTTCTACAGGATCACGCTAAATTCCATTGGCTTCTCAACGGCAAACTTTGAGCAAGCCATCGAGGTGTTTAACTCGGTTGTTTGGGTCGTTGATCCGTATTGGGTCAACACATCCGGTTCGGGTGGGTTCTTCATTACGGCCTATAACGGGTCTTATGTGTACGTCTACAACGACCAAACCGCTGAGTTCGACGTGTCCGGCACGTTTCGCATGATGGTCGCCATCTATGGCTTTGCGCAGGTGGACTTCTACCCGAACATTCTGGACCTGACGGCTGTCACCAACATTGCGACGTCCTTTGTCACGGTTGAAAGCGGCTACGCCTCTTTTTACTTCACCGTGGGCTTCACGGGAACGCCAACGGGTAAGCGCTACACGGCGGCCCTTAATGGCGTGGTCAATACTTTTGGAGGCGGGGCCACGTATCTCCCGGGCGGGACGGCTGGAACGACAGCAACCGGGGGGCAATACGTATGATCAGCAACAAAGACCGCCTTGAGGCTTTGGCTAAGAGGCCTCAGTTTGACCCGCTGGATTGGTATTGGATTATCGCGGGAGACGAGACGCAGGCCTATTCGTCTCTGCAGGGTGGCTACGTTAGCGCATGGCCAGCGAACCGCGCGACACGCATCGCGTCCGAGGAAGAACTTGGCGACGTGTTACGGTCGTATGGCCTCCCCCTTATCCGCCCCGCTGCCATCGATATTAAAGCCGAGGCGCAGCGCCGGATCATCGCGCTCGTTGGGGCCTCCGATCTGACCTCATGCTTGATTAAGCAACTCAACGCCCAAATGCGGGCCAACGAGTTGAACGACAAGCGCATTAGTGGCGGCACGCTGACGGCGGAAGAAACAGCCGAGGCTGACGCTTTGCGGGCCTTGGCCGCAGCAATCAAGGCCATCCGCGCCAAGTCTAATGAAATCGAGTCATCCCTTCCCTCTGACTACACAGCAGATCGGCATTGGGCATGATCGTAAACCAGCGTCAACATCACAGCGACATAGGAGACTACCGTGTCTAAAGGAAACACATTCGAAAACGACCTGCTTTTGCTGATTTTCAACAACACGGACGCGGCATTGATTGGCGATGCCACGGGCTTGCGCGGGTCATCGACTGCAGGGTCCTTGTATGTCTCCCTTCATACCGGCGATCCGGGTGAGGCTGGCAACCAAACAACGAGTGAATGCGCTTATGGCTCCTATGCCCGCGTAGCTGTGGCGCGCTCGGGTGCAGGGTGGACCGTTGCAAGCAACGCCGTCAGCAATGCAGCCCTTGTGCAGTTCCCGCAATGCTCGTCAGGATCAGAGACGATTACGCACTTTGCAGTCGGTGTCGCCTCATCGGGCACGGGCAAGGTTCTTTATAAGGGTGCTCTCAGTGCATCCCTGGCTGTTTCGTCGGGTATTCAGCCACAGTTCGCTGCCGGCGACCTCGATATAACCGAAGATTGATCATCTGTGTGGAGTTAGATTAATGATCTACACCTGCACCTGTCCGCAATGTGGATTGATCGTGAGGACGGAAAATCCCACGGGCGAGACGGCGTGCGCATGCCGTGTCCCTTACATCATTGAGCCGGAGACGGCAGAATGACCGGGTTCAAAAACATCAAGACGCTCGTTGACGCCTACGAAAGTGGGCAGGTTTCGCTTACGTCTTGGCGCAAGGTCCCAACGCAGACAACGGCGTCCGGGATTTGGTTCGATCTGTCGATGAGCCCTGGCAACCCCGTTCCGAACTACTACGCAGCAACCCCTCTAGAGGCCAAGGTTCTTGCGCGGTCAACGGATTATGGGATTAACCACGGTGGGCCTGTCTCTCCTGCGACTAAGCACTTAAAGCGGATCACGGCGATATCTGTGACGGCGACGGCAGCGCCGCTGCCGATGATCCTGTGTGATTATCTCCTGTACTATCCGTTCGTTGATATGTCTGTGGCGGGCAGTGAATTTCAGCCGATGATCAACGATACGGCGTCTCTCACGCGCTACACGGATGGCGTTGGCGTACAAATGATGGCCGTCGAGGTGGCGTCTCAGATCGGGGGCGCGCAGTTCACGGTGACGTACACCAACCAAGACGGCGTTGCTGGCAGGGTGACACCTACGCTGACGTGCAACACGCAGGTTGTGAACGGGACTTTGGTCACAACGGCAAGTGCTACCTCGGGATCAGCAGGACCATTCATCCCGCTACAGGGTGATGATAGTGGCGTGCGCTTAATCGAGGGGGTGACGTTCCTGGGAGCCGGAGACGTGGGCCTGATCACCTTAGTTCTTGTCAAACCCCTTGCGTACCACTGCATTCAAGAAATCACGGCACCTGCAGAGCGCGATTATGCCATCGACTTTCCGTCGATGCCGCGCATCTACGACGACGCTTACTTGAATTTCATCTGTCATCCGGTCGGGACGCTCGCATCTGCGCAGTTGACCGGCGTTGCTGAATTCGTTTGGAACTGAGGGGCACACATGGCTGGGTTTAGCTCGCAAGACAACTTCATCTCTAACATTTCAAGCACCGGAAATTTCTGGCGCACGGATTGGAACAAAAACACGTTCGGCACCACGGCGCATACGGCTGGAACGTGGTATTTGTTGAGCGGTACGGGTGGCAATCCGGCGGCGTCCACGCATCTGGGGTCTGGCACCAACCTCTTGTATCAGCCCTGCTATGATTTAGACACGACGTCGGCTGGAATCCAGCACAACGGCTTTGTGGCTGCGGGCGGTGATGGGTACAAAACCATCCTGAATGCTTCGGCTTTTTCCGCCGCTGCAACGTCCATGCCTGCGGTGTTCATGCTGGTTGACATGCTTGGATATGCGCCGATTACGACGGTCACGACAACGGGCGCTCAGACGTTGATTACGTCCAACACATTCACTGCCTCATCGTCGTCTGGCCTGCTACTCACATATACGAACGATTTCGACACGTACACCAAGGTTCAGTTCACGACCACGACCACGCTGCCGACGGGCCTATCCTTGGCCACGGATTATTGGCTGGTGCGTGTGTCTGCGACCACGGCGCGCGTTGCAACCTCACTGGCTAACGCCATTGCTGGGACGGTCGTTGCCTTCACGGACGCCGGAACGGGCACGCATACTCTGACGGTACGTCATGCGCGCTATGGTGATGGCAAGGGCGTACAGACGATTCTTGTCCCATCCACGGTGATGGGTGCTGGTACGCCGACCGTTACGCTGACCTATACCAACTCAGATGGCACGGGCTCGCGCACGACACCCTCGACGCCTGCGCTGCCGCTGATCAACGCCACAAGTCCGGTGTCACAGGTTTCGTATTCGGGAACGGGTGCAGGCAAATACGGCCCGTTTATGCCGCTGGCCAATGGCGACAAGGGCGTAAGGATCGGGAACTCGATCAACTTCTCTGCGACTATGACTTCTGGCGTGCAGAATTTGATTTATGTTCGCCCCTTGCTGTCGCTTCCAATGACGACCATTGGCGTGGCGTGCGAGCGCGATCTGCTCAATCAGTTGCCATCCCTGCCGCGTGTTTATGACGGCGCATGCTTGGCGTGGATGATGTATGCGGGCGCAGCAACGCCAGTAAACTCGGCATTCTATGGGCATCTCGATTTCGGGTGGTCGTAAGTCATGGCTCTGATTGGCAACTATACAGTCCTGAATAAAACGCCTGGGCGATGGCTGGCGGGCGGGTCAACGTCTGGCACAAACCAAGCGCAGGCTCGGGCGAATTTCAACGGAACGGCTCGCCGTTCCGTTCACTACGCCGATGGCGAAAGCACGGCCAATAAATTATGGGGGCAGCCGACAGGTGGCTATGAGTCAGTTTCTTGGATGTTTCCCTATCAGCCTGGGTACATCACATCCTATCGAGACACGGAGGGCGTTGCGACGGCTACGGCTTCCATTATTGAAGGACGACCGATTGCAGGAACGACGGATGGTGTCGCGACGGCGGTGGCAACGCTTCAGCTGGTTGTCTCTGGGACGGGCACGGCTGCAGGTCTGGCAACAACATCGGGCAACGTCAATGCGGCCCTCGGGGCTGCAGGCACGTCGGACGGAGTAGCCAGCGCGACGGCTACGATTAACGCTCTGGCATGGGCTGTAGGAACGTCAAACGGTTCGGCAACGGCTAGCCTTGTGCGCTATGCCACGGGCTCTATGTCTGGGTCTATTGCTCCGGCAGTCAGCCTCGAAGCCTCGGCCTTTTCGTCTTATCTGCTTGACGAGGAAGATATCGAGACGGGCCTCACCTTGCGTCAGGCCATGCGTCTTGTTGCAGCCGCGACCGCTGGCAATATCAGCGGCGGTTCTGGAACGACGATTACCATTCGCAACCCCGTGGCGGATACAAAAGACCGTATCGTTGCCACGGTCGATGTGGACGGCAACCGCAGCGCATTTAGTTACGATTTGGATTAGATATGGCGGGTGACGGCTATTTTAGCAGTAGGTACTTCCCGAACGGTTACTTTGGTAACTTTTTCGGAGGGTCCGGCTCGGGCTCTAGTACCCTTTCTGGTACTTCGGCTGGCCTTGCGACTGCATTAGGCGTTGCTTCTGGTGTCGGCACGTTGCAGGGGTCTGCTGCCGGCCTTGCGTCTGTGACCGGCGCTCTTACAGCGAGCGTCAGCCCTGCTGCTCTGACAGCCTTCCAGCCCAACGCCTTCCAAGTCGATGCCTTCCAGATCGCCGTCGAGGTCATGGCGACTGCAATCGCCTATCAGGAGAGCACACGTCCGGCCAAGGGCGCAAAAGCGCGACGTAAGCGCCGCAAGGATGAAGAATCCGAGGATGAGGTCGAGGACGAGATTGCCAAGGCCCGCCGCGAAGGTCGCCTGCGCAAGATTATGCCGAACGATTTCGACGGCGGCAGTGATCGGCCTATCTTTGTTTCTGAAGAAGCCCATGCTGAGGCGCAGGCCAAGGAAAAGCGCCGCAAGGCGCGGGCGGCAAAGAAAGCCGTCGAGGCTAAGCCAGAAGCGGCTCCGGTTCCTGCTTCCAGCGACCTCATCCAGAGGCTTGGCGCACTAAGTGTCAGCGACGCCTCCGCTGCGTTGATCGCGGCCATCTGCAAAGTATCCGACATGGAGAAAGCGGCGCACCTTCGCGCGCTAGAGGCCGAGGCGGCGGAGGATGACGACATGGAAGCGCTACTCTTGATGATGGAGTTCTAGCCATGACGCTCAACCATATCCTTACCGGCATTGCCAAGCTGGCAGACGCGCCCAGGGACCATGCCCTGCGGGTGACGGACGAAACCCTGCAGCGGGAGGGATGGACCGAGCCGCAATTCTATTCGACCGTCATCGACCAGTCGCCGTACCCGGTCGAGTTTTCTCGTGAAACAGGGTGCTACGCTATTCGCCTATATCGAGGGGAGGGAGCCTAATGGCTACGAAAGGACAAGTGCTAGCTTTGCTGGTGGAAGGGCTGACGCCTAAGCAGGTTGCAGAGATTTTAAATTGCAACCCGGAGTATGTGCGGGCGACACGGTTACGGGCGCTCGTGCCTGGCTATGCGCGGCAGTTTGCGTCCTACGAGCGCGCCAAGCGGCGTTCCGTCGAGCGCTATAAAACTGATCCCAAGTTCCGCGCCATACATATTTCGCGGGTGCAGGAATCTCGTCGCCGCGCCAAAGCCAGGGCGCAGGAGGCACGCGCATGAAGCCGCGCGGTGCATTTGCAACCGGACCTACGAGCACAACCCAAGGGAGTGCGCCGCAGCCTGAGGCTGATCTGGCGACGCTATTGGCGCAGATACAATCCGTGCCGTCTCCGTCGTCTCTCATGGCCCCCAGGACAGCCCCAAGACAGAGCCAAGCTAGCCCAAGCTTGGGGCAAGATAGCCGCTATCCTGCCCAAGATAGCCCTAGCATGCCCCCCAAGATAGCCGCGCCTAGCATGGGCCAAGCGAGCCCGATGGCCAAGCTAGCCATGCTAGCGGGGCATGATAGCAACCCATTGAAATCATTCCCTAGCATGGGGGGCAAGATAGCCAAAGATAGCACTAGCATGGGGGGCATGACAGCCGCTAGCATGGCCAAGACAGCGGCTAGCATGGGCAAGATAGCCGCCCAAGATAGCCAGCCTGTTAAACCTAAAGGCGAGTTTGTCCCCGGAGTTCGCCCAACCCCCACGGGACCGACCGCGCGCGAGTTGTGGAGCGAACCTGAAAGCCGGTTGAAGTTACAAGCCGTCATTGCCGAATGGGAAAAGGCGAACCCCGGGCGCAACCTTAAGGCGACGCATCTGGCCGCTGCCTGGAACGCGGCCCACCCTGACAAGCCCTTGAACGAGTCGCGGGCGCGGACGCTGAAGGCACGCATCGAGGCGGCGCGGGAACAGTTCTTGATGGATCAGGTCACGGGCTACATAGGCCGTGGCGCGAAGAAGGTTTTGGGTTAAGGTAAACGGGAGCACAAGTTATGGCTGGGATTAAGGACTGGTTAATGAGCAACCCCTATGGGTGGGGTGCGCTCCCCCCGGCTGGACCGGATGCTCCCCCGGACTTGCGGTCGGGCAATACCGGGTTCGGGGACGCGGTCGCCTACTATACCGACAACCCGGAACTCGGGGCGTTCGCGTCTAAGGCCGGGGATACGGCGGAGACGGTGGCGCGGTCCCTGTCGGGCCTCGATCTGGCGGAGGATGCCGGCACCAACCTTGCCCAGGCCATTGACGAGGGCTCCGTGGTACGCGGGGCGGGCGCGCTAGCCGAGGCGGGACTGGCGGCCATGCCGTACACGAAAGCGGGACAGGCGGCGTTCTCAAGCCTTCCTGGGGCCTTTGCGATGGGCCAGGGCTATGCGCATATTCCGGCTATTGCGCAGGGAGCCTATACGGTTGCGGACGCGGCAGAGGCTCAGTCAGCCCCGAACAAGCGCAAAGGGGCGTTTGAACCGGCTCCCTATGACGCGGAATCCGGCCTTAACCAAGCGCAATGGGATCGCTACCAAGCCCTGCGCCGCAAGGTGGACCGGGATGCCATGAACCGGGCGGAGCGCAAGGAATACGAGGGCTTGAGCGGCGTCGTATCCAAGTCGATAGCCGACAGGAACGCAGCCAACCAGCGCCTAGAGGAACTGCGGGTTCAGGAAGAACTGAAGCAGAAGGCCAAGGCGGCGGATGAAAAGCTAAAGCTAGAGACGAAAAAGGCCGAGGATGATGCCGCCGCCGCCGAACGGGCGCGCTTGGTGCAGGAAGCCAAGGACAAGGAAAAAGCCTATTATGACCAGCCCTTTGCCCAGCGTCATCCGGCGTGGAACAACACCATGCTGGGCCTGGGTTATGCCCTTCCGGGGGCAATTGCGGGCGCCTCCATTGCCAAGATCAACAAGAGCGGCAGAAACCTTGTCAGTGACGCCGTAAAGGCCCGCGAGGCTGGCGACATTGCCAAGCTGCAGGAGTCGACGAAAGCCGTCGAGAATTGGGATAAGTGGCTTTTGCCCAAACAGGTTGGGGCCATTGGCGTTGCCGCTGCGCAGCCGATGGAAATGCGCGGCATAGCGGATGCCATCGACAAATTCACCCTGCCGCCAGATTCCGAGGCCAAGGAGGCTGCCTCAGAGCGCCTTGGCGAGCCTTTGGAGTACATCAAGGACGGTATCCCGGCCATTGTCGGCGGCCTGACGTTGGCCGGCGCGGGCGCAAAGGCGGGTTCGTGGCTATCCCCGTCCCCGCGCAATGAAATCACAGCTCTGAAAAAGCTTTATGGACGGCAAATCTCAGGCTCCACAAAGCGTGGAAAACCGATTTACGAGGACCAGACACCGGAACAGTTACAGGCTTATTTGGCGCGGCAGGCCGCTGCGACCGCAAAGCTTCAAGGTCCGCTTCAGCGTCGAGACAATGCTTTTCAAGATCGCGCTGACAACGCTGCATTGCGTGCAGAAGCGAGTAAAAAGCTGCTTGCTGATCCGGGGGCATCTGCAGGGTCCGCTGCCGCACCAAATCCGCAAAACCCGTCGTCTCCGGGGCCAAGCGGTAAAGTTCCTCCTCCGTCTCCAACTCAATCTGGCGCTGTAGTTCCTCAACCGTCGGCATCTGCGGCTCCTGTTCCCGTGAAACAAAATGCGTCTACTGTCAAAAAACAGCAAGTCATGGCGACCAAGATTGCCAAGGCGGAGGAAAAGATAAAGGTCCGCGAAGCGCTTGACGAGGCCATGAAACTCAAGGGCACGACGTTTAAGGGCCGGGACGCGGCCCGCAGGACTAAGTTGTACGGCGACCTCATCAAGAACAACCCGGAACTTTCAGGCCGGGACGTGGCGATGGCCGTTGAGCGGTACTTTGACGAGAATCGCAAGGCGGGTATCCTATCGTTAGCCGTTGGCGCAGGCCTGGGTGGCATGGGCATGCGGTCAATGGAGGAAGAATAAGGGTTCACGGCAGCAGCAAACGGAGGCTCACCATGCTTGCTCCCCACAGCCCGACTGCGACGGTCGTTCTTGATCTGGCGCGGAGACTTCTGCTGCTGTACTCCTGCACACAATGCGTTCCGATACGATGACAAGACGCTTCGAATCGGGGACTATTAGCTGGCACGACACGTAACTGATAGTCTTACCAACGATCAGAGGCAGGCGGGGCCACAAACCCCGCCTGTGCTGTTTCAAACCTTGTTCTTGACGCTATTCAACTCGTTGTGCGCCGACATCGGCTTTGATTGTTGAAGGTATTCCTTCCAAGCCTTCTGGCGGGCATCAAAGCGCCGATTGCGCTCCTCGACCAAATCCTCCGCGATATCATAGGCGAGGACGGCAATGTGTTGCGCGTCGCAGCGACTGCCTGCGGTAAGGCCAATGGCCACCTGGGCCGCAAAGTAGTCAAGCGCAGTCAGCCCCAGCGCGATACTGTCCTCGCTGGCCGGGAAGGCGTTTCCGCCGTCGTCTTTAATCTTGGTCATGGGTGTCTCTCCTATTCAGCCGAGGCCATCATGGCGCGCTCTGCAGCGCTTTTATCGCTATCAAAAGTCGTCATCCAACTCAAAAGGACTTTGCTTGAGGTTTTCCGGTCGAGGCCAAAGGCCATCGCCAAGACCGGCGTCGCCCCAAACATGTTGATGGAGCCTTCATCGCGGATATCGTCCAAAAACTGAAAGCACTCCTGAAGGTCGTAAATCATAGTCGTCTCTCCTGCTCCCGTGTTGATGACCCATGTTATGCCCCACCCCCAAATAAAAGTAAAGAGGTGCTTGACTGATTTTTTGTTGGATGGCATAACGGGAGCGTCAACAGGGGAGATACAGACATGAACGCTTCAGACACCATCGAACTGCTTCGTGGCTATCGCGACGCTAAGGCCGGGATGCAACTCATTGATTGGGAGACACCGATCTGGAAGGCCGGTTGGAAGCTCGCAAACAACTGCGTGGAGGGCTAAACGTGGACAAGCCTTTAACGGAAATCGCCAGAGCCAAGCGCGCCGTCGTGATGCTGATGGAGGTTTTCAAGGCCGCAAACGGGGGGCGTACCGCGCCCCTCGACGTGCGCCTCGACATTCAAGCGCTGATGACGCTTATTCGTAAAGCAGAGCAGGACACGCAACGGAAAGAACGGGTTTAACCTTTAACTATGGGGTGGGGCTATGGAAGAAGATTTCGACTATCTCGACTATGAGCAGGATCAGACGGACATTCATGTGGCGCTGGGCAACGTCCTCGGGGGTGAGTGATGAGCGATGATTTCATTGAGCGCCGGAAGGCCCTGCAAAACAGGATCGCGGAGCGCGCCATTACACGGGGCCGCAAGCTGACGCCTCAAGAACAACTCCGAAACTTGGAGCAAGGCCTAGGCATGAAGCCGGGACGATTGTCTAAACTCCCCACGCCGCCAGCACAGGAGGGGGAGTGATGAGCGAATGGCAACCTATAGAGACAGCGCCGAAGGATGGGACGGCGCTAATTCTGTTTAGCCCTTACGGACGTAATTTAAATTATCCAGGCGGTCTAGTATGGGTCACAGGTGGCTGGGGTGGCGCAGCCCTCAATCCAGAAGAGTTTCGCGGCCAAAACGGAAAAGAGCCACCCACCCACTGGATGCCTTTGCCTCCCACGCCACCAACACAGGGGGGTGAGTGATGGACAAGGGGACACGCAAATTTGCGGCCCTAGCCTATGGCCTAGCCATCTTCTGCGCTGGGGGCGCAACGTCTGAATCTTACTGGGCAAACACCGCAACCGTTGTGACTGACTACGGCACTGCGGATCTGATGCTAGGCCTGCTGTGCATCGTCGTTGCCATCGCGGTCGTCACGATCCAGTCCCTGCGCGCCGAATTAGACCACGCCCGTCAAACCCTTGCCACGACACGCAGCGAGATTATCGCCATCCGCAGGATGAGCACGGCCCACCAACGGCAACTGGCGCTTTTGCGCCAAAACACGAGGAAAAAGGCATGAAAACGCTATTCGCTACCCTGGCACTGATCGCCATCGCAACGCCGGCCACGGCTTACGACTACCGTACTAGCGGCAACTCCCCCATCATCGTGGCCCCGGACGGCACGTATTTGGGGAACCTCAACTCTAACCGCTACGATCCAAACTCGATTGCCAACCCCTATGGGCAGTATGGCTCGCGTTACTCGCCCAACTCCGTCAACAACCCTTACGGCACGTATGGCAATCCCTACTCTAACCGCTACTCCAACCCGTTCGGTCGCTGACGCTTCTCATTTATGTATCCTCCCAGACTTGGGCGCAGCCAAAAACGGTTGCGCCCATTTTTTATTGCAGCCACACAGCGAATCTGTGCATAGGTCGCTTCACCCACAGCGCTAAAGCGCACTCCCGAGGCCCA
>JACCDR011486155.1_pt1 | contig 11547 bp, 10 predicted proteins | sample 7446431 | NCBI WGS metagenome assembly JACCDR01 (sample SAMN15323443, study PRJNA562643) | freshwater metagenome | isolation source: river surface water | place: USA:Blue River Watershed | collected 2017-08-17
ACAGCTACAAAAGTTCTTGTATTTGTGAATAAGCCGTATAAATTTTTTTACCATCTTTGCTATAACGTTGTAGCATTGTAAACATCAATAATTTATGCCTGAAGAAGTAGTGCAAAATCCAGAAGCGCCGGTAGAAACGCCAGTGCAGCCCGATATTAACGTTCAATTAGCTCAGGCGATGTGGACTGGTGCCTCGGCAGATCAGCCATCGCCAACAGCGGAGCCACCAGCACCCGCAGCAGTTGCTACACCTCCCGTAGCAGCGGAGCCACCCAAAGAAGAATACGACTACGTAAGTCCAGAAGAGTGGCTAAAAAAAGAGTTCAACTTTGAAAGCATTCAGGCGGCTAAAGAGAAGATCGAATCATGGCAGAAGATGGGCGATACACCCCCTACTCCGCAGGAAATAAAATTTGCTAATGAGCAAAGCCAGAAATATTTCGATGCTATAACCAATGGCAAAACAGACGATCTATATTCCATCCTTCACCAGCAAAAGCAGATTGAAAGACTGGAAAAATTACCTATAGCCAATACTAACGAAGCCGCCGAAATAATTAAGGCATCCTACCAGTTTAAACACGGCAATCTCACTGCCGACGAAATAAACTTTTTAGTTGATAATAAATATAAGCTGCCTGCAAAGCCACAACGAACGATAGGCCAAGAGGACAGCGATTATCAACTGGACATACAAGAGTGGCAACAGCAAGTTCAGAATATAGAAAAGCAGATGATCATTGATGCCAAACTTGCTCAGCCCGATGTTGCCAAATACAAAAGCGAATTAGTTCTGCCAGATATTCCAAAAATTAATGCAGAGCCGCAGCCAGACCAAAAAGCATTGGAGGCGCGGCAGGCTTTTCATCAAAATTTCATGCAACGCCTGAACAGTGATTATCAAAACTTTAAAGGCTATAGCGTAATGGCAAAAGACGGAGAAGTTGAATTGCCAATTAGCTATAATATAAGTGCTGATGAACTTGCTCAATCAAGGCAGCAATTGGAAAATTTCAATGTAAATGAGTTTTTAGATCAACGCTGGTTTGATGCAAATGGTAATCCTAATATCAATGTTATGCAAGCAGATTTGTACGACATGATGAATAGAGATAAGGTGCATCAAAAAATAGCAAATGAGGCCGCAGCGCAAATGAGGGCGCACATGATCAAATCTCAAAACAACATTAAGCTAAATGGGGTAACTACTCCCACAGCACCAGTATCGCCCGTCGATACTAAAGCTGAACAGCAGCAATTGGCAGAATTTGTTTGGAAAATGTAATTACTAACTTTTAAAAATTAAAACTCATGGCAGGGATTCCTACCAGCAACATATTGCAACCCGGTAATATAAGTATATCGGGTGGAGCGAACCGGGCGTTGGTTTCGCAACTTCAACTTTTAACGCCTCAATTTTATAATCAATTTGTTGAAAAATACGGAGCAGAAAACTGGACATGGTGGCTGGCAACATACGGCGGCATGGAGCAGGTAATGAACCGTAACTTTTTCTGGTTTGAAAGCCGTGGTAAACTGCAAATTGGTATCCAGTTAGCAGAAAACGCAACCGGCGCAACGGCTGGCGCAACCGTTACCTGTACGCTGGCCGCAGCCTTCCACTATAATTCAGGCACCCAAACCCCATTACGTGTCGGTGAAACTATTTACATAGCTTCTACCGGCGTAGGTGGTGAGATTCTGGCTATCACCGGCACCACACCCAATGCGTTCACTTTCACAGTGCGTCCAAAAATTAGCACTCAATCGCTGGCATCTGCCGGTGGTGGTACTTCTATTCTGGCTACTGATGTAATGATCTTCGGTGGTCGCGTAGACGTTGGCGAAGCATCCGGAACCAGCACACCACAGGTATACCTGACTGAACGTTATGACAACAACATAACTGAAATTCACGATACATGGGCAGCAACCGACTTAGGAGAAATGACTGATATTTTCCCTACTTCAGGTGTTAGCGGCGGCCCGATTGCGGGAGCAGCACAAGCCGGAACCAGCTATTTCACCTACATCGGTTTAACCAAAGCCTCGCAGCGTTTTGTGAACAACGTAGAACGCAAACTGATGTTTGGGGATATTGTTAACAACACCGGCTTAGGAACCGATACCTCAGTAGGTGCGGAAGGCTTCTTCCCGAAAATTCAGGCCGATGGCGAAACAGTAGGCTATACTGCCGGTAATCTGGATATTCCATTCTTGCATACACTTACCCGCGTAATGGACGTAAACGGTTGTACCAAGCAGAACATGTGGATGATGGATATTTACCAGAAGCAGGATTTTTCTGATGGCATCTTTGCTCAATTCCCTGCCGGTGCATTTGTATGGGGACAAGGCGAAAAATCAGAAGAAGCCAGTGTTGCCTATGGTTTTAAAGTTATAGATATTGATGGCTACCGTTTCCAAACAGCCAAGTATCGTAACTTGAATACCGAAGCATATACGGGTTTGACACCAGCCACAGACTACTACCGTAACTCCGGTTTTATCTGCCCAATGGGTGAAACTGCCGATGCTAAAACTCCTTCCCGCGTATACAAAAATATTACTGTAATGGCACAGCAACCCCCTAAAGGTGGCTCCATAGGTAATGGTATTCGTGTATGGAACTGGGGCGGTGGTTCTACCAATCCTTCAGACGGAACTTTGAGGGATAACATTGAAATGGCGACCTATCGATCTTTAAGGGTAGTTGCGGCCAACCAGTTTATTAACGTTCCTTCTATCTAATTTTCATAAGGGCTTCCTGAAATACGGAAGCCCTATTTATAAATATCATCCCTGATGAAGGGAGGTGAATTTCACCTTAAACGATTTAAAAAATCAAAACACATGTCAAGCATTAAAGACATTGAGTACGCAATGAATGGCGAAAAGCCAGTCGTACAAAAAAAGCAAGAAGACTATGTTCCGCAGGCAGCGCCAATAAAAAGCGGCACACCAGAAACCAGCGAATTTGTAGTGTTCAAACTGGTTAATAGTAATCGAAAAGGGGGTGTTTATATACCACATATCGATTATGTTATTGATCCAAGAACCATTACACCAGAAAAGCCAGACGGTGACGGCCCCGAAATGATACGGTTACTCAAAGGAGTAACAACTATCTGGGCAAAAGAACAAGAGAAACTGGATAAAGAGTGGGTGAAGAAAAATGGGCGAACCATTGAATTTCCAAAAGGGACAAGATTTATTTCTGTTCCAAGCTGGGACAAGGCACAGATAGAGTTCATGGAAGTGTGCCGACATAATATCCGGAACCCGAATAGAAAAACCGGCAGTCGTTTCGAGTTCTTTAAATACGATCCTAATGAAGTGGCGGCAGAAATGTACAAACGTGAACTATTGGAATTAGAAATGATTACCAAAGCAAACGTGCAGCCATTTGAGAAAATGAAAAAACATGCTTTCTTCTTAGGCATTCAATTAAATGATGAACTAGGAAGATTGAAAACTGAAGAACGGTTACGAACAGATTATATGCTGTTTGCAAAACGCGATCCGGCAACCTTTAACAAGAGCTTAGATTCTAAAGAAACTGATGATCATTTTATGGTTCGCGCAGCGGTATTGGATGCAAAAATAGATTTAGGCAAAGGTGATGGAAAAGCATATTGGGGAAGTGGAGGTGGAATGATTTGCAACATACCAAAGAATGAAGATAACATCAGGTTTTTAACAAATTTGGCCTTAACGCCAACACAAGAAGGGAAATCCTTTCTTGAACAATTACAACAAATAAGCACATAAGATGCCAGCAACGATGACGGTGGACGAGGTATATTCTCTCGTAAACTATATACTGAACAAAAACCAACAGGGAAATCTCCCCCCGTCATCGTTCAATCAAATTATAAATCAGGCGCAGTTTGGGTATTTAGATTATTTGCTGGGAGATTTTCAAAAGTATATGCCCGGTCGCCCAATAGCACCAGTAGAATTTGGCGGAAGCGCCCATATCAGGCATCGATTAACTCCATTTATACAACAGGCAGCAACATTAACCGTAAATGCAGGAACTGGCTTCGCTCCTTACCCCACAGACTATGAAATGTGGGACGCTATGTATTGGGGTATCTATAAGCAGCGGGTAAAATATATTCAACAGGACAGATTGGGCGTTCATTTGGTAAGCCAGATAAGCCCAGTTACACGAAATCCAGTTTTCCTTTCCATATATACGGGCTTTACTATCTATCCACACAATATTGGCACTACTGAATTGAGTTATATAAGAACGCCTGCTACAATAGCATGGAACTATACTAATGATATTTATGGTCGTCCGGTTTATAATCCTGCTACCAGTGTAAGCCCTCAGTGGGATAAAATAGATATGCTGGAAATTATTGTTCGGGCGCTTGCCATGATAGGCGTTAATCTTCAGGCCCCAGTAGTTTCACAATATGCACAACAGATAAAAGAAGGAGGCCAATAATGACTAGGTTTAGTTTTATCGAAAGAAATTTAGTCCAGATTTACGGAGGCTGGCCGACAGACGACGCTGAAATTACTTACGATTTAATTAACTCATGGCTACCCGACGCTATTGGTGTAGCAGCAAAAGCCTGCTACAAAGAAGGTATTCAAATAGACGGCGTAGCGTATGTAAACAACTCTTTTTATACCACTTTCTCAGGATTAGCTATAACGCAGGATGATACAGACAATCTGTGCTATAAACTTACGCTACCAGAAATACCGGTAGGGATCGGTAAAAATGAGGGAGTATCTACGTTGCGATTTAAAGATGTTAATGGTTATGTGTCTCAAACGGTAGCATGGTTAAGTATGAACCAGCAGGCGTATGCCGACCAAATGCCGGTTATCCCTAACAGAATATTAGCGTGGCCGGAAGGAAATACTATCCGTATGAAAACCGTGTTACAGTTGTTTAATTATACTGGCGTGGTAAAAATGATCTCGGGAGGCGACAGCAGTGATTTGAATAGTGAACTAAATGTACCACCAGATTATTTTCCTATTATGGTGCAGTATTTACGAGAGCAGTTTATGGCCCAAAGAGCAGTTAAGCCAGATGTTACTAATGATGGTAATGATATAGCATAAAAAATAACTCATGAAATTAATAAGAGATAACGTTTTAGTTAAGCCATATCCACCAGATGAAATGAGCGCCGGGGGAATAATCGTTTCTGAAGCACACCGCGCAGTAAATAATAAAATGTTGGTAGTTGCGGTAGGTAATGGAACGAAGCAATTGCCAATGGAGTTTAAAGAAGGGGATACGGTTTTTAGAATTAAAGATGTTGGTGATGAAGTATTGATTGATGGGGAAAAACACTTTATTGTCAAAAGTAACTGGCTAATCGCTAAAATGAATTAAACATGGGACAGCATCAAGAATGGATTGATATTGACACTTGCATTAATTCGTATATAGACGAATCGGAGCAATCTGTTCATAAGTTTTACAAGTTGTGGCAGTTGGCATTCAGGCTGATGACGGAATTGGGTCTGGACTTTTTTTATCAAATCAAGTCGGTTAAACTTCCTATCAATCCTAATCTTACTGTTACCATACCCCCTGATTTTTTGCAATGGTCTAAAGTAGGGGTGCTTAATTCTGTGGGTGAAATCATCCCGCTACGATACAATGATAAGCTGACTTATTACGCAGAGCAATTACCCGACCGGTTAGAAAAAACACAGGATTATACATTAGGAAACTGGTTTCAGGGACAAGCGCCGATATGGTACAACTTCTGGAATGGGTACAGCTTCACTACTCTTTATGGAGTACCAAGCGGGTGGCCTACGGTAGGTAATTTTAAAATAGACAGGAATGCAGGAGTAATCTTGCTGGACGAATATTTTACCTATGATTATTTAATGCTTGAATACGTGGCAAGTCCACAAGAGGGACAGGTGTATTATATTCCTATCCAGTTTAAAGAAGCTATGATAGCGGGGTTAGCGTGGCTGGATATTCGTTCGATTCCTTCATCGCGTCGGGGGAATTTGGGCGATAAAAGAGACAGGCGGCATGAGTTTTATAACCAGCGCCGGTTAGCATGGGCAAGATACAGGCCGTTTAATATTATGGACGCATACGAATGGTGGCAACAGAACAACAGAATGTGTGTAAAAATGTAATTAATGCCGATTATCCCAAAAATATTTGTTGGGCCGGAAAGCCGGTTAAATCTCGATGATTCACTTCACCTTTTAGGAAAGAGCGAATTTGTTGATGCGTTGAATATTACCCGCGATCAGGGAACGGCAGTAAGAAATGACGATGCTGTTATAGGGAATGTAAAAGGTAATCGCTTTGTCCCTTTTAATCTGCCGGGAGGTACTTGCAAAGTAATAGGCAATAAGCCCGACCCAGTAAGAAACTGCATGTATTATTTTATCTGGAACTCAGGAATGTATCATACGATAGCCAGATATAATAATTCAACAAGAACAATAGATAAAGTATTTCAAAGCATAACCGATACGGGAAATGTTCAGGTGATCGATTGGGACGTTAATTACAAGATCATTCATATAGATATTATTCATAGGGATGAAGGAGATTTACTAATGTGGGTTGATCCTATTCCTAGAATGATAAATGTTGCCACTGCGCTTGCGGGGGAATATGCACCTGCGACAGCGCTAGATATTTTAGTGGCAAAAGCGCCGCCCCCTTTAATGCCGCTGGGAGAATACATTTCGGACGGTAATGTACCGATTAATAACCTTAAGGGAATATTGTTTGAATTTGGAATAAGGTACATATATAGCGACTTTGAGAAAAGTGTTTTTTCAAAGCTATCAGCATCCCCGCTTCCGGCAAACGATTATCAGGCCAACATCAATCCCCTTTCCAGCAACGTAATAAACGTAACTTTTGAAACAGGAAATAAAAGGATAAAGAAAATAGAAATTGCGTTTAGGCAGAATATCGGTAATGATTGGAGTGATTACTTTTCAATGGCGGTATTAGATAAAGAGCAAACCGGCATACCTGATGACACAACATATACTTTTGCCTTTACTAATAACGGCGCGTATTCACAGATTGATACCGATGAATCTGGGCAGATTTTCGATTTAGTTCCTAAAGAGGCGAATGCCCAATGTTTACCTAATGGTAATGTATTAACTTATGGAGGCATATTAGAGGGGTATGATAAACTTGCCGATTTGAGCGTTATCGCTTTTGTGACTTATGAAACAGTGCCCCTTCCGGATGGAGAAATACCTACGGGCAATCCTACTATCACCTTTGAAGTAGAAACAGGCCCCATAAACCCACTATTCGTTTACAGGATAAATTTTTCTATAGGAAGTAATGTAACGCCGGGGGATCAATATCTTTTATCTTTTGAAGTAGCGCGAGTACCGGGAACTTCTTTCGATCCCCCCTGTTTAACGCCACCAAGCGGGACACATTCATTTAATTATACTGCTATGCTTGGCGATACTAACGAAACAGTAAAGGACTATTTCATCGGCCAGATAAACCCCATTTTCGATGTTAATGCTTTTGACGAAGGTGGTGGAGATTTCAGGGCGCAGGTGATAACAAGCAACTGTTATCGGTTTATCAATATAACCGTTCAGCCCATCCCGGCTACTACTACGGGCGGTGGCAATTTCTTTGACAGAATTTATAAATTTGGCGGCAAGTTCAGATTAGGTATTGTTTATTTTGATGAACAGGGAGTAACCAATGGGGTGGAAACCTATACCACTACTCCGGGTGACATATCCGATTTTGAAATTGATGTTGATGAATTTAATGCCTTCGATACCGCTTATAAAAGACCTATTGTAAATTTAACGGTACAGCACCTGCCGCCGTCATGGGCAAAAACATATTCCATAGTAAGGACAGAGAATTTAATTACCCAGTCTTTCTTCATGTGGAAATGTGATGATGTGCAGGATGATGGAACTTACTTCTATATCGGTATTGACAACCTTCAAGCCTACGAAGCCGAAACACCCAACTTTTCAAACAAATGGACGTTTCAAACTGGCGACAGGCTAAAAGGAAGCTACCAATTTAATGGGGCAAATGATACTGGATGGGGAGCAATTTATAGCCCTGTTTTAGATTATGAAATTGTAGGGGTAGTAGAATACGACCCCGGTAGCGGCGATAAAACATATATCAAAGTAAGAAAATATCCCGGAACAATTGCGCCAAGTGCTTATGATGCTAATTTAGTTTTTGAAGTGTACCGACCCGCGCTAAGGACTGACGGCTCCCTTCAGGTATACTATGAGTTTGGTGCAAGCTACGAGTGTGTTGTTATCGATGGAGTTAATTATCATCAGGGACAAGACGCGACCACTAACCCTACTTACCAGTTTACGGATGGGGATATTTACCTGCGTATACGTTCGGGCGTCGGGGATGATTACTTAATTCAAGACCCTAATTTTTCAGACTTTACTGTATCGGCTATTAATTCCAATGGCCGTGCCTTTGCTATTAATGAAAATGCGGCAGAGACATACAATCCTACACTGGTACGTTTTTCACAAGCCTACCAGTTTGGAACCAATATAAACGGGCTGAACAGGTTTTATGAAGAAAACTTCGATGAGTATGACCGTAATTATGGCGCAATAAAAAAACTTGATTTCTACGCTCAATACATGAAAGTAGGCCAAGAATTACGCATAGGAAACGTACCGGTTAACCTGCAAATTATTAAGGATATAAACCAAAGCAGTCTTTTGGGAACTTCCGACAGGCTGCTCAATCAAATAAATTACTATCAGGGAGATTTTGGAATAGGCACCTGTCCCGAATCATGGGCGAGAAATAATTTCGTGGTGTATGGTTGCGATAATATTCGAGGTGTTGTTTGGCGTCTTTCGCAGGACGGATTAACTATCCTTTCGATTCTTTACAAAGTAAACTCATGGGCTATCTCAGAGCTACCATTAAGAACCGGCAACTATAAAATTTATGGCGTATTTAATGCAGCAGTAAACCGGTATGAAATAGCACTGGAAGAAGCGCCCCCGCTTAATGCGTTATCCGTAGGTACGTCCACTACCTTTGCTTATAGCGGTGCATATCAATTAGCCGTATCACTGGTAGATATTTGTACAGCCAGTTACGGTACACTTTATAGTGGGGAAGAATTTGCGGTAGGCACGATAATGTTTACTGATGAGGCGCTGACTACGTTTGTAATGGGCTATAATTACATTGCAGATATAAACGGTGTGATATACGAATTAGACCCACTAAGCGGGGAAGTAGGGGCGGCAACAGGTAATGTTTGTAATACAGGTATCAGTGGGATTTATCAACTGGACAATGTGCCGGGAGATATTTGCGATAATACTTTAGAGACATTGTATACGGATATTGCCTTTGCCCCCGGAGCCTTTATCTATTATGATAGTTCTTTAAGTACACCCGTTACTGGATTTGATTATATTTCAGTAAATGGGGTAATTTATAATCTGAATGATACAACAGGAGAAGTGGGGGCAGCTACTGGTGATACCTGCGGAAGTTTGAACCCACCAGAATTTAACTGGACATTTGAAGAAATTGCACCGGCAACAGGAGGGATGCAGATAGATGTAAATGGCATAAATGTCGTTAGTGCTACGGGGCCATCAGATTCCGGCAATTTTACCGCAGCCGATGGCGACCTGATTGAAATCCGTGTAACTGGCGGCGGTGGAGACAGGAAAACACTTGATGTTAGTGATGATGTTTCCGGCGTTCTTTATACAGGCAGCAGCACGTCTTCGCAATTATTTTCATTTAACTGCCATTCATCAAGAACTTATACTATTGACGGAACTGTAGATGTACCATAATGCCATACGTATTTACCATACAAAATAATCCTAACGCAGGAGATACTGTCACACTGGATATGACAGACGGGAATGGGCTGCAAAGAACTTACCCATATACTGTATTGGATGGCGATTCGCTGCAAACTATAAGTGATGCAATCAAAGCATTGGTCAATGCAGATACTATTTTTACCGCTATCGATCAAACAACAGTACCGGGAGAAATAGGACTACAGGTATCACAGGTAGCAACGAACAGCTATGAATTATTTGCAGGAAGCCTTTCTATAGTGCTTAACCCGGCATTAATTTCACCGGCCTATACAATGGTATTCGATGAGGTTAATAATGCCTTTGAGGGCGAACGGAGTTATCACCCGGAAAACTGGGGATGCTTAGGCACCTTGTTAATATCATTTATTAACGGAACTTTGTGGACGCACGATAGCACAGTGTATAATAACTGGTACGGCCAGCAATATGAAAGCTATCTGGTATGTGTGTTTAATGAAAATCCATTCCAGAAAAAAGCGTGGATAAGCGTTTCAGAAGTGTGCAATAAAATATGGGACTTGCCGGAAATAGAAAGCAGTTTGAATAGCATAGAACCATTGGGAATAAAGCAGCAGAGTAATTTAATAGTGCAGGATTTTGCTGTACTCGAAGGAATGCCGGTCGCCTCTTTCTTAAAAGACGCCTTATCTCCCGGAGGATTGATTAACGGGGATTCGTTACGAGGATTCTACCTGAAAACAAAATTCCGGGCGCAAACGAGCCAGACAACAACGTACACTTATTTGGGGTTAATTCAAGTTAAATTCATTGATAGTCCGCTAAATTTAATTCAATAAGCTATGCCAATATTACCATTTATAGGGCCGATATTACAAGGAGTAGGGGGGCTAACTCAAACGCTACTAGGAGGCGGTCGCGCCCGTCGTGCAGAAAAAGCCCTCGAAGCATTGCAGACGCCAACTTACGAGCCATCAAAAGCAATAGGGGATTATTATTCCAAAGCATTAAGCCGGTATAATACTAATCCCTACAATACGGCCATGTATAACCAGCAGCAGCGAAATATCCAGCGGGGAACATCAACCGGCATAAGCGCATTGCAGGACAGGAGGGCGGGTGTTAATAGCATATCAAAACTAATACAGCAGCAAAACGATGCCAGCCTGAATGCAGCAGCAGCAGCAGAAGGGCAGCAGGTGCAGGCTTTCAGTCAACTAGGACAAGCAGCGGGTATGAAACAAGGTGAAGATAGAATGGCTTTTCAGGTAAATAAGATGATGCCCTACGAAAAGCAGTATAATTTGCTGGCAGCAAAAGCAGCAGGCGGCGCACAAACCATGAATGCCGGGGTGTCTAATTTATTTGGTGGCGCAAGTACCGCAGGACAAATGGGATTCGATGATTACATGATGAAAAAATATTACGGAAAATAATGGCGACAGTAAATCCTTCAGGGCTTTATACAGGCGGCGCGGCTGTTTTTAATAGCCAGCCAATAGCGAATTTAGTGCATCAATATGCCATGAAAACAATGGCAAGAGATGAGGCATTGGATGACTATTTCCGTAACCTTAACAAAGGAATAAACCCGGCAGGAGTACGTAATCAGGATATAGAAGGGTTAACAAAAAAACAAGGCGAATGGCAGCAGTTCTACCAGCAGAATAAAAATGCCATTAAAAATCCAAAACTGGATAACGGCAAATCTTATTCAGAATATAC
>JACCDR011544689.1_pt1 | contig 11546 bp, 16 predicted proteins | sample 7446431 | NCBI WGS metagenome assembly JACCDR01 (sample SAMN15323443, study PRJNA562643) | freshwater metagenome | isolation source: river surface water | place: USA:Blue River Watershed | collected 2017-08-17
AGATATTCACACAATTTGGTGGTGGAATGAAGGAGCAATACCTGATCTTCACCAGTCTAGATTATAAACAAGGATGTGGTGTCAAACTAGATGATCTTATTACCTACGGTTGTTCAGATCTTCATTGTTTCACAACTACCGTTGTTGATACCGTAACATCTACCTTGACTTCTTGTGAAGTGATCGAGACTGCTACTGCATACCTGTCAGTCACACCATTCGTCTATCCAACAGAATATGTGGTAAATGATCCATATTCGACTCCTTTTTCTGGTACATCTGGACAAAACCTATTTCTCTATTTTGATCCAAAGAATCCATGGCGGGCTAACAATGTATGTCAAGCGGATTGTGTGACAATCAATCCCGTAAGTTCACAGTATTATCAACTATCATCAAACATTGTGTTGTCGAGCATGGTTTTTGATTTTGTTAATGACAGTGAACTAACAACCTATACATCAGAAATATCAGCATTCACCAGCTACCCTCTTTCGGCAGTCCCTCTATCGACCATGGGAAGCGAGTTATCAGCAATACCGGTCGAATATTATGATATAGATGCATTTTATGGACCGGATATAATGGTCGGTCCTCCTAGAGAAGCATGTGTTGACATCGGTCGCGGAATCGGTTGGATATATCCTAAGTGTGATAGGTCTCTAATAAACACCTGTAGTGCATTATCAGGACAGTATTTGATATCTCCCACATATCAACATGTGATTACCAGTTTAACATTAACATCAGTCGATATATCAACAGAGTCCACAAGTTTTTCCACAATCTCTTCATTCTTTGCCCTATTCTGTGACGAATGTAATTGCAATTGCAGTTATCTATCATCTTATACAGCAGAGACATCATCTTATCATTTCGAGACTTATAAAACTGTAGTATCTGGCATTGATGGGACTCTATGGGATTTATCCGCACTAGATATATCTGATGCGACACACGTTCGGCTGAATGATATTCCTGCTTGCACAGATGACGGATCTATACCACTGACTTATAATGATGGGATTGTCGCAAGCTTTGTCTTTTGTAATAGTGCGATCTCGACCAATGGACCAATGTATATGGAAAGTGTTCAGTTCTTTAAAGATCAGGTTCTTCCTGAAGAAGCAACTGGCAGTCGTTGTGGTTGGCAAAACAATGGATTTACCATGAGTTATTACAATCCAGATTATACTAATTGCATAAGATCAACTCCAGAAAAAGTGAAAGTTGATGTGAGTTTTTGTAAACAAGTGGAATCGACTTTTATCGGGACCGTATCAACAGAACTATCAGGCAACTATGATGATTACCTAATGAGTCGTCGTAAGGTTCATAGTGTTTTCACGGCAGATGATGCGACGGCAAACGGTGGATTTTTTGGTGGTTCTGCCGGAGACACATTATTCAACTTCGATTATGCATTGCTTGGTAGTGTGTTTGGTTATGATCTACAAGGACAACGTAACTTCGGACATCCTGGTGGATTCAACTTGACGACTTATCACATGGCAAGATCATTCATTGAACACACAAGAAAGATGTTGCGATATGTTGATTATACATTTGACCCAAAAACTCAATGGCTTAAAATACGTCCTGAACCACGGGGAGTTAGAAGAGACGACACTTGTTGTTATTCAACTACCAACGGTAATGGTATGGGTCTACAGGCATATATACTGGGTGTAATGATTGAAGCCCCTGTTCAAGAACTTCTATCTGAATATTTTATTCGGGAATATGTGCTGGCAAATGCATTACAAATCGTTGGTATGAAGCGTAGTAAGTTCGGAAACACCACATTATTTGGTGGACAAACTCTGAACGGTGATTCTCTATATCAACAAGGAACTGCCAGAAAAGAACAGTTACTCAAAGAACTGAGAGATGAATACCGCTATTCGGCTCCTGCCCTTGGATTCGTAGGATAGTTTATTAAATAACAATCATGACTCCTAAATTTGATAATCTTGTAAACGAGCTACTGGAGGAAGCTGCTAAAAAAACTAAGTGCACCCATGAAACCCTTCCTCAACTATCCGATAAAAAAGGATATAGATTCATGAGATGCGTCGAAAACCCGTATTCAAGTGGTATACGTCGTGTATACTTTGGTCGAAAAGACGGATCTTTCAACTATGATCGTTGCAAGAAACCTCAACGTCGAGGAACGGAGGGGTTCGAGACATGTAACATGCTCCACAAGGCACGACGTAAACGTGCATTAATGAGACTCAAAAGAAAAATGGGAGGACAGTAATAATGGGGTTTATTGATCTATTATTTCTGGAAGATCTGCATAGTCCGGCTCCGCTGAACGACCGTCAGAAAAAGTTCATACGAAAGGTCTGGAAAGTCAGTCCCAAACATATTCATAATCCCGAGTTCTATCAAAGAATATGTAGTTTATCGGATAAAGTATGTAACTTCTTCCCCGACAAGTTCTATCAGTTAAAGCTCAAGAAAATGGTAAATCAATATCTGACTGATCTATATGGGGAACAAAGTGCCATAATATCCGAGAACTTCACCGTCTAGTCCTTTGTGGGCAATTGCTGTCGCCCGAACTTTCATTTCTCTACGAGTTCGTTGATTAACAACTATATATTCACATTCAAATGGATAATCATTTGAAATGGCGGTTGTCCAATCATGCCACACACGCTCTCTATCATCAGATTTAACTCCTGCAAGCCATCCACGACCCAGCATATCTTCCTTGGGAATACCGAATAGATCAGACAATGCATTGTTAACCCATGTGCAGTCCCCATCCAAGTCACATTCATATGCACCATGAGTAGTAAGGCTATTACTTAACATCTTACTACGCAGTTCACCCAGTCTAAGAGAATCATCAATGCGATTTAACTGATCCTTGATGGATTTTCCTGAGTTTTCGCTAAATTGATATGTCATGCTCTTTATAAAAGGAATGATTTGTTCATCGAATGCTTTTATCAATTTAATATTATTCTCTGAATTTAGTTTGGTCTGTGTTACCAGATTTTTAATGGGCCGTATGATCCAAACAAAACCGCCCCATAGAAATCCGATAATGGCACCAAGACCAAGTATTATTTCGATAATAAGTGCAATATTTGATAACCAGTTTTCCATTAAATATATTTATCTGAAATGGACTTTATCTATAAAATCATAAACACCATAGTTTCTATAATAAACTCCATTAGGAGTCTAATAAACTATTGGAAAACCGGTAAAAGGCTGGCGGTGAAAAAAGAAGAGATGAAAGCCGAGTCAATAAAAACAGATGTTCGTATAGAGCAAGCTGTGGCAAAAAAGGATTTGTCTGAACTTAATGATCTAGCTGGCTGGAAGGATTAACATCTGGCTCAACCAGTTCATTCAGAACTTCATTGATTTGTTGTTGTCCAAACTGTATAAGAACTGGATTGCCCGATTTATATGCATCAGCAAATATCATCATTTTTTCTAAAAGTTTTTGTGCTTCGATTTTTGAGATCATAACGATATTTAACCAGGATTTTGTTGCTCTGCAAGTGCCTTGCGATTAGTAATCCATTGCTCTAATGGAATGATGGACTGCAATATCGCAATGTATGCTGCACGGGCTTCTGGACACCCTTCTGGACCTTCTGAGACAGCAGTGAACAACTCATTTGTTTCGATCACTCGACGAAGTGGACCAAAATTTCCGGTTGTGGGTGATAGACCACCGACCTCCATTTTAATACTTGCACTAGTAGGACTATGTGCACGACAGAACAAATCAAATAACCAAAGGATGCTGAACACATCTTCTTGAACAGCCGGTTGAACTTGTGGATTAGGATCTTGAATCATATTGTTTATTTATTATGATGCTGCCATTAGACCGAAACTTATTAGGATATCCCTTATCTGTTCAACTGTGGGGGTTGCAATATATGCCGATCTATTTATGCTTTCCAGCATAAGGTTTCTCATTACACCAGTTCCAGATTTAGTTGCTCCAAGTTTTAACACATTGGAATCCCACTTAAGATATCCCCATTCATCATTTGTTCCGTTATGAGTATTGAATAAGCGAAATTCTTGTGGATTTGCTCCATATCTCTGCGATAGTATTCCGATACCACCTCTATATAATCCAACATCCGCTACAGCAAAACCAAAACTGTTAGTGTTAGAAAATGTTATCGACCCACTAGATAATAATTGCAAACCCAACAATCCGCCACCAAAATTTCCAAATGAAATCGCATTTCCTCCTATAGTAGCCATGGTTAACGTTAATCCACCAATCGAAGGAGGTCCAAAGGTGTTACTTCCCATAACCAAACGCCCACTAGTATTTAGTGCCAACAAAGAAGAATTGACTATACCAAAATCAAATAAAGTAGAAGAGCTTCCGCTATTAATATTATTCACCCTCATATTCAAACCATTAAAGTTTATTTGTGGATTGTTCCATACACAACTTATATTAATAGCCCCATCAGATGATGCATTACAAAACTTGGCCAATCCACCTACAGTCAGTGGATTTTGATCTGGTAAATGAAATAGATCACGCATGATTAATATTTACCACCAATAACCGTCACATAATAACCGGCCACGACTGTTGTTCCAATAGTCACATTTATTTTATAACCAGGAGGAAGAGCAAACCCCAGGATGATCTCCTGGTTAGTTAATGCAGCAACTTCGGAGTTGGTAGTTGAGGGTAATGTGATTTCATCAAATAATACATTATTTGCTGCCGTAGCATTAGTTGATCCGTTGTTTATAAAAACCCGTGCAACTGTCGCTGCGTTTGTTCCTGCCGCACGGAAACGTATCCGTTGAACATACCCACCATTGGTTGCATCGGCAGTAAAGACGGTCAACACCGTCCCCGTTCCATCCTTTGCGGTATTGGCAGCAGTTATTTTATTGTCCCCCCATTGAATGTCGGGTGCTATAGTGAATATCGGAGAAGTGTTTGCAGGCATACTAATAGATATTTATAGATTGTAACGCCATTACTTGTCCGATAGTGATTCCACCAGAAGTTGCAGAGTTTGTGGAAAAAGTTGTGTAGGTAGATTCCCAATTTCCCGTCAATGCCTTAATATCAGTTCCTTGATAACTCCAATTTAATGCACTATTTGACTGAACTGTCGAATATACAGAATCCCAATTATTGGCGGATTTACCTGTCCAATGTCCACCAGATAACGGATTATATACTAATACATCATTGGATGACAATGTAGTGGATATCACATCACATAAATCGGATAGATGTTCGATATGTCGTAGACGCACAAACACATCAACTCTATGATTAGATCCTCCTCCAGATGTGCCAATGACCATGCCCAGGTCAATGATATGATTTGGTTTGGTCGGGGGAACCGCCGTAAATTGTCCTGATGTCAATGACAAAAATATATTATCACCCTCTGTATATGCAGTGGTGCCTGTTCCTATATCATGAACAATGCCATTTACTGTGATGTAACCGATCCGATTTCCGGTGGCCGGAATATCGGTAGTTGCTATTCCTAATATTTTATCGGATGTGTTTGATGTATAATGGGCATCAGCCAAAAATACTTGGGGGGTATTTCCATGAGATCCGTTTATATAAACCACTTCACCATTATTAATCTGCACAGACTCTCCGTTATATACTCGGACAATATGCTCTTGACCAATATTGACAGTCATTTGATTGCTGTCATTGTAGTATGCAAGTGTGTGATCAACGTTGTCATAAAACACTCTACCTTCTTTCCATCCAGGTGTAGCAGCATCTACGTCAATATAGTCGATATTTATAGATGGTCCAGAGAGTCCACCGGTCATGGTGTCACCAGAAACATTGATATACCGCATATCCGCATCTGTCACATTCAACAAACTAGATGATATGGACGATACATATGAATAAACTGATATATTATTGGCTGATTGATTAGAAAATGTGGTATAAGTTTCATCCCATAAACCAGTATTTGGTAAAGAAACAGTGTCATTCCAGTCAGCACTATTCTGTAATACCGATGTATAGGCATCCTGCCAGTTACTAGTTAAATTCTTAATATCGGTCCCTTGGTAACTCCAATCACCAGAGGATGATAATACGGTTGTGTAAACCTCGTTGAAATGATCTATATCAGACGATCTAAAACTATTGATCACCTGTCCCAGATTGTTCAGAAAATAGATAGTCGATGCTCCTACATATAGCGTATCAGCAGAGATTGATGGTGCAGATAATCCACCGGTCATTATTCCTCCAGTGAGTGCAAGATATGCAGACAGGTCAATATCTGGTGTTTCCCAGTCTGCGGATAAACTACTGACTGTCACGAACACACTATTCCAGTCTGCACTCGCACTATTGAGAATCGTCTGATTAATAATGCTGTTTACTGACGGCACAAAATCAGTAATATCATTAGCAACGTGCTGATGATTTGGACGTTTAATCGTTATTTGTTGGCCACAAGAAGACATTATAGTTATTTAATAAACAAAAGGACTTGACAGGATTAACCATTATGTTATGTTATTAACTATGAATAACATTGAACTATTACACAAACTAGAAAAGGATTTTGCTGCCGAATGTCAAGCGGCATTTTATTCAGAATGCATAAATCCAGTAACAGATGCAGAAAAAGCCCACAACAAAAAACTGGTGGATGATATACTACTATTGGAAAAAAAGATTAGAGATCTCCGCGAGACGGTTTCATGAAAAATAAAAATATGCGACTAGAAACATATACCATGATGTGGTATTCCACGAAAGAAGAGGTTCCTGATATTGATGAATATGTCTTTATTCGAGATCCCAGATATAACTATTTGCTGGAAACACGGTTTGAGGCAAGCAAAACGGGTGACGGGGCTTTCTGTTATGGTCGAGACGGGGAAATACCGTTGGATTGTGTATCAGAGTTTGCTAGATTTAAATGTCATCAACCGTCAGATCAGCAAGTTCCATCAACTCCCTAATCTTGGCCAAGATCGCATCCCGATCAATAACATCATTCTCAACAACTATAATATCTTCGTCACAATTGATTTCTAGACGATCATTGAGATTGTTTGATATGATAAGACCGTTGAGATAAGGATATTGTTGAACACACCAAGAATAATGATCTGGTAGACTTGTTGGATATGGATTGAGCACCCGATTACATCGATTGGCATCTTCCGTCAATTTTGACCATCCACAACTATTGACTGCAATAATATCACAGAAACCAAATGCCGATGGTGCGGGCAATGTGAATGTCAGTTCGGTTGGAGTAGTTGATGTATATTCGGATATTGCATAACCTTCAAAATATTGGGATGATCCGCTTACAGGATAATATTTGGTTAGTGGATACATATCAGGATTACTGCCGCTCAAGAAAAGCCCATAGAGGCCATTTAAGCCGTCTCCCTGAACAGTTATGGTCGGTGTATCACCGGTCTTAAAATAATAGTCAGAAACCCACTTCAGTTGCGGGCATCCGTAGATGGTGAAACTATCCTTCTCATTATCGGCATGATATGCTGACATTTGACCATAATCACAATAAAATGTGTTGACCGGTATCACATCCAGATTAATCTGACAAATAGGTTTTGAGTTTTCTATTGAAGTTCTGTATAGGTATGTCTTAATCGTAAAAGTTGTTGTCGCCTCAAACTGCCAAGGCATATCTCCCGTCTGTTTACCCCCATGAGTAGGGTATTCATAGTTCATTTGACCATCCCATTCGACAACCGATTCAACTGCCCGTCCGCTCTTAGGTTCTTGCCATGTGAAAACCGCAGTCGGATTGAATATCGTTGCAAAGTTGTTGACTATCTGATCAACATCTTCTCTATATTTCGCAATAATATCAATCTTTACCACGATATTCCATGGGATACCCACCAGATTAACAATTTCATTCACACTATTTCTGTAAGAGATCGGTGCCTTGCTTTTTTGCCTGGACATATCCTTTCCTTGACTACTCATAGTAACTGCAACAGACGGTAGTTTTATATTATCGGTCTGGCCGTTTTTGTCACTCAATAATCTAGATTTTGGACCATGAACAACATTAACCTTTATCGTGTCAGTTATTCTTCTATTAGAATGATCATAACGTTTAATCGTAATGTCATCAAACACACTTTGGAAAAATGCGATGTTCATTGCGGTTTCAAAATTATAATTGTATTCAGTCACAATGATATTTAATAAATAACAGTGTGGCCATACCATTTACATTTAACCCACAGAAACCGACTACAAGTTTTGATCCGACCACTCTAAAGACCGTGGGTCCGACAGACAGTGTATATCTACCTAAATGTGGACAGACTAGTGTGGAAAGAGAAGCATATCATGATTATGTATCGGAATATGCAAATCTATTTGGTATGACCCTCAGTTATTGGCCCAGAATATACGATGCGTCCAAGGCAAATCCTCTATATGGAGAAGATCTGATTTCTGGATTCCACAACAGTCGTAAAATAAAGGCTGTTGTCGATTTCAAACAATATTCTGCATTCTTGTCTCAGCACGGTTATATGTCTGAGGAAGAAATGACGGTTTATATACCGATCAGGGAGTTCGAAAAAATATGGGGAACAGCAGATAATGGGATCGTTCCATTTGAAGATGATTTGTTTATGGTGGATGATTCTTCTTGTGATAGACCACTAAGACAGACACCTATGGTATTCGAGGTTAGTGAAAAAACTGATCATATCAATCCTGTTGACTTCTTGGGTGGTCATTATGTATGGAAATTGGTGGCCAAACGTTACAAATACAGCTATGAGAAGAATGCACCAGAAGAAAGATTCCTCGATAGTGCAAATAGCGATGATAGTCCGTTTGGTAGACAATCCGGTGGTGATAATCCACCTGATCTATCAACTAAAACTGGTGATATCGATGAATATGTGCGCCAGAACTTCAACAACAGGAAAATAAAATCAATCTACGGAAACTAAAATGATATGGTGTTTATCAGACTTTATAAAAATCAAGATTCTTGGATATCTCGGGTAATCAGATGGCAAACCCGTGGAATCTACAGTCATGTAGGTATATCAATAGATGGTATTATACATGAAGCTCGGGAGTTTAAGGGCGTGATACAGCGAGCGGCAGAGAAATACGATGGTCGTTATTTCGATGACTATAAGATAAACATCACATTAGAACAAGAACTGGAGCTAGAGAAGTTTCTTAGGCGACAATTGGGCAAACCCTATGATTATACTATGGTTTTGCGGTTTATCACTCGTCAACAAGAAAGCCGTAAATCAACTGGCCGATGGTTTTGTTCCGAACTGGTGTTCGCTGCATTCCAGAAAGTCGGTATAAATCTGTTGGAACGATGTGAACCATGGGAAGTAAGTCCCGTTCTTTTATCTTTAAGTCCGATGCTAAAGCTGATAAATATTGTCCATGAGTGATTGGATAGGTTTACCTGATGAAGAAGAGTTGAGACATTGGTTTGGTTTTGTTTATAAAATAACGAACCTTAAGACCCAAAAGTTTTATATAGGCAAAAAACAGTTGACTAGGAGCGTCAAGTTAAAGCCACTCAAAAACAAAAAGAAGAGTCGTAGAGTCGAAAAACAAAGTGATTGGCGTGAGTATTACGGAAGTTCAAATGATTTGCTGAAGGATATTGAAACCTATGGAAAAGAAAACTTTCGACGTGAGATTCTTCATATGACTACCTGTAAATGGGAATCCGCATATCTTGAACTGTGGGAACAAATAACACAGAATGTGATTCTGCGAGATGATAGTTATAACTCTATTCTCAATTTACGGATAGGAAAAGTTCCTAAAAGTTTGAGAGAGAAGTATAATAATATTAGTATTTCCAAATAGGAACGACCCTAGTTCTTCCATTGGGTTCTTCTGTGCACACGCATCCAGAAAGAACTAGGGTGGTGAGTATTGATATGATTAGTAGTATTTTCATGGTTTTGGCATAAAAGAAAAAATATGACTAATTACATCTACAGTCCATCCATTACCGAGGCATTTCTTTCTCTGTGATTCTGAAATAGTAGATGTATATCCATCTGGAACGGTTTGTAGACGTTCCCATTCCAGTGGCGTCAGTCGTCTAAAACGATTACCGTGCCATATTTTAGGTTCATTCATACCCATTTGTGCCATTAGACATTGGACCTTTCCGGTCAACGGTTCTATCCGGTAATAATCTTTTCGAACATACTCTTTATTGTTCCACTTAGTCATCTGTGCATCAGACCAGTGAGAATATGATTGTTCATCAGTGTCTAGGATATCAGCCAATACAATTTTCTTATCTTCTGGTGGAACAACACCTGGAATATTTGTCCAGTATAAACGTTTACGATTTTGTGCAGATACAAGATTACTATTGATCACAATAGGCTGAACACCGAGTAAGTCTGAAATAACATCTTGATATTCTTTCTTCATACCAACATTTTCAAGCAAGAAATATCTAGGTTTATGGTGTTCCAGAATATCTACAAAATCAAAAAATAGTTTTGATCGATGGTCATCAAAATTTAGTTGTTTGCCCGCAAAGCTGAAGCCTTGGCATGGCGACCCCGCAATAATAAGATCAATCTGTGGTAGATTCCATTCACGCCACTTGGTGACATCGCCAAGTCGGATAATATCCGGCCAATTGGCTTCTGATACTTTTGTTGCATGACGATCTATTTCGGATGCATAGTATGCATCTACCGTCAGTTCTGCACGTTCTAGTGCTATTCTCCCGCAGGAAACACCATCAAAAAGGCTAAGTATTTTCATATATTGCATTATACCACCTTTCTTGAACAAGTCAACAACTGATTGTAAGTAAATGCATGGATTTTTCTGAAACCTTGATATTATGTCTAGCCTTTGCAGGTCTAATATGGACTATTACCGAAGCAACTATAATGGATAAACTTGGTATACGGCCATTCCTTGAGCAGTGGCAGTTCATGCGTGAGATGCTAAGTTGCGGCGGCTGCACTGGTGTTCACGTGGGGTGGACATATGGATTGTTGTGTGCGGTCCTGGCGATGAACAATAGCCTATGGTTTTATGTAATGACATTGCCGTTTGCATCATCTGCCATAGGGCTTTTTTATCAAAAAGCTATGATTTGGTTACTGAATGAAGTAGATAAGCAGGAAAAGAAATGAAAGCATATAAATAAATAGATATATGCGTAAATTGAAACTTATTACCGAGGCAGAATCAGCTAGTTATGATCTAGAGTTTGTATACGAACAGACTAATAGAGATGCCGATAAAAAATTATACGTGCAGGGTGCCTATTTGTTAGAAAATCACCCTAACAAAAATCGTCGCATATATGCAAGAGAAGATCTAGAACCAGCGGTTCAGCACTTCACTGAAAATTTCATTAATAGAAATCGTGCAGGCGGAACGCTCAATCATGAAGCATCACCAGAAATCGATCTCAATAAAATCTGTCACCGTATTCTGTCACTAAAAAAAGAAGGCGACCTGTATATCGGCAAGTCGCTTGTATCATCTTCGCCGTCTGGCA
>JACCDR011786892.1_pt1 | contig 11545 bp, 28 predicted proteins | sample 7446431 | NCBI WGS metagenome assembly JACCDR01 (sample SAMN15323443, study PRJNA562643) | freshwater metagenome | isolation source: river surface water | place: USA:Blue River Watershed | collected 2017-08-17
ATTTCCTTGATACTGACCCCAACCAGCCACCGACCTGTGCGGAGCTGGTGGATGAGATTACCAAGATTCGTATTTTGCCCCGTGGTTTTAGATTTGACTATGTACTGGACAGTGGTGTACGGACAATAGAATGGAAAGCTAGACGGTAAGGAGGATTTATGGATAAGTACAGGTATGCGAATGTTGGCTGCAAAAAGTGCGGTGAACTGCACCGAGTGGATCGTAAGTACCGGGTGCAAGATAATTTTACTTGCATGACGTGCTCTCAATACGTAGGGGACGTCAAGGTACGGCGCTGGCCTAGAGAGTTCTTAAAAGCTTGGGCCGGGGAGGCGCTGGAGTCAAACGGAATGACGAAAGCCAGTTTGTACATCTCTCCAGAAGGCGTGATGAAGAAGGCCACGTTGGTCATCCCTAAGCCGGAGTAGCATATGGAAAAGCAATACTGCAAGCACTGCAAGTACGAGATTGAGCGAGAGCCAGTCGAGGAGCACTACTGCTCCGAGGCGTGTTATTTTGAATTTATGAAGACCGCAGTTGGAGGGCCTATGGGATCTATGAGTATTCGACAGGTCAGTGTGCCCCTTACAGTGGCGTTGCCCTCGCTGGGTGGCGTTATGGATATGACACGTCGTTCCCGTAAGTGGTCCTAAATGACACTTGTTTTATCGTTTTCCAAACGAAGCCCTCGGAACAGAGGGGGCGCGAGGTGAAATAAGGCCTTCTCGGAAAGAAGACCTCCTATGGAAGCTCAGGAAAGACTATCATTGCTGAATGTGGTTGACCTAATGATCTCTGGGGATGATAAAGAAATCGCAGAGATACTCAAGGAGCTGATTAAGAGGCGGCAAGGAAAGGAAGTTACGGAAACCAAGGTGCTGCATCGTTAAAACCTAACCCCAGGCTTAAGCGGCCTGGGGTTTTTATTGTTTGGAGGTAAGGATGAGAAATATCTGTTCGGGTTGTAGAGGGGACACATTTGACCTGGCTGTCCAGATGCCCACGAAGGTAGGCAGTAAACTACACCAATTTTACTGTGCCCGGTGCCTGGCGCGCCGGTATCCCGATGATAGGTCCGCTAAGGTAGTGGCCACGTTTAAGGCGTGGAAAAATGGGTTGCTGCCATGGGTTATGACGGAGTAAGAAAGTACTGAACAAGTTGAATTCTGTGCCTTATTATATAGAGCTGAACCTCGATGCCCCGGAGACTACAAATGCCAAAATCTGTCGAGATGCTGCCTCTTCAAGAAATTGAAGCGATGTCAACGTTTCTCTTGCAGGACCAGGTAGAACGACTGCAAGAGGAGAATTGGCGTATAGAAGCACAGCTGGAGGAGTCCTACAGTATCCTGGAGGACCTCACTGCATTAGACAGCCTAGAAGAGATTGAGGAGATTATAGGGCGGGCTCGCCGGCTGCTCGAGGAAAAGCCGCTGTTGCCCAGCCCCTTTTAGTTGACAAACTGTGGTGGTTTGCATATTTACATTAGGTTGGTCCATTCGCAAGGAGCGCATAATAATGGACATCCTCAGTGTGAGTATAGACAAACTCCAATACCGACGTCCCGGGCTGAGCAAGATCAGCTTCACTGCCTGCTACAAGAACTATCGGAGGCGGGGGACAGTCATTTACGATACCGTGAAGAAGCAGTTTTTGAGTCATCGCTCTGACATCGTGTTATTGGCGATTATGTGCCAGAGTCTTTCACGCTCTTCTACAAAAGAAAAGTGAGGGTTTACTGTGTCAATTAAAACAGTGTCTGATTTAAAGACGTTTGAAGAAGAGATGCAATCATCAGATAATATCCTCATTAAGTTCGAAGCAGAATGGTGTTACCCTTGCAAAGCAATGAAGCCGATCATGGAAGATTTTGCTAGCAAAAATCCTGATATTAAGGTACTATCGGTGGATATTGAAGGCGATGGTATTTACGGGATACTCGGTAAGTTTGAAGTGAAGTCGATCCCCACATTTATCCTGATTAAAAACGGCGCTACCACGAAGAGAGCGGTGGGTACCGTTACCCGTGTGGAGCTCTCGTCTTTAGTGGACGAGTAACATGGTTTTTTCGTTGTTTAATTATATTTACCCTGGAACACACCTGGACAGTACGGGCCACGTAGATAGTCGAATATGGTTTGCTATTCCCTTCTTCATGGACGACGTTAAACGTCAGGTCATCTGTTTGAAGTTCCCCTACGGCGCTCAAGAGGAGGAGTTCTCTGAGGAAGAGATTCCATATTAGTCATGGACAAACTCACCCACCTAAGTTTAACCAACTGCATTAAGGAGTTAGACTCACTAGAGAAACTCGCCCTGAGTGAGAAGTTCACGCTGGAGGAGATTGCCAGTTGGATTGCCCAGATCAGCTGGGAATTGTCGAACGTCTTTAACAGGAAACGGTACAACTCGGATGAATTTCAGCATAGGCTGAGGAAATTGATTACGGAAAAGAAAAGGGATTTAAACAAAGATGTTTCATAACGAAGACGACGGATACACCTGCCTACATTGTACTCAGTGGATTCAAGATACCGGCAACTGGTTCTGTGATGAATGCAAGTTCCCGGTGTGCGAGCGTTGCGGTACGTACGACGACGAGGAAGACGCGTTCCTGTGCCCGGATTGCTTTGAGACGGAGCCTGTCCATGGATAAGGAAACCGGGAACATTAAAGAGGCTCCTCTGGTTTATCTGTCGGGGGCTATTGCGAATGCTCCTGACGGGGGAGCGGGGTGGCGGAATGACATTATCCCCCACCTGACTACGTTGGGGTACCGCATCTATAACCCGGTGACCGATCAGCCCAAGGCGACCGGCATATCCCGGGCCGTCTTAAAGGACCAGCTGAAAAGCGATCCGGACGAGTATCAGATTTCGTGTTCAAAGATAGTAAAATCGGACTTGCAGGCGTTATGTCGTGCAAACATCGTGGTGGCCAAGCTGGATAAGTACACTAGTGCAGGTACTTACGGCGAGTTAACGGTAGCCCGTATGAAAGACATTCCGGTTTTTGCTTGGGTTGATTTGCCTGACGGTATTAAAGCATTGCCTGCGTGGGCCGTCGGGTGTATCGACCATTATAGTTTGCATGGGCTGGATTTCTACAAGCTCATCCCATCGGCGACTGCTCTGGCAGGTGGTCCATCGAATCAACTTGGGTTGCCTTTCTATGAGACGGCGGCCTGGCTAGGAAATTGGTGATGGCTGCAAAGAAGGCTAAACCGAAGATTAAGGGTAAGGTTATTGAGAGGGGCAATCCTCATCTCATTGGTGCCGGAAAGGTTGAGGTTGAAATCCCCGATGAGGTGATTACGTACATCGTGTCCCGATACCTGCGGCGTCGTTCTACTGATGGTGTGCCTCTGGTAGTGGGCATCTCGAGCGATGACGTCGAAACGGTATTGGCTTTGTTTATTGAGTGGGCAGCGTCGAAGGGCTATATCAAAGACGGTGTCCTGTTTCTGGGCGGCACACCGATTGGTTAATTGATTATGGTTTTACCTAGAATTGCAGGCGACCTGTATCACAAGTACCGGCCGCAAAGGTTTGATGAGTTAAGTGGCCACGCCGCTGTGGTTAAGAGTATCAAGAACGCCATTGCGACCGAGAATCCGCCCCAGTCGTTCCTCCTATGTGGGGACTCTGGTACGGGTAAAACTTCCACGGCGCGTATCATAGCCCTCGCTATTAACTGTCTGGCTAAAGGGGAAGACGGCGAGCCGTGCTTGGAGTGCAAGGCCTGCAAGGTGATCCTGTCGGGTAACTGCGTGGACGTGATTGAGAAAAACGCAGCTGACCATCGTGGCATCGACGCAATCCGGGAGATAGCCGGTACGATGTCGTCGATGGGGATGCAGCTTCAGAACAAGGTGTATATTTTCGACGAGGCCCATCAGCTGACCAAGGAAGCTCAGTCTTCTATGCTGAAGGTTTTGGAGGAAGCTCCCAAGGGGATATTCATTATCCTGTGCACGACCAACCCTGAGAAGCTTCTCCCCACGGTCAAGAACCGCTGCCAGATTTTCAAGTTCAAGCCACTTACCCGGGCTGACACAATTAAGCTGTTGGCTGAAGTGTGCACGTATGAAGGGGTAGATATCTCGTCTACCACGATTGAGAAAATCGCTGATGTGTCCCATGGTACCCCGCGCAACGCTTTGGTATACCTGCAGCAGGTCCTGCAGCTGGATACCCGCGACGATAAAGAAATCGCGGTGTTGCTGGAAACCGAAGAGGCCGGCGGTGAGGACCTCTACGGGTTCTTCCAGGTATTCGCCAAGGGGGCAACTTGGCCTAGTATCGTGGCGGCTTACACCGGCGTCCAGGCGATGGGACCCCCGGCGGTGGGTATGTGCCTGGCTGGGTATTTTAGGAACAAGCTGTTAGGCTGTAAGAGCGCAGAGTTGTCCTGGGTTTACGCTGATATGCTGGAGCTATTTGTGGTTCCGTTTGATGACGGAAAGCTCGGGGAGAATAACCTAGTCTTGAATCTCAACAAGGCATTTAGACTATGTCGTAATTTGCCAGCACCGTATGGTAAAGGGGCTTATGGCTCTAAATGACACAGACAATATCTTAGTTGACCCGGAAGCGATTGCTTATATTGAGAGTAAAGAGGGCTCGGGGCTGGCGAAGTTTGAGGTCATCGAGTTATTTTTTGAGTGGCTCAAAAAACAGCCTAGGCACAAACAGGTTGAGTTCTTACGGGAAGCGTTAAGTTGAAGCTACCGATTTGGGACGAGCGCTATGCTCATATGGGAGTTACTGCCCACGAGCTTTATTTGCGGCAGAACGGCCTGTGCTGGCTGGTGCCCCAAATTACACCCGAGGGTGAGGTAGCGTTGTTTTGTACGGACGGCCAGGAGGTTGGCCAGACCTCGAAGATGCTAAACCCCACCCACGAATGTGTAAAATGCATTGCCGGGTTTACTGAGAGGATGATCAAGGATGCGCTACAAAATGACCAACCGGAGAACCGGCAAGACCATTCTGGCAATGATTCTTGATGCCTACCAGGAATACCGTGCCTTGGGTTATCCTATGGACCCTGCCGTGTATGTGATTCGGGCTACTCCCGAAACCCTCGAGAAAATTGTGCTGGTATTTGATAAAGGCGCGATTACCAAAAAAGAAACCGTAGAGCACTGGGGTTTCCAGGTGGAAGCTGACCCTCGGCTGGGGGCGGATGAAATAGTTTTCGGCCCCGAACTAATAACCATTAGATGGGACGGTAAGTAGCATGGGCTGTCGGAATTGCGGAGACAAAGCGTCTAAAAGGTATAAGCCTACGATTGTGGTAAAGAATGTTGACCAGGAGACCGTGCCGGCTATGGAGCAGGGCACGTTTGCCGCGAAGCGGGTACCGGCCCCTCCTGTGGAAAGGGTATCTGGATTGAAAGACGATGACGAAGCTTTTGAAGGGGCTCAACCGGCCCATCCGCATATCGAAAGGCCTCCTGTTCAGCCGGAGCAGATGTCCCTGCAGGAAGCGTTCGAGTCGGCCAAGAGTTTGACGGTAGACGAGCTGATGGGGCGGCTGGCTGATTTTCAACAGACACAGGATCGGGAGATCGAGCGGGCGTTCTCGGAGATGACACACCCGATGAGGTTGTTTCACGTGCTTAACCTGCTGTCTATTGCCAACTATGAGAATCTGTCGTCCCCCGGTATCAGTCCTGAGCAAGCTGTGGTTGGACTTAAGACAGCGCTCGATCGGAAAGACTTCAGTGAAGTCAATAAGTTATATCCAACCTTGAGAGCAAAAGTGGACGCGCGGTACGAACAGCTTGTGGCTAACAAAATTCGCTTAGACTAGTTATTTATTTACATTCCGCTTTTTTTGTCTTATTATAGTAATAACACGACTTTATAACGCCATGGTAACCAGTGAATCCACCGCTAGACTTAGATACAATGCGCGCTTCAGGCCGCATACTCGCGCGGGTTTTGGAAACAGCATGCGCTGAATGGATTCGCGTTGGGGTTACCCCGGCTGAAATTTCAGAGCAGGTTGACGAAGCCATTCGCTCCCATCAAGGAGCGGTTCCGGCTTTCTTCGGTTATAATGGTTTTCCCGCTGCCGCGTGCATATCAGTAAACGATGAAATCCTACACGGTATTCCGTCCCAGCGAAAGCTAGAGGATGGAGATATTGTCCGGCTGGATTGTGGAGTGGCGTTGGACGGGCATTACACCGACGCCTGCCGCTCGGTAGTATTGGAGCCGGTCCCCCAGCGATTACGTATGCTCGTGAAAGTTACGCGTGAGTCTCTTGACAAAGGCATTGAGGCCGCGCGAGTTGGAAACCACATTGGTGATATCTCCTTCGCCATCCAGCGTTACGTCGAGAGAAAAGGCTTTAAGGCCAGTCGAGATTTTACCGGGCACGGCATAGGTCATAAGTTGCACTTGGCGCCGAGTATTCCAAACTGTGGTCCTCCCGGACAGGGAGAGTTGATTACTGAAGATTCGTGTTTCGCCATAGAGCCTGTGGTCTTTGACGGACAGCCTGATAAAGTCGTGCTTCGCCGCGACAGCTGGACGATATTTTCTCCGTTTCAGATACCTTCAGCGCATTTTGAAGATACAATAATCGTAACCTCTGCTGGACCGGAGATAATTACAAGATGAAAGCCCTTGTTGCCCTTATTCTACTTTACAGTTCCATTGGTTGTTCGACGAGTGGGTGCGGGGCCGCTCCTGCTAAGGCAGACTTAAGGTCGCCCAACTACGTGGATTATATCTCCGAGCGAACTGTCCTGATCCGAGTTGACTGTCCCGATGATGCGAGGGACCACCGGGGCACTGGCGTGATTATGTCTGGCCACAAAATCTTGACAGTTGAGCATGTTGTGAACAACTCGACGGGGTGTCAGATTCTAGTTCGACGTGAAGGCGAGATGATGCAGGTGGGGCACGTTTTCAAGCAGGATAAAAAAGCTGACTGGGCTTTGGTGATGGTCCCTTATCCTTACCCTATAACGACGACGACGTTTGGCCAGGTGAAACTTGGTTTGCCCATTGCTTGTGTTGGTTATCCTGTTCAGTATACGGATGCAGATACACCTTACCTGTCGTACACCGAGGGGTTGGTTAGCACGGTCGATGTGAAGGGTCTCGAAAATGGTATTAGTTATCATCGAGTAACGGCGTATATGTGGTCTGGGAGCAGCGGGGGCGGGTGTTTTGATCGTGAGGGCCGCCTTATTGGGGTGGCAAGTATGGTGTATGCCGATGCTCAAGGGTATTTCTATATTTTGCGTTCCAGTGATTTAGGAAGAATTATGAAATGAAAGATACACTGTGTTCCGATTGCAAGCGCGGTTATTATGTTCGAGCTGAAGCTCGCGAAGAGTATTATTTCTGCAACAACTGCTACAAAACTAGATTTCCTGAAGCAATGGTGGAAGTAGATGACGAACCCACTGATAAGTTGACGGCGATTTTTGCCTACATAGACGAAATGTTTGCAGACGCGGACGATTAAACAAAAGGAGCGCTAATGCTGAAGAGTGTAGTCATTTCAATTTTGGTAGCGTGTGTAGTATTTGTAGGCCGTGGTTCGTGGGCGCAGGACGCGGTCGATAAGACCGAAGTTTCTGATCACGTGGTCGAGAGCAAAGTTTACTTTGAGTTTAACTCCGATAAGCTTTCCCCAACAGGACGTGCCAAGTTGGACGAGGTGGTCAATTGGGTTGAGGGCAAGGAGGCTGGGCTGATCCTGATCGAGGGCCACGCCGACAAGGTGGGAACCCCCGAGTATAATAAGGGATTGGCTGAGCGACGGGCACTGGTTACCAGGGCCTATTTGGTTAAGCAGGGTGTACCGCCCAAGATGGTGAAGATCCTTTCGTATGGTGAAGGACTTCCGGCAGTCGAGACTGACGACGAGTCTAAGCCAAACCGGCGGGTCGTCCTTTTCGCCGTGCAGAAGGAACCGATTATCAAGACCGTGACGGTGACCAAGGTCGTCGAGAAGCGGGTTGAGGTTCCGGTGAAGGAATACGTTCAGGCTGCTGCACCGCCCGCACCTAAGCCGCTCGATATGCAGTTTATGTTTGGCGGCGGTTTAGTCAACTCGCTGGACGGTGATACGGAAGATGCTGCAGAGCTGGGGGGTGCTTGGGAGGGCAGGGTTGCCTTCTTTAACCGTAGCCTGCTTGGATTTGAGCTGGGCTATGTTGGCACCGCACAGGAAGTTTTCGATAGCGCAATTCTGCTGGGCAATGGTGTTGAGGCTACTGTCCGCATGAATCTGCTACCGGAAGCGATTGGCCAGCCCTACCTTTTTGCTGGAGCGGGGTGGTCGTATTACAAGTTCACGAATTCTGAGACGCCGCTGCTTGATGACGGTGATAGTGTCGTCCACGTGCCGGTTGGTCTGGGGCTTTCACTTAAGGTTTATCGTGGCTTCACCGTGGATGTGCGCGGTACTGCACGAGCGGCTTTTGGTGATGAGATTTTTGATGATGTAGGAGTTGGCGATGGCTATGGCTTAGAGAATTGGTCGGCTACAGCTCTCGTCGGTGTTGAGTTTTAACGATTAGCTTTTATTATGGAATAAATAGGAGTGTTATACGAATATGTCTACAGTTTCACGCGGTTCTGTAAAGTGGTTTAACTCTGCAAAGGGTTATGGGTTTATTAATGCTGATGGCGAGGACAAGGATATCTTTGTTCATTGGTCCTCAATCGAAATGGAAGGCTATAAGACCCTCAAGGAGGGCGAAGAGGTAGAGTTCGTCCTTGAGGATGGGCCCAAAGGTCCTACGGCGACTCAAGTACGTAGGGCTGCCGATTAAACGAGCCCTCGGATGGACAGACCGCCCGATGAGAGTCTGCTTTTAATCAAGAAAATCCTGTCTGATAAGTATTGCACTATTGGTGTAAAGACCATTGCAATCTTGGACGACTTAGATGCAGGGACATGTCATATTTCCCTGCATCTTCGCTCTGGGGAGTCAGTGGAAGACAAAGGTGTCGGTATGGTGGATGCCATTTTTGCCGGCCTAAAAAAACACCACGCCTCTGAATATCCCTCGCTCAATTCAATTGAGTTGCAGGACTTCATGGCGACTTCCAAGGCGAAGGGTACCCAGGCTCCAGTTGAAGTGGAGCTGTATATAAAGAATTCCTATGGGAATCTCTTTATGTTTCGGGATAACTCTTACTCCTTGATTAGCTCTGCCGCCCGAGTTTCCGTTGCTGCTGTGGAGTTTTTCATTAACTCGGAGAAGGCGTTTCTGCTGGTCCATAAAGCCCTGAAGAATGCTAGGGACCGAGACCGCACGGATTTGGTGGCCCGGTACGAAGCGGAGCTTGCGTTCTTAGTAAGGAACACGAGTTATACCGAAATGGTTGAGGCGGTCAGGAACGAGTTAACGAATGAAGTTGGCAGAAGCAAGGTTTGAGATTGCCGAGATTGTTGGTCGCCTGGTCGATTTAACTGGGAGGTTGCAGCGCAGCTCCCTAAAGAACATTTCTGCTTTACTCGATGAATTCAATACGTTATTGCTTAGAAAGCAAAAGCTGCAGTTAGTGGTAGAGAAGGCTGAGAGCGACACGGCGGTTGCCGGCGGTTCAATTCGAGAACTCATCCTTATGGTTGATATTATTGAAGAAAAATTAGAGACTTTGCGCTACCTTTCTCAACGCAGTGATTTGAATGAGGAGCTGTCGACTCTGGTTTTCTCACAGCTCAAGTCTTTCACTCATACGAAAACCCAACTGCAGTCAAGCATCCAGAAGATATCGTGGGAAGTAGAAGTTAACATTTAGGTTTGTGGGCTAACCCCCTCAAAAGAAAGAGAGGCCGTTATGGCATACGCATATTTTGTTATTAAGAATAACCACCTGGTAGCGATTACGAAGAACGGTAGGACCAATCCGGAGATTATCCATAATCTGCCTCATGGTCACCCGGCTGGCGACTCTGGCACGATCAATAAGAGCCCCGGCGCCGTTTCTCCTGTAACCGGTAGGTAATTCGGAAGGGAGAGCCTTGCCTCGTGCGGGGCTCTCCCTTTTTGTATTTAATTTGGTAGAATTGCATTTTTTTGCTCAAATAAATTTACATATCTGCTGATTTATATTATTATTTGAACATTACCAAATTATCTACGTAAATGCCAACACCAACAATACGTGAAATCAGGGTCGTATATTACGACGAGGACACCGGAGCCATCTGTCAGTGCCGGGGGAATTTCTGGAAGACTTGCCCCCTACGAGCGGCTAACGACCTCCCCTGCACGGAAAGCGTAATAAGTATTACCCCGGTGGACCGGTCGGAAGCATCTGACTTGATTGACGATTCGGTTCGTAGTATCGATGAGAGATTCCAGGACGTAGCTGATAAGCTGAAGTCCTTGGTTGAGAAGGGTTTGTTTTAATGGCACGCGGTTACCTTTTAGTGTGTGACACCGAATCGGGCGATCATTATTTTGGTCCCCTCTATATGCAGCTGCCTGAGAAGAGTGCGGAGGAGCTTGCGCGGGAGGTCCACCCCGAGGAGTTTGATGATGGTCACTGGTATGTTTATGGACGTTTGGTTGAGGTAGAGGTTTTATCGTAATGGGTTTTGTTTTAGGAGTTAGCGGCCCGGCCTCGTCAGGCAAAGACACGGTCGGGAATTATCTGGTTTCGCGGTTCGGTTGGGGCAGGCTTTCGTTTGCCCGCAACCTCAAGGATATGTGCCAGCATGTGTTTGGGTTGACCGATTGGCAGGTCGATGACGAAAAGGGAAAGCGGGCGGAGTTTTACGCCCCGATGGAACTCACCTTCACTCACGTCGGCGCCATCCTGACCTGGATGAGCAGGACCCACGGGTCGGTCGGATTTCCCTCGGTAGAGGAGCGCAAGCGGCGCTACGGGAAGGTCAAGGACCTGATCGGTTTGACGCTGACGACTCCGCGAGAGATTCTGCAGCTAGTGGGCACTGATATTTGCCGAACCCTGGTTCCCAACTATCACCTAGATATCGTTGCGCAGCAGCTCGATACGCACCCCGAAACGAATTGGGTTATCACGGATGTCCGGTTTCCGAATGAAGCGGACCTCCTGAAGGATTCTTATTCGGCTCACGTGATTCGGCTGGAACGCCCCTCACTGGACCAGACGCAAGGGTTTTACAGCCACGCGTCGGAGGTCGCGATGGCTGACTGGGGCAAGTTTTCGGCGGTCATTGACAACAGCGGCAGCCTTGATTCGTTGTACGAAAAGATTGACCACTTCCTCAAGGAAACCGGACTATAATGCGAGACTGTGACCCGATTGTTAAAGTTCGAAAAGCTCGCCGACACTTTCCCATGGACGGCGCTAGGCGGTCCCAGGTCTATATGAACGACCCCTGTGCGCCGGAGAATCGTCGTCGGCTGCGTTGTGACGTGGACCCCCTGCGGGACGGCTACGACCCCGGGGAAGACCCCTGCCGGCCTACACGGGTGCGGCGTCAAGACTCTCGAATTCCTATCAGGTAGGCTATGGGCTGGAACGACTATAAAGACACCGGCACCACGCGCGAAAATAACCCGAACCGGGAATCA
>JACCDR011946069.1_pt1 | contig 11545 bp, 12 predicted proteins | sample 7446431 | NCBI WGS metagenome assembly JACCDR01 (sample SAMN15323443, study PRJNA562643) | freshwater metagenome | isolation source: river surface water | place: USA:Blue River Watershed | collected 2017-08-17
GCGCGCGGAGCTGACGAAGCCGCGGTTCCCGAAGCACCACCGGCTGGTCATGGTCACGCTGCAGAAGGTGCTCGACAACATCGACGCGCCCATGACGATGGAGCAGCTCCTGACGGTGCTGAAAATCAAGCTCGGCCTGGTCACGCCCTACATGGACACGGCCACCGGCAAGACCTACTGGGTGCCGGAGTCGATCGCCTTCGACGCCATGGAGGAGGGCGAATTCTCGACCTTCCACAAGAACCTGTGCCGCGTGATCGCGCGCGACTACCTGCCTGGCATGGCCCCGGAGGCCGTCGCCGAGATCGGCAACATGCTCGAGGAGGAGACCTGATGGGCGACTGGAAGCACGACGACCTGGCGCGCGACCTGGCGGCCCACCTGCGCGGCTACGCGCGGCCGGCGATGATCTGGCTGAATATGCAGCTTGGCCCGTCCGGCAGCCCGAGGCCTGACGTCTACTCTATCGAGCAGACCTACCAGGCCCTGCGGGCCATGGCCTTCGAGATCAAGGTCAGCCGCGCCGACTTCCTGCGCGACGTCCAGGCCGGGAAGTATCTCTCCTACCTCAAGTTCGCCGGCGCCGTCTCCTTCGCGGCGCCGAAGGGTCTGCTCGCCAAGGGCGACATTCCTGTCGGTTGCGGGCTGATCGAGCGGGGCGACGATTCCTGGCGCTGGTCTCGCAAGCCGACGATCAACCGACTGGAGAGCTTGCCGGTCGTCGCCTGGCTGAAGCTGGTGATCGATGGCTGCGGCCGCGATCAGGGCGGGCCGGTGCTTGTCGAGGCGCGCGAGGCCGGCACCTGGAGGCAGAGGGATCAGGCCCGCAAGCTACTCGGCAAGGAGCTGGGGCAGCTGCTCGCCGACCGGGACAATGCGCGCCTCCGGCTGGAGTCCGAGCGCCAGCAGGCGGAGCGCGATTTGGGGGCGCTCGGGCAAGAGCGGGAGGCGGCAAGGCTCCGCCGGCAGGAGAGCGCAGCGGCGGAGGTTCGGGAGGTCCGGGCCTACGTGAGCGAGGTGGCGCGCGCCCTCGGGATGCCCGACGACGCGCCGGCCTTCCAGGTGGTCGGGGCCCTTCGCAAGCTCACGCCCGAGGGCCGGGAGAGCGAGCGAAAGGCGGCCGCCGCCTCGCTTCGCCGTGCGATCTCCCAGCTCGAGCACGCCGCCGAGCAGCTCGATGCCACCAGCAAGGCGCCAGCGTGAGGTCCGGCCGCAGCACCGGCGCGCCCACCAAGGCCGAGCGCGCGCGCATGGACGCGATCCGGGAGCAGGGCTGCGTCGTCGCCCGGATCCTGGGCGTTGGCTGGATCCCCGCGGAGATCCACCACCTCACGCAGGGCAGCCGCCACGGGGCGCGCCGCCTCGGGCATGCGTTCACCGTGGGGCTCAACACCTGGTCGCACCGGGGCGTGCCACTGCCCGGCTGGACGGCCGAGCGGTGCCGCGAGGTCCTGGGCCCGAGCTACGCGCGTGAGCCGCGGGCCTTCCGGGAGCGGTGGCCTGATTCGTTGCTGCTCGAGGCGCAGGACCGGCTCATCGAGGATCCTTGACGCGGGGCGTCGGCGCCGCCGATGCTGTACGCATGGACAGGGGTTGGCCCACCTCGGCGCGAGTTCCCTCCCCTCGCGCGCCGGAACGGGCTGGTATGCCGGATAGAGCCGCGGGAACCCCTTGCACCCGCCATCCCGGACAGCTGCTGGGCACGTTCCGCATTGCGGTCGGGCCATGGGGTGTCGAGCCCGTCACCGACGGCGCGCCAGCAGCACCTTTTCAACGAGCGCATGGAGGCGCCGATGGACCAGGATCAGCAGATCCTCTACGTGCCCGAGCTGGCCAGGATGCTCGGGCTCACCGAGGCCGCCGTGCGCGGCGCTCACTACCGGCGCTCCGGCGCCATCCCGAAGGGCTTCAAGCTGGGCGCCAAGCTCGCCTGGCGGCGCGCGTCGGTGCTGGCCTTCCTCGAGGATCGGGAGCGGCGCGCGCGCTGAAAGACGAAGCCCCCGGCCGGGATATCCCAGCCGAGGGCGTCGCGCCGTCTCTCCGGCTGTCACACTGCACTGGCCTGCAGGCCTTTTTCGTCGCCAGGTGTCGGACGGCGGAACTGCTGCAGCAGGCGGTTGCCTTCCCGGATCGGCTACCGCAGAAAACGCGCCCCGAAGGGCGGCCGGGTTTTCTCGACGACGATCCTGCTACCGCAGCTATGCCATTGTCAAGCGGCCAGCTTCTTCGCCAGGTCCTCGGCCCGGAGCTGGGTGTAGCGCTGCAGCTGCGACCAGGTCTTGTGCCCGCTCACCGATGCCACCTCGGCCACCGACCAGCCGCGCTCGAACAGCCGCGAGACCGCCTCGTGCCGCAGGTCGTGCCAGCGCATGCCCTTCACCTTGGCGGCCTTGCAGGCGCGCTCCCAGGCCTGCGTGAGGCCGTCGGGCGTGAGCCCTATGACGAAGCCATCCAGGCGCCGCGGAAGCGCCTGCAGCGCGGCCAGGGCCGCCGGCGACAGCGGCACGTTGCGGGCCTTCCCGTTCTTGGTTTTCGGCAGGTGCGCCACGCACCGCTTCAGGTCCACGAACTCCCAGCGCAGGGCCGCCATCTCGCCGCGGCGCATGGCCGTCTCGATCGCCAGCACCGCCGCCTGGCGGAACACCGGCGCGCACTGCTCCAGGATCCGCGACTCCTCGTCGCCCACGAAGCGCCGGTCGCGCTCCTTGCCGGCCTTGGGCTTGCGCACCGATCTGGTCGGGTTGGCCAGGCCCTCGAGGCCCCAGTCGCTGGCCGCGATCTTGTACAGGTTCGAGATGATGGCCAGCTCGAGGCGGATGGTGTCCGGGCCCACGGGCTTGGGATCGTCGGCGCCGTGCCGCGGATCCTCGCCCGCGGCTCGTGCCGCGCGGAAGCGCTCGAAGGCCACGCCGGCGGCGCGGGCGTCCCGGTAGTCAGCCAGATCCACGCCGCGCAGCTGCGCGACGAAGCGCTGGGCCAGCGGGTGGGCCTTCCAGTGGCCGATGCGCCGGGCCTCCTGGCGCGCTCCTCGCTTGCCCGGGGTGATCTCCCGAAGGTAACGGTCGAGGGCGTCATGCAGTGTAGTGCGCTGGGCTTCCGCGCTGAGCACCGGCTCGCCGGCGTCGATCTTGGTTTCGATGTCGCGCGCCCAGGCTTCAGCGAGTGCGCGGGTGGGGAAGGTGCGGCGCTGTGGCTCAAGGCCTTTCCGCCGAATCGTCGCGCGGAATTGACCCTGGCCACGCCGCTCTATGGTCGCCATCCTTGGCTCCTTTCGAGTGGTGTCCCAGATTTGTCCCATCGCGGCGCCGCGCGCGCCTCGGTGGTCTTGCAAGTCCCTGATTTTTGGCTCCCCGACCTGGGCTCGAACCAGGGACCTGCGGATTAACAGGGGGTTCGGGGAGGCTTTTCGATCAGTGGCTTACCACGCAAGCCATTGATGCTGCAGCGTTGCGGTGTAGCGCGGTGACGCGAATTATACCGGGATTCTTGCCGGTGCTGTCCCAGATTTGTCCCATGTGCGGCCGGCGGACTTTCGATCCGCAGACCGTGCCTCATGGTCAGCTCGTCGGATATGGAATGGACGGCGGCGTGAAGGTCGTTCCGTCCGGGTAGCGGGCAACGCCTTTGGTAATGCGGACCGCCTGCATTTCGCCGTGCGTCGGCTGGGATGGGGCTAGGTAGTTGTCACCGACGAAACAGGTGGACGCGCTTGCATAGGCGCGCGAGTCCGCGACGGTGAACCGCTGCACGCCGCCGACGTAGCCGCGAACAGTAGTCCCCTGCCGCACAACCGCCCAATGCTCAAAGACGGAGATTGAAAATTGGGCGGTATGTCCTGCGAGGGTGCCTGCGTTGTCAGCGAAAGAAAGCCCGGCGTATGTAGATGTGCTGGCATAGATAGCCATGCCGGTGTTTGAGCCGGTGCGGGTGTCAATAATGCAGCGGTTTCCCGACGCGCCGGACGCCCTGCGGAAGTAGCCCTCCACGGTGTAGTTCCCAGAGCCAAAGCCAAAGCCCGCATCGCTGGCAAGGCTTAGCCGGTCATTGCTTCCGTCAAAGACCGCCGCCCCGCCCGAAATGACCGGGCCGTTTACGGTCACGGCTTTGCCGCGCACGTCCACGAAGTCGGCGGTCAGAGGGAGGGATAGCACGACGCTGGCCCAGTCAGGATCGCTGCCGCCGCCGCCCCCGCCGCCGGGCGCCCCCGCCATCATCATCCGGCGAAGCATCAGGCGCTCTCCTGCATCGCGTAGCGCCAGGTAGTGCCGTTGTCGAAGGTCTTGGCCGAGAGCACCGTCACTGCGTTGGCGCCGGCCGCGATCGCGGTGTCCGAGCCACCCAGGGCCTTGAACGAGGCAGGCAGCGCCAGCGTCCGGCCGCCGGTCCCGTCTTGCTTGATCTCGATCTCGATCTCGGTGGCGAAGCTGGCGCCAGCGAGGTTGGTCAGCGTCAGCGTGGTGACGTTGGCGGCCAGCAGCAGCGTGAAGTTGCTGCCCAGCGAGCAGTCCACGGTCACGGTGCCGGCGCTGTTGGTGAGCGCGCTCAGGTCCTGGCGCTGCATCCGCTTGCGCAGGTTCCCCAGGGTGCTCTTGCGGCTGCGGGTTCCGGCCGCTTGGCCGGGCTGCTCAAGTTCGACGAAGTCCGCGTCGGTGAGGGCAGCGGCGTCGGTGAGGGCGGAGATCTTGAAGTCGGCCATAGGTCAGTCCGTAATGCGGCGGTCGCCGCTGTCGGTTATGCGGGTATCGTTGGCATCGGTGATGCGCGGCTCGGCCGGCGAGGCCAGGTAGTCGAACTCGGCGGTGGCGGCCTGCCAGGAGGTCAGCCCGTCGCGCACGGCCTCGACCTCGACGCGCGCGAGGCCGTTTCCGGTCAGGGTGTACGAGGTGGCGGCGGTGCCGGTGATCCCGGTCTGGGTGGCATCCAGGACGCCGCCGAGGTAGAAGCGCACGGTGTACGTGGTCCCGGCCTCGGGGCCGATGCTCGCGTCATTCTCGTCGATCAGTTGGTCTTGCTGCAGCACCCGGTCGCGGTGCGCCCAGGTCACCGTCAGCGCGCCCACGCAGGCGCTGGGGTAGGCGGCGTTGCTTACCAGGAGGTCGGTCACGCGCAGCAGCCCCGGCGGGTAGGGCCGGGCGGCGCGGCTGTCCAGCGTGACGCTATCGGTGGGGGCGGCGCTCTCGGCAAGCAGGCCCTCGGTGGTCCGGGTCAGGACCTTCGCGTCCACGGTCTCGCCGTCGAGGTATTCGGCGACGTCGGCCACCGCAAAGAGGTCGAAGTCCCAGACGCGGGTGCCGGCCGGCCAGGCGGCGGGGACGGTGTCGCAGCAGCCGCGCCCCAGCAGCAGCGTACCCAGTGCGATGTTGACCGCGTCGACCCGGCAGATCTCGGCACCAACGAACACCGCGCTCCCGATCTCGATGGTGTCCAGATCCACGGCCCCGGCCAGCTCCACCGTGGTGTCGGTCGGGCCGATCGCGTCGGCCAGCGTGCCGCCGGGGCACCAGTCGCCGTTGCCGGCCTGGGCGTAAGCGCTGGTGCCGGTGCGCGTGCGCAGCTCGAAGTTCATGCTGCTGCCGGGCGAGCGGGTCGCCACCACCGCCACGTAGCCGGCCTCCGGCGCCATGGCGGCGGTCTCCGCAGTCCCCAGCGTGCCCAGCAGCTCGCGGTAGGGGACCTCGAAGGCCTCGATCGCGGGGCTGGCCTGCGGCGTGCGGCTGGGCTCGACCCAGCCGATGGGCGGGGCGGCGACGTAGCTGCTCGCCGGCAGGCCGAACACGTCCTCGACCGCCTCGAGGCGGATGATCCCGTTGGTCAGGCTGCCGTAGTCCACCTTGCCGATGCGCAGCGCCATCAGCTCGATGCCGAACTCCGGCCACGCGAAGGCGATCACGTCGCCCGGCAGGAGGTCGTAGGCGTCACGAGTGACGGTCAGGCGGACGCGCGCCAGGCCCGAAGCCGCGGCCCGCAGGTCGCGCATGGCGGTGCGCAGGGCCAGGTCGAAGGTGGGCAGGCCGGGGTAGCTGCGGGTCTGGGGCACCACGGCGCCCTGGGCCTGGATGTTGGCCAGCTGCTGCACCGTCACCGATCCGTCCTTGCCGGTCGCCGCGTCGGTGTAGGACACGGTCAGCTCGTTGATGGTCTCGGTGACGCTCGCGCGCTCGAAGCTGTCGAGGCTGATCACGTTGCCCTCGGCGGCGCTGAAAACCCGCAGCGAGCCGATGGTGTAGTCGGCCCGGATGGGCTTGAGCTTGAACAGCCCCGTGCGCGGATCCTCGCCGCACACGGCCCCGGCGTGGTCCATGACCAGCTGCACGAAGTTCTCGATCGAGTCCTGCTGTGACCAGGCCATGCACAGGCCCAACCCCTCGGCGTGAAAGGTGTCGGCGGCCGCGGTGAAGCTCGCATTGTCGATCTTGCCGGTGGGGTAGCCCATGCCCCATTCGGGGTTGGTCAGGCACTCGTAGACGATGTGTGCCGGATTCATGGCCGATATCGGCCCACCCAGGCCCTCGGTCACCACCCGGACGTTGTCAAACCGCCCTTCGCCACCTGTTCCCTGGGTGCGGAACTTCAGGTAGGCCGCGGTGGGCGGCGCACTGACCGCGATGGTAGTGCTGGAGAGGGTGGCGCCGGCCTGGTTGGTGATTGCGCAGTAGTAAGCTCCGGCGCCAGCGTCGTAGACCGCCGAGAAGTTGTACCAGGAACCGGCCGGCGGGGGCGTCGTCCCCATCGGGGTGCCGTACACGTCATCAATGCCGGAGTTCGCCGCCCAGATGGTCGGTCGCCGGGTGCCGGCAGAGAACGGCAGCTCGCGCAGCATGTTGAACATCATCACGGTGCTGCCGCTGCTGTTGACCAGCTCCACTATGCCGAAGTCGTCGCCGCCGACCGTCTGGGCCTTGAAGGAGAAATGCATCTCCTTGAGAATTCCGGCGGTGATGGGTCGGCGGATCGCGTCGTCGCCGGACCCGGCAATCCGAATGCAGGGGCCGAAGGCATCGGAGACCACGCTGAAGGCGGCCAGCGAGCCAAGCACGGTTTCGTAGTCGGTCAGCCCGCCGTCGAAGTCTTCCTGGCTTGTGCGTTCGACCAGGGCCGGGGCGCCGATGGCAACGCCAGCTTTGGCCGCGTACCACGCGCTGCCCCCGGCCCAGCCCTGCAGGATCCGCCGCACCCGCACCGCCAGGGGCTTGATGTAGGGGTTGTTGGCCGTCATTCGCCCGCGGCGGAACACCAGGCCCAGGATGCCGCGGTAGGCCGGCTGGGGGCTGCCCTGCTGCGCGGTGAGGTAGCTGTTTGCGGTCTGGGTGGGGCCGCCCATCATGACGTCGACGTAGGCCTGGATGCCGCCCTCGCGCTCCTCGCCGCCGAACAGGTTGGGGGCGTCCACGTAGATCTGGGTGTTGGTGGTGGCCTCGCCCTTCCAGGCGCTGCGCCCGCCGCCCTGGATCTCGAGCACCGCGTCCACCGGGCCGTGGCACAGGCCCAGGTGCTGGCCCAGCTCGTACCAAAATCCGACGGTTTGCTTCTTACTGCTGCCGCCCATCGGTGGCCTCCTCGCGCGCGAGCGCGCAGACGCGCACCACCAGGCCGTCGCCGGTCGCCTCGAGCTGGTCGGCCGGGATCCCGGCGCGCAAGAAGCCGGCCCAGTCGAGCTGGTAGCGCTCGAAGAAGGCGCGCGCGCCGCGGGCGCAGAGCTTCGCCTGGCGGATATGGGCCATGGTCACTCGGGGCTCGGTCACTTCTTTCCGCCCTTTTTGCGGATGGGCACGCTGCGCAGGTCACCGTACCACAGCACGTTGGCGCCCTTGAGCCAGACCTCACCGAACACCACGGGGATGCTCCCCCCTTCCTCGGCGGTCGGCACGTCGAAGTCGGAGAGGGCGGAGGGCTTGGGCTGCGGGGGCTTGGGCGTCAGCGCGTAGCTGATCAGCGCCGAGACGATCAGGATGCCGACCTGGACGAAGATGCTGAACACGGCCAGCGCCGGCTCGGGGCCCGCCCAGGCGCGCGCGGGGAGCCATGCGTCCAGCGCCCAGGCGGCCAGGCCCAGGGCGATCATCCAGCGCAGGTCGATGGTCGGTTCGTGGTCGCGCATCAGAAGATCGGGTCGCTGCCGTAGGGGTTTTTCTTGGGGCGGAAGGGCTGCCCGCCGAAGTTGGGGGCGTTGCTGAACTTCCCGTTGCAGGTGGCCAGGCTGCGGTCGCACCCGGGGTAGAAGTTGACCGCGGTTCCCGGGGTCAGGCCAAGGGGGACCGTGTCCACCTCGACGGTGCTGCCGGTGTGGCCGAAGATGAAGCGCCGCTCGAATACGCCGGTGACGATCTCCCACTCCAGGTATCCGCCCTCCCAGTAGCCGTCCGGCTGGCCGCTCAGGGCGGCCGCGGTGACGTTCAGGCCGCTCACGGCGCTCACGGCGGCCACCAGGCGGTGCGCCGCGGCCAGCACGCCACAGGCGGTGCCGTAGAGGGCGTGAGGGCACTGGGCCTGGTAGCGGCGGCGCAGGCCGTTGCGGCGCATGCTGGTAGAGACCGGCTCGAGGCTGATGTCGGCCTGGGATCCCGAGAAGCCCACCGCGATGATGCGGCCGCTCCAGACCACCGCCAGCTCGCCGTCGCCCACGTGGTACTGGCGCAGGGTCAGGGCGATCGTGTCCGAGGGCGGGGTCAGCTGGTAGAGCTGGGCCACCTCGAGGTCGCGCGGGACGGTCAGCTTGAGCCCGGAGCGGTTCATCTCCGAGCCCTGCTCGATGCCGGTGCGGCGGATGGCCGCGCGCCGGTAGGTCTGGAAGTCGACGACCTGGTCGCTCTCCGAGGAGGTGTAGCGCCAGGCGATCGGGCCGCGGGTGAAGGTGTATATCTCGACCGGCCGGCCCTGGTCGGCGCTGCGCTCGCGGCTGTCAAACGTCATGGCGCAGGCTCCGAAGGGTGGCGGCGCTCTCGGCCGCGTCCCCAGTAAACCACGCCAGCTCGGCCGCGTCCGAGTCTTGGCGGGCGAGGCTCAGGAAGGAGACCAGGGCGAAGCCGTCGGCCGGGACCGTCACGCCCAGCGCGGCATCGATGGTCAGGCGCTCGGTGTCGGCGTCCAGCTCCACGGATCCGGTGATGCGCCGGTAGAGCACGGTCCCGTCGGCCAGCTCGATCCGCAGGTCCCGGCGGTTGACCGCCAGGGCCTGGTAGGTGGTGTAGCCGCACCAGCGCACGTCGATGTTGGTCGCCACGCTGGACATGCCGGCCACCGGCGCCAGGTCCTGGGACCAGGTCGGGACCCAGATCCGGCCTTGCTTGCCGCGCAGGGCGAACAGGCGCTTGCGGTAGGCGTCCAGCTCGGTCCGGTCCCGCAGGATCCAGCGCATGCGCTGGGCGGTGAAGGGCATTTGCGCCTCGTCCTCGACCTCGACCGGGCCGATGCCGGAGTCGAGCACGGCCAGCTTGCGCTGGGTGCTCATGTCCAGGTCGTCGGCCCAGTCGGGGCGCTCCTCGAGGACGGGGTAGCCGCGGTAGAGGGGGCCCGCGTCGGCCGTCCACTCGGCCGGCTCCACCATCTCGAAGCGCAGCCGGGCGGTCGATGCCTGGCCGGTGAAGCGCGGGAGGCTGGTCTCGTCGGACAGGCGCGCGGTGCGCGCGGGGTAGACCCGGGTCCCGGTGGGCCAGGCCTGCAGGGTGGGCCGGACCAGCCCGATGGCGGCGCCGGCAACCGAGGCCACCTCGACGACCTCGAAGTCCCGGGCGGTCTCGCCCAGCAGCAGCACCAGGGCGCCGACCCGGAAGTCGCGCATGGCGGGGTCGAGGGGGATGCTGGTGCTGCCGCCGAGGAGCGGAGCTTCCAGCTCGAGGCCGTCATGCCAGAGCGGGACCGCAAAGACGCGCGCGGCCCAGTTCCAGAGCACCGCCTCCATGTGCCGGCGGGCGTCGCCCTCGGCCGTGACCGTGAACTCCACCGCCTGGCGGGGGTTGATGCGCAGCGCTCGGGCCTGCTCCTGGCCCCGGTAGGCCCGCAGGACGTCGGTCCGCCACTCCAGGCGCTCGAGCATGCTCTGGGCCCAGTCGGGCGGCCAGGTCCAGGCCGTCACGCGCGCGCCGGTGATCTCGATGGTCTCGCTCTCGCCGAGGTCGAAATCGAACAGCAGCGTGGCCTCGACCGTCGGCGGTCCGCTGGTGCCGGCGGCGATCTGATAGCTGCGCAGCTGCAGCGGGCCGTACTGGAACGGGAGGACCTCGCCGGGCTCGGCCGTCAGGGTGATGCCCTCGCCTCCGGTCAGCACGACGTCCTCGAGGGTCCTGGCGCGCCGGTAGGCGTTCCACACGGTGATCACGCGCTGTTGGTCGCCGACCAGGTTCCCGAGGTCGATTGCGAGGGTGCTGTAGTGGATCCGGTTGTACAGCTCGGCCCCGAACATGGGCGAGGTGTCGCCGGCGAAGGCGTCCGCGCCCGCGAGCCGGCCGTACACGGTCGGGCTGCTGCCGGGCGGCGCCGACATGATGGCTCCGCCGGCCCCGATCGCCGGCTGGCTCACGAAGCTGGCGAAGGGCGTGTAGTCCCAGAGCAGGCGCGCCAGCGGCATGTCAGTTGACCTTGTAGGCGTACCCGTAGGTGCCGGAGTTGACCTGGCCGGCGCTGCCGTTCTTGCGGATCACCGGGAACACCTTCCACTGGTCCGCGCCCAGGGTGAGGATGTCGCCGGGGGTCAGGTAGTCGAGCTTCGCCCAGCGGATGCCGGGCGGGAAGCCGAGCATGCTGGCCAGGTTCGAACCCCGCTCGCCGTACACCAGGCAGGGGGTCAGCACGGCGCGGCCCGTGAGGGCGCTCGCGCCAGGGACCGCCGGGCCGTAGACCGTGCCCCGCAGGTTGCCGAGGTTGTTGCCGACCACGCGGACGCCGCCGCCGCCGCGATTGCCGTAGCTCAGGCCGCCGTTGAAGTCATACCAGCGCGGGACGATGCCGTCGCAGTCCGCGCGCACCTGGGTGCCGGCGCCGGCTCGGTTATTGTTCTCGCCGTGGTCGAAGGGCCAGGAGTGATGGGTGGAGAGCAGGTCGTCGACCTGGCTCGAGCTGTAGCTCCAGCGGCAGGCGAAGGCGAAGGCGCCGGTGGTCAGCGCGCCCAGGCCCACCAGCTTGCCGACGCCGACATGCTTGTAGGTGCCGGCGCTCACCTCGACGACCACGTAGAGGTAGTCCGATCCGCTCTCGGCGCCGCTCACGAAGTGGTAGGCGCTGTACGGGCCGCTCATGCCGTTCGTGTAGCACTTGAGCGAGGCGTCGGCCTGGCTCTCGGTGCCGTTGCCGGCGTTGTAGGTCGCGTGCTGATAGGCGCCCAGGTAGGTGCCGGGATCCGCCGAGGTGCCGGCCGCGGTGTCGGCGATGAAGGTGGCCGCCATCGAGCCCTTGGTGAGCTGCAGGGCCTGGCCGCTGCCGGTGGTCCGGGCGCCGAAGAAGTTCTGGGTCCAGCCGTTGGCCGTGGCGAAGATCCGCAGCTTGTCCAGCAGGTCGGTGGCGCTCGAGGCGGTGCCGGTTTCGTAGGTGGCCATGCGTCAGTCCAGGGCGA
>JACCDR012246593.1_pt1 | contig 11544 bp, 3 predicted proteins | sample 7446431 | NCBI WGS metagenome assembly JACCDR01 (sample SAMN15323443, study PRJNA562643) | freshwater metagenome | isolation source: river surface water | place: USA:Blue River Watershed | collected 2017-08-17
GCCAACAAGGCGTTGACCAAGATCGAGTTCACAGAACGTCAACGCAAGTTGGCGGAAACCTTCAGTCAGTACAACAAGACCCTAGGTGCCAGTGCCGGTATCCGTGGAGTTGGTGACACCTCCAGTACCATCGCCCTACAGCGCGCCAGTCTAGCCAGTGCACTTCGGGATGAATCAATGCTGGAGGCAGGTCAGACCTCGACGACCGCGGCCATTGACGCCCAAGCATTGAACATTCACAACCAATCAATCTCTCAGATGCAGAACCCGTTCATGTCCGGGATCACCGGCGGTCTCGGTGGTCTGCAATCCGGTCTCAGTCTGGGTGACTCACTAGAGAAGGCAGGGTGGATTAAATGAGTAGAGTCCCTAGTGCTGGCCCCGGCCAGTTCATGTCGAATCTACAGCCGGGCTTGACGAACCAACCGTTCGTGCAACCCGCGAGCAAGTACAGTGTCTTTGATTCCGTCCTGAGTGCTCTCCCTCAGGTCGCCGGTATGGTCGGCAGCATTGCCGATATGGATCGCTCAGGACGCATTGCCGACTACCAAGAGGGCGAGGCCCTAGCCAAGGCCCAGTCGGCCTCCATAGGCAGCCTAGAGCCTCTGGAGGGCTTCTATGCGGACAACGCCTCCAACCGGGTGCCTGCAATCCGCACCGCCTCCACCGAGGCATGGGCCGGGGTTCACACCCAGCGCCGCGAGGCAGCCGCCCGGCTTCAGGAAGACACCCTGAAGGCCAACGAGGAAGCCGAAGCAACCAGTCTGAACCTTCAGTTGGCTCAGATCAACAACCGTGTCCAGATTGACAAGGACTTTGGCGAAGCCCGGTTTGCTTTGGAGACCTTGACGGAGAACTACAAGCACCGCCCCGATCTGTTGGATAAGATCATTGCTGCGGATACCTCTATTGTCTCCAGAGGACAGGAGTATGCCGCCGCTCAGCTTGCCCAGCAGGAGACTGCTCATGATGCGGCGGTTAAGAATGCGGAGGAGATGGCGAAGGAGATCGTCACCTCTGTTGTCAAGCCCCTCAGTGAAACCAATGCACTGCTGGCTGACTTCTCTAAGGCAGATCCAGCCACTCAGACTCAGATGATCCTCGGTCGCATGGGTGAAGTGTACGCCGAGATTGCTCAGACCGGAGAAGATACTCTGGGTCCTGATCGGTTGCCCACGGATCCCATCCTGAGGGCGGCAATCATCAAAGAGTTCAACTCTCAGCGCAGAGACTTGGATATCAAGGTCAACAACATTCGTGGTGAGCAGATCAACAACACCAACATCCAAGGTCTGGTCCACGGTATCGTCACCCACGGTATGGACCCCCAGCGTCTGGAGCAAGTCATCCTTCGGGGTGACTTGAGTTCTGTGCACGCCAAGGGTACTGATGGTTACAAGAGAACCGTGGACTCCGTGATCACCCAAGTCAGCAACCAGATCGCAGAGCAGGTCACCAGCGGTAGCATGGATCCTGTGGTTGCGTTGGAGACTATTGACAACCTCCGCAAGATCACCACCAAGGTCGGTATCGACATTGGCCGTGTGAACAACGAGTCCAGAGAAATCATTGCTAATGCCATGACGGATCGTCTTGAACTGGGGTTGAAGAATTCGGTTGGTCAGATTGGACCAGCAGATGGTATGAAACCTGAAGAGGCACTGGCTATGAAGGTCAGCCGTGTCTCTCTTCGAGATACTGGGATGGATTCTCAGTATGCAACAGCCGCTTCTATCTACAACCTTGATCTTCTCATTCACAAACAGTACGTGGACGGGAGGACCGATCTGTTCACTGCTAATTCTATCAATGCCTACGTGGCTGGTGACATTGCCCTTGAGGGCCTCCAGCCTAAGTCTGAAGTCGGTGTCCAATACCTTGCGGCATTGTCCAAGGTACGTAACAAAATGTCGCAAGGATTCCCCAAAGAGGGTGCTCCCGACAAGCGCAACCCGTGGGAATTGGTATCCGATGGTTTGGTCCCCAGCGTTGAAGAAACCGCCTCAGTGACCTTGCCTACCGATATGGTTTATGACTCTAAGGGACTAGAGGTCCTTGGATTGTGGGGCTTCGATACCGACAGGATCCAGCGTACGATGGCAACCGGATCTCCTGCCGAGAAGTTGAATGTCTTCTCTGGTTTGGCGATGTACGGCAACCGTCTGTATGGTGCTGGTATCCCCAAGCAACACGCCGAAGGTATGGTCGATGACTTCCTGTCGTCTGATCCCAACCGAGTTCTTCAGGGCATCGCTCAGTTGCGTGCCGTTGGCGGTGTAAACCGTCCTGAGATTCGCGACATCCTGAAGTACGACGACAAGCGTGCTGCGTTGCTTGGTAAGTGGATTGTCCTGAGTCGCTACATCAAGGAAGACGGTTCCATTGACATGACCACCGGCACTGAGTGGCTGTCGTCCTTTATGGACACACCTACCCAGTTGCAGGACGGTAAGGCAAAACGTACGTTCATCACACTTGAGGATGTTCCCGGCTTTGAGGACCTTCAGGTTGACCCGGTGTTGTCCAAGACAATCACCGAGTTGGCGAATATCGAAACCTCTGCGGCTTACGAACCCAGTAAGTCGGAGATCGGTAAGAAACTGATGGCCGAATTAGCCACCAGTGGTATTCGTGTCAACGAGTTCGAGAAGACCTTGGTGAACGATCCGTATGGATACGTCACCACCAAGAAGCAGTTCGAGGCTGATTGGCAAGAGGCTATGCAGTTCGAGGTTGGTCTGAATGGACAGGAGATGACTCAACTCAAGTCTATCTTCAACATTCCAGATAACGCCAACCTGAAACCGGGAGCAACCTACTGGGATCTGTTTGCCCTCGGCGAGCAGTTGCCGGTCGGTACTACGATTGACGACTATGAGTTCCGTCTGAACTACAGTGACTCTACGTTGAACACCGCTCCGGATGACGGTGCCAACTCAACCAGTCTGCTTGCGCTGTTCGCCAACGGTGGACAGGTCGAGTACCGCCTCAAGGATCCCACCCGAGTGTCCGGTCGGTCTGCTTTGTTGTCGTACAGCCCGATCACCGGCATTATCTCCTATCTGGCGGATCTCACCAAGCCCGAACAGAAATGGCGCGGTGCCGGTACCCTCCGGGACGGTAAGCCACTGTACTGGAATCCCAACATCGTCGCCCTTCCGTGGAAGGAACTAAAGGCCGAGCGTGAGGATCGCCTCCGCAAGAGCCAAGGTTTCAACCCTGCTACATATTCTGGTCCGTTGTATTGAATCCCGACCCCTCAGAGTAACGTCTGGGGGGTTCTTTACTCTATTGGAGAATCGAATGTCTCAATTTGATAATGGTGTCGTTCTACGTTCTCAGCCGCTGGCTCCGGCTGGGGGTGTCATCGACACCGGATCCCGTGTTACCAAACAGCACAGTGATATGATCAGCACGTTGGTGATGAACACCTCCGAGGGACGGATGGGATACGAAACCGGTATTGGTTTCCCCACGTTCACTGGTATGTTCTCCACCCGTGTTGCCAAGAACTGGTTTGCCGACGAAGTGGAAGCGCCAGCCAAGGCGTATTTCACAGACGCACCTAGGACTCCGGATGATATGAATCCGGACACCTTGATTGCGTACTACAGGAAGAACTTCAAGGACGTTGACGAGATGATCTCCCGTACCGGGTTTGACTTCTCGTCGGCGACTACTGGGGCTGAAGCGCGTGATGCACTGGCATTGGCGTACGGTCAGTATCGTGCCGAACAAAGTTACAGTACCGCGTTTGAGAACGCCTACAGTCCGTTTGTGGGCATGTTCTCTCTGGGTGTTGAGATTGTGGGAGATCCGACTACGTTGATTGGTGCCGGTCTGGGCAAGGTTGTCTTCACCAGTGCAGCCAAGCAGGCAGTTGGCAAGTTGACGGCCAAGCAGTTGGTCGCAGCCACCGGTCGCGTTGCCCTTGAGAACGCTGTGGTCAACGGTGTTCAATCCTATAGCCAGTCGGTTCTCTCCCAGAATCGTGGCTATGAACTCTGGGGCCTCAAGCCTGACTCGGATGTTGATCTTACCGCCGCATTGGCTGGCGGTCTCTTCGGTGCCGCATTGCCGGTGTCGATTGCCGGTATCACCGGCGGCCTCTCCAAGGGCATCTCCCTTGGTGTGGGCTATGCGGCCCGTAACCTGAACAACCCAACCTCGGTAGTCAACAAGGTTGCCAACCTGATGGGTGCTCCGGTTGTCCGCAAGGAGTCCATCTCCCATCTGACGACCTTGACCAATGCCGCCGCTGACGCAGAGTTGGTGGCCGGTACCCACAAGTATCTCTACAACGATGTGACCGGTGACAAGACCCTAGAGATTGCTCTGACCCATGACTATTGGGATGAGGTCTCGAACACCGGTATCACCGCCGCCGACTACGCTCGGTGGGGTGTGGAACACAAGCCCTCCAGAGAAGAGGCCGCAACATTCCTTGAGGGTCTGATGGATGAAGCCGTCCGGCTCCGAGAGGAAGCGGCCAACGGTGGACAATCGCCTGCCGTCGCCAAGGCACACAAGGACCTCCAGTCGCGTGTCATCAAGCGTGGTGATGCGTTCATCGAGATGGAAGACCCAGAGATCGCCAACCGTGGATCTGCATGGGCACTGAGTAACTTCAAGAAGTCTTTGATTGCTGGCGGTGCAACCGACGTTGACGCTACCGAGCAATCTTATGCATTGCTGGCGATGATTGCGGCCAAAGCCGCCAGTAAGGATATGGGCACCGACGAATGGATTGCCCGTAACATCAAGAACTTTACGATTGACAAGAACTCCAAGACCGGGGAGACCTTGTTCTCTATCGAGCGATACGATAACTCGATCCAAAAGTCTGACTACAGAGACCCCCGAGTTGTCGCACACATCGAAGGTGTGGCGAAGCGCCTCGGTGATGCAGTCGAGGAACTGGGGGAACAACACCCCCGTGCCTATCAGGACATTCGTGGTAACTGGCGTAACGCGCGTATTGCTCTGTGGGAGATGATCTCTCCGGGTTCCGCCGCCAGTGGATCGTTTGATGCGCCGCTACCTGATGGATATGGTTCGGAGGATTTCGTTAGAGATCTTCAGGTTATCACCAAACGGATTGCTGAAGCCTACAAGGAACTTGAGTGGCGTACGGCTCCTCTGACTGTGGAGGATATTCTTGGTACGTTGTACCAGACCAACAAAGCCGGTACCGTCCAAGCCGCCGTCACCTTCTCGCCACTGGATGGTCGTGCAATCATCCGTGCCTACTCGAAGGCCACCAACTTTTCGTCCTTGGTTCACGAACTGGGGCACATCTTCCGGAGAGATCTGGATCCCGCTCAACAAGCGGCAGCCGATGCATGGGTAGGGGCTTCTCCGAATACCAAGTGGACCGTCCAACAGGAAGAGAAGTTCGCCCGTGGCTTCGAGAAGTGGCTGCGTACTCGCAAGGCCACCAACTCCCAGATGGATGGCATCTTCCAGAAGATGAAGAACTGGATGACCCAGATCTACACGGCCATCCGTGGCTCTCAGTTGGATCATGTCCGTCTGAATGATGAGATTGTGAATGTCTTCGAGTCGATGTTCATCAAGGGAACCGGAAGTTCTACTCCATCCTTGACGGGCGTCCGACCCGGTGACGGTTGGAAACTTCACCTGAATATCTCTGAAGGCGATGCCGCTGCCGTCAGTGCTTGGCTACAGGCCCGCAGTATCAAGCACAAGATTGGACGTAACGACGGCCAAGCCGGTAAGGGAATGACGATCTACATCGGCGAGCGAGACAAAGCCAACTCTATCGCTAGAGAACTCAGTCAAGCCTTTGACTCTCTTCTGAAGAATCCTGAAGGAGAGGTTCTGACCGATGACATTCAGATCTTCGGCAAGATCTGGGGGCGGTTTGATATTGGTAGTTCTGATGCGGACTTCCATCAGTACGGAGCCAAGGGTATTCCGTTCTTCCTGAAGGATATGGATCCCTACAATCGCCGTGATAGAACTTTGGCGTATGACGAAGCACTGGAGGCTTTGACCAAGAAGTACGGCACGTTCTTCACCGGAACCGCCAAAGGTGCTGTGCCACGGTACGGTACCGGACGCATCAAGGTGACCATTGCCGGTGACACCGAGCGTGCTCTGATTGCATTGCACACCACCAAGACAAAGAAAGACCGTTACGCCCTAATCAAGTTCCTTCGGGACTCGACCGGCATGACGGATAATGAAATCCTGACCGCCTCACGGTTTGCGTGGTCTGAGTTGCGTAGTAAACTTAAGGAAGCCCGTAAGGCCCTTAGGGCAACCAACCGCCCGCCCGAGGTCAAGGTTGATACCAACGGCTCGCCTTACATCAAGGTCGAGTTGGGTGATATCAAGAAGATCTACGATCCCGAAGTTCTCGGTTCCATGAAGTTCCGTGAACGCTTCCCTGAACTGAGTGGAGCAACTCAGATCACAATGATCCGGGATCAGATCGCTGCTCTGCGGAAAGAACGTGAGGCCCTTGAGTACTCGAATGATACCGAGGCAATCGCCAAGAACCGTGCTGCGTTGAACAAGGCCAACCGTAAGTTGGAGAAGAAAGTTAACGCCTTCTTCCCGACCGGCAAGGGTCGTATCGACGGAGCCGAAGTCGTCAGCGATATTGACTCCGGTGTTGTCGAGCGTACTGTTGGCACAAAGTTGGACTCGACCGAAACCAGTAAGGTTCTTCTGGATGGTTCCCGCAAGGGTAACCTGAAGGGTGACTGGCTGGTGTTCAACTCCAGCAAGGCCATCAAGGCTCTGCGGAAATTCGGTAACTTCTTCTCCACCGGTCACATTGAGACCGTTGGTTCTGACAATCCCTTGGTTGCACGACTGGCGCGGCTGGTGTCGGACGGTATCCTGTACCGTGACGGCTTCGGTCCCGTACAAACCAGCAAGGGTATCGGTCTGGAACAGAACCGCCACCGCGTCAAGGCGTTGGCTGGGCAGACCATCTCCGAGTACGAGAAGATCCTCAAGGGTATTGACCCGGCTCTGTACCCTGAGATCTACAAGCAGGCTATGGCAATCGCCAGTGGTGCAACCTACAGTGGCTCTACTGACAAGTTGATTGTTGATACAGCACAGCGGTTGGCTGCTGTCGCCAAGTCCATCTATGATCGCTTCGGGGTCGAGGGCCTACAGAACGGCTACTTCAGGAACACGCTGGACAACTACGGCGGTACATTCCATCTCCTTGGGACCATGCGTAAGCCGGACGAACTGGCTCAGGCACTGTTCGAGGTCTGGAAGGAACGCTTCACCAAGGCGGATGCTCCGATCCATCGGAGAACCCTTCGTAGTATTCCTTCGTACGATCCGGCTGGCTATGGCACTGGTGGTCCTAAGATCCTCAGTGACCTGTTGCCGGATGATCGAGACAAGTACCTCAAGGCCCTGTTGGATGAATCTATTCGTGATGGTGTGTACTCCACCGGCCTCAGGCGTGAAGCCCAGTTGGTGGCGAATAACAAACTTGGGTTTACCGAACTCAAGGAGTTGATCACCAATGACACGATGGGCTTGGTCCACTCGGATCCGTCCCTGAGTCGTCAGATCAATGTTGATGTCTGGTTTGATCCGCGTGTCTCCAAGTTCGTTGACTGGGATCCCTATGGGTCCATCGACAAGTATCTGGAGATCACCGGGTACCGTGTCAAGGAACAGACCACCATCAATGCGGTTGTGAAAGAGTTGCTTGGGTATGATCGTCGTGACATTGACGCGGTTGGTTTGATTCGAGGCGTCCGTGATCTGTTGCTGTTGGATGATACGATGGCGGAAGCCGACCGTGTTATTCTGACGCAATCGTTCCAGTACCTTGAGAATCAGGTTAACACCCTCAGGTCGCACATCAGCCGTGACTACAGTAGACAGATGGGTGCAATGGATACGGTGGCTAATGTCACCATGAACTTGGGTCGAACCGGTGTCGCCTCTAGGTCAGCAATGGCCGGGTTGACTACCGAGATCATTCCTATGTTGCTGGCAACTACAATACGCCACCCCAAGCATCTGCTTCCGATTCTGAAGAACACACTGGGCGGTCTCAACAAGTGGCAACTCAAGGGTCTCATGGCCGGATTCAACCATATGTTCACGCATCGTCCGGATGCACTGAACCATGTTGCTAATCTGGAGTCCATCAACCACGGTTGGTTGGACAAGACCTTTGTGAATCCTTGGCGTCAGGTCAAAGCCTCTATCAAGGCTCCTGATGCAACTACATCTCGGATTGGTCAGATCCTGACCAGTACCACCAGTATGCTACACCGCATGTCCAGTGGTCTGGGTGGTGAAGACTTCTTCCAGAAGATGTCTACTAACATCGCTGCACTTCAGACCACGTACCGGTTGGCTGACTCTGTTGAGAAGATGCTCAAGTACGCCGATCTGGTTGAGAAGAATCCGTTGCCCGCTGGGGCGGATCGCATCAAGCACTACGCTGAGTTGGCCCGTAAGGCAGGGTTCGGTGACGACCCCAACTGGGCAGCCAAGTTGAACCAAGCCCAGTTGCTGGATAGGGCTTGGCTACAGGATCTGGACTTTATTAACAAGCAAACTGGTGGTCGCCTGTTGGATGATCCCAACGGTGCGTTCAACCAGAACCTGATTGAGGAAGTCATCGGCAAGAACGCCGACAAGGCACGCCGCCTACAGGCATGGAACGACCGTCTGCTTGCGTTTGTGGAGAACGACACCAAGACACGGGTAACCGTGCCCGGTGTGCAAGACTCGAACATTCCGGCAGGTGGGTTGGATCCCATCACCCGTATGGCTCAGATGTTCATGGCCTTCCAGCGGTCGTGGTTCCACAATGTTCTACTCAATGGCATCAGCAACAGCAAGGCCGTCTACGGCTTGTCCTTTCTGGGGACCATGCTGGTTGGTGAACTTATCTACTACCACGCCTACAGGATGTTGTATCGCGGTGACAAGTGGGAGGACATCGAAGAGGAATGGACGGAGAACCCAACCGTCATGGCCGCTGAGGCTGTGGCACGAACCAACTTGTTTGGTTCTGCTTCGGCTATCGGTCAGCACTTTGTTGATATCTTCAGTGACCGTGGTGGATCCGCTAGCGGTTCCATCTACAGCCTGAAGGTGGCAGCCAATGCGTTCCGCTCGTTGACCAACATGACCAAGGCTGGTCTATCGGAAGAAGAGAACATCGCCCCGGAAGATGCTAGGCGCATCGAGATGTTTGCCGGTGGTGTCAATGCTTGGTGGATGCGTGGTATCATGCAATCCACTAACTATGACTCGTTCTCCGAGTGGCTGTTCCAAGATCAGCCCGCGAATTGAAAACATGCCTCGCGCTTTTGACCCTCCTCTGGATTAACTCCGGAGGAGGGTATTTACTTAGGAGATTCTATGGCTTACTCATCCGTTAGGTATACTCTTACCTCCGGTAACATTGGTACTAACTCTTTCTCGTACTCTGCATTTCAGACGTTGGGTGCAGGTGCGGATCCAGAGAACACTCAGTTCGATGTCTACTGGAATGACACACTGTTGGTTCTGAATACCGATTACTCGGTGAACACCACCACCAACACCATCACCATGTTGTCTCCCGTCACCACGGATTGGACCGAAGGTGAAGTCATTGCCATCAAGCGTGACACCAAGAAGGACACGCGGTATGTTGACTGGACCGACAACGCAGGTATCACTGCGGTTGATCTGGACCTAGAGGGCGATCAACTTCTGTTCATCGCCCAAGAGGCGTGGGACGAAGCGCAGAACGCTCTCAGGAAGAATGCCTCGTTGACTCGATGGGAAGGCGAAGGTCTCCCCAGTTACAACTGTGCTCCTGCTGTGGCGGGGTCCGGTTGGACCACGTTGGATCAGGTGAACAACTTGATCAACGGTGGTGAGACCGCACCCATTGCGGATGTGAACGACTGGTGTTTCACCGGTGACGGTGTTACCGAAGACTTCGTGATGAACGGAGCCTCTGCGAATACCACCGAGGAGAACCTCTGGGTCTCCGTCAATGGTGTTCCCATCTGTCCGTGCGATACTTCGGTTTACAATCCCCATCCGTGGGCGAGTCGAGTGGCTCCTCACTTGACCGGTGTCTCCCGTGTGGCTGCCACCGCTGTCGGCAAAGGTCTGTGGGATTCTGCTCTTGATACCGTTATCGCCGACGTAGCCGCCGAGTTGGCTGCGGCTGTTGCGGCTAATGCGTTGACCGATGCGATTGTTGACTCTCTGACTGTTCGGTATCTGATTCAGGTGGATACATTGGACTCCGGGTCTGGTGCACCGACTCCGATTCCGTACACCTTCATCGGAACCGCCAGCGAGTGTATCGCCGAGATCCTTGGCTGGAACGGTTCCGCCACTTGGTCCGGCTACGTGGATTGGTATGATATCGTGTCGCCCAATGCGGCGTACACTTGGGATCAGGCAACCCGTACCCTCAGTTTCCCGGTGGCTCCTCTGGATGACGCAGACATCTGCGTTCGCCAGATCACCGGCACGGTTGCTGTAGATCTGGCTGACGTATCGTTGGATGGTTCCGAGATCCAAGACGACGCCATCAACATCGACCATCTGGACTTTGCGGCTGGTACTGCGTATCGGGTCCTGAAGGTTGACGCAGCGGGTGACCCCTCTGTGGGAACCATCACCTCTGCCTATGTGTCTGACTTTACGGCTGCCGTCCAGTCACTCCAGTGGCGCACCATGACGGCTCCTACTTCGTCTGTCAACATGAACACCCAGAAGATCACCTCTCTGCAAGCCGGAGCCGGTACCGGTGAGGCTGTTAACTGGGATCAGTTGAACACAACCAACGGTAATGTTACCACGTTGACCACTCGTATTAACGGTGGTTCATCTGGCGACAATTCGGATACTGCTCTGGCGGTCACCCGAGGTGTCCAGCCGGATCTATACTACAACAACGCTGAGAACTCCCGTGGTTCTCTCTTGAGTGATGGCACTACGGCTTGTGCCACCGAGGTCACCGCCGGTGACTCCAATCTACTGATGAGCGGATTCGTGCCGCGTTGGATCAAGATCTTTGTCTCTGGTGACATTCGCAAGAACACTGCCGGTGTGTGGAGCACGTTGCAGGAGAATGTCAACCTTGAGTTTGAGTTCATGAACTGGGATGTTGAGAATGGGTACACCGGAGTTGTCTCTACCGAGGACTCAGGCAACCGCAAGGTCTACAGTTTGAACCGCCCACGGGATTATGACAACAACAACGGTGCATTCAACTGGCCGACGAATCTGGCATACGGTGATTTCAAGTTGGTGATTGAAACCATTGCGCCGTACCGTGTATGGCTGAGGATTCAGGATATCTCTGATTCCAACAAAGTCTGTAAGATCACCAAGTATGACGATGTGAACCTTCCGGGTTCACTTCAGGTCGTCGCAATCAAGGGGCTGTGAACATGCGTTACATTCTTCTGGCTATGGCCTGTGTGCTGGTTGGTTGTCGAGGTATCGGTAAGAACCAGAACAACCTGTTCACTCAGGCAGAGGCCATCCGTGAAAATACAGAAACTATTCAGA
>JACCDR012433050.1_pt1 | contig 11544 bp, 7 predicted proteins | sample 7446431 | NCBI WGS metagenome assembly JACCDR01 (sample SAMN15323443, study PRJNA562643) | freshwater metagenome | isolation source: river surface water | place: USA:Blue River Watershed | collected 2017-08-17
CCGTCGGTTGATCGTCCATCATGATCGCTCCGACTGGGCGCCGTTGGCGTGGATCTGGCTGGCCGAAGCGCGTATCCTCGCAACCAGACTGTCGGGATAGAACATTTCGTTCACACCCTCTCAGACCTGACTGGCCGTGCCACCCGACAACAGCGCCTTCCGGCCTTGCTGCATGCAGGTGACTTTGGTGCATTGAGTTAGGGCGCCGGGCAACCCACCATCAAGGCGGTCCTACAGGAATCAAGCCATGGCGACTGCTTCATGAACCTCACGCTGGTGGCTGTGTCACTGAACGAGCAACCGCTCTCGCAGCCCATCACGGCGGTGTTTGACCGCCGCGGCGGCACGTTAGGGCGCGCCGACCACAACACCATGGCCCTGCCCGACCCCCAGCGCCACATCTCCAGGCTGCAGGCCGAAATCGTGGCGCACGGGCCGCACTACATCATCCGCAACGTGGGCGCGTCCAACCCCATCGTGGTCAATGGCCACAACCTGGGCCCTGGCGAAACGGCCACGCTGGGGCAGGACGAGCAGGTGCGGGTGGGGGGCTATTTGCTGAAAGCCCAACTGGGGGCTGCTTCGGCGGCCGATGCCGAAGTGCAAGCCCACCGCCCCCAAACCTGGGCGCAATCGGGTTCAGGGCCTGCTGCTTGGCTACCGCCAGCGTCTGGCGCTGCTGCGGCCCCTGCAGCCGCTGGTGTGGCGCCCTCTGCAACGGCCCCTTGGTCTGCCAACCCTGACCCACTGGCAGGTTTTACGGCCAGCGGCAGTGCAACGGCTTCGTCGCCTGCCGGCAACCCATTCAAGGACCTGTTCGAGCCGTCCTGGGCGCCTGCAACACCTGCCGCCAGCACCGATGCCGCTGCGCAAGTCCCTGCCGCTGCAAAGCCCCACCTGGAAGACCTGTTTCCCGCGCCGGCCGGCGTGCACCCGAAGTCACCGGCCGTGCGGGCCGCACCAGCCGCTGCGGCTTTTCTACCCGACGACTTTGACGCCTTTGCCCCGCCACCACCACCGCGCGGCAGGGCCGATGGGGGCGCGGCGGAAACCGGCCCGTTTGGAGCCGATATCCCCGCATTGAAAGGCCTGCCGGCCACGGGAGCAGACCCGTTGGAAGGCCTGGTTCGAAGCCGGGCAGAGCCGTCGCTGGACAGCCAATGGGGCTTGAAGCACGCACCCGGCAACGACCCGCTGGGCCGCTTTCTGGAGGGTGGTGCTGCACCCCGTGCTGACGGGCCAGCAAGCGACAGCGCCGCTCCCATTCCGACCGACCCCATGGCCATTTTTGGCTGGGCGCCGGGGCCAGCGCCCGGTCGCCCCAGGCCGGACACACGGGCTGCCGCCAACCCCGCAGGCCAACGCCCGGGCACCCCATCAGGCCACAGGCCTGTTCACAACGCCGCCGCCGACACCGCCGAAAGAGATGCCTTGCCGGCCATACACGGTGCCTACACACCACCGCGCGTGGCGCCGGTGCCCGTGCAGACGGTGCCCGACTTGCCGCCGTTTCCAGACATCGCTACGGGCAGCCTTGATGAAGAAACACACGGGGCTTCCACTCCGGACAAACAGCATGCAACCACCGCACCAGCCGCTGCCACCGGCCCCGACGCCCCATGGCCCGCCACAACCCAGGACGCTGAAGCGTTGTGGGCCGCTTTCTGCAAAGGGGCCGGCATCGACCCCGTCGCCGCCCCGCAGGGCCGCTTGCAGCAGATGCAGGACCTGGGCCGCATGATGCGCTGCACCACCGACGGCCTGCTGCAAATGATAGCCGTGCGGGCCAACACCAAATACGAACTGCGGGCCGGGGTCACGGTCATCCAGCAGCGCAACAACAACCCCTTGAAGTTTTCGCCCGACGCCGTGGCCGCGTTGACGCAGTTGGTGCAGCCGCCGGTGCGCGGCTTTCTGGACGGCCCTGCCGCCGTGCAAGACGCCATGCAAGACCTGGTGGGCCATTCAATAGGCACGGTAGCGGGCCTGCGCGCCGCTGTGGAAGGCATGCTCGACCGCTTTGCACCTGCGGCCCTGGAAGCCAAACTCAGCAGCCATTCGGTGCTCGACAGTGTGCTGCCTGCCACGCGCAAAGCCAGGCTGTGGGACTTGTACGTGCAGCACCACAGCCAGGTGCGTGACGAAGCCCAGGAAGATTTCCATACGTTGTTTGGCAGGGCCTTTGTGGCGGCCTACGAACAGCAAGTGCAACGGCTGAAAACCAACGCCGCAAAAAGCTGACCATGCGCATACAGGTGGCCAGCTGCAGCGAGCGCGGCGCGCGCAAGGTGAATGAAGACGCGCTGGCCTGGGGCCAGGGGCGCAACGGCCACTTTGCTGTGCTGGCCGACGGCGCCGGCGGGCACCAGCGCGGGGCCGAGGCGGCGCAACGGGCCGTGGCCTGCATCAGGCAGCTGCTGAGCGACGACGCCGTGGCCTTTTCGCCGGCCAACCTGACGCAGACGGTGCACCTGGCCCATTCCGAACTGCTGCATCACCAAGACCAAAGCTCCCCCGAAGCGCGCATGCACTGCACGGTGGTGGCGCTGTGGATCGACCCGCAATTGGGCCAGGCGCTGTGGACCCACGTGGGTGACTCCCGCCTGTACCGCCTGCGCCATGGCCACGTGGACGTGGTGACGGCCGACGACAGCGTGGTGCAACGCATGCTGCAGGCGGGGCTCATCACCCACCAACAGCTGGCCCACCACCCGCAAAAAAACCAGCTGCTGGCCGCGCTGGGCATGGAAGGCGACATTGAACCCCACACCCTGGTGCGGCCGGTTGAAGTGTGGGAGGGTGACGCCTTTTTGCTGTGTTCAGACGGCTGGTGGGAAGGCCTGGATGCTGCGGCCCTGGCGCACAGCCTGGCCGCAGCCGTCGGCCCGCAGCAGTGGTTGGACGACCTGCAACAGCAGGTGCTGGCACGCAAAAAAGCTCGGCAAGACAACTTCAGTGCCGTGGCCGTGTGGGTGGGTGACCCGGGCGAGGTGACGCAGTCGCGCGATGACGACACCCGGCCGCGCATGACGCGCGGCAATTGAACCTAGAAACGGCAGTTGACCGCTTTGCTCCGCAGGATAAACCGCATCAGTACTTGCAAAAGTAGCCACGACCCGCTTCACCTGTTGGGTGAAAGCGCTACGCACCCGATTGAGCCGCGATACGGCGCGCTGGCGGCGTTGCTTCTCCTCGCGGCCATGAGGCCGCAGCGTCGTCGCGCCTTGCCACCACACCGTACCGCAGCCCACTCGGGCGCGTCCAACTGCCGTTTCTAGGTTGAACTACCAGCTGCCGAGCAACAAAGAAGCAAAAGCCTGTGCCGGTGGCAGGCCCACACAACGCGTGCAACTCTCCAGCGCGTCCGTCACCGGGGCGCCCCCGGCGCCGGTTTTGTCGCCCCGCACGGGCCACCACAGGCTGCAGCCCTGCAGTTCTTTCAAGGCCTGGGTGGTGGCCACTTGTGCCATCAAGTCATAAGGCGTGCCACCCCGCGCTTGCACATACCGCGTGCGGTCCTCCAGCGCCTGGGTCTGCCGCCAGGCCTGGGCCGGGGCGCTGGGCCACGGCGGGCACTGCAGCAAGGCGTCTTCAAGGTCGTCCACCGTGGCGCGGTCGGCCAGCGTGGCCAGGCCGCACTGCGTCAGGTAGGACCACCACAGGTCCAGATGGTCCAGCGCAACACGGTCTGCAGGTGCCTCAGCGCGTGGGTGGGCCAGGGTCAGGGGGTAGTAACGCCCGACGCTGTCACAGCTGGGCATCAGGATGCCAAACCACCAGCGGGCGTCCCACACACCGGGCGCACACGCAAAGCGCCAGACCGGCGCTGCCAGGTAGTGCGACAGCCAGTCGCCCCCCAGTTCCTGTTGACTGTTGCGCAGGCCGGCACTGACCCAGACATCGCAGCTGCGCACCCAATCGGGGCTGAGCCGGCGCGACGCAAAGTCGCCCAACATCGACAGCTTGCCAAACCAGCCCGGGGCGGGGTGCGGTGTCATGCCAGGTCCTCCAGTCACCTGCGGCTGCCGCTGCGCTTTACAGCCCGTTGGGGCACGAAAAAGCGGTCAGGGCTGCAAGGCGTAGCGGGTTGTGGACACTGGCGGAGGTGACTTCAAACTGCGCCTTGCGTCCGTCGAAATCAAAATTGGCGCGGAATTTGGCCGGCGTGTCGCCCGGGGTCAGGGCCACGCGCTCGAACAGCTTGAACAGAGCCCACGGCCCATCAAAGCGCAAGCCTGGGCCGGCTGAGGGCTGCACGGCCACCAGCACCAGGTTGTTGTTTTTGGGGCCCGGCCACGTGGCCGGCTGGGCCAGTTGCGGCCCGTGGTCATAACGCACCAGCTGACCGTCTATGTCCAAGGTGAGGTGGGTGAATTTTTCAGACATTTCAAGCGGCTTGAACACCAGGCGCACCGTGGGCACCGCGCTGCCCGCAGGAAAAAATGCCTCTTTGATGGCCGCCGCGCGCTGGAACTGCGGCAAGCTGCCGACGTCGGTGCCCAAAGGCGAACCTTCCACCGGGCGAAAGGTCCATGAAGGCCGGGTGCTGGTGTCGATGTAGGGCGCGAGCCGCTGCTGCATCTGGTCAAAACGCCCACCGGGCCCAAACAGCGCGGCAAAGTCGGCCGGTGTGACATCACGCGAGGCACTGCGGTCCAGCGGGTACCGGCCGGCAACCGCTTGCTGGCAGAACTCGCCCACCTGGGCCCGCACTTCGCGGCTCAGGCTTTCGCGCAGCTGGTACTGGGCCAGGCGACCCCCTGCCGAGGCCAGGGCATCCATCAGCGAGCGAACGGGTTCGGGTGCGCTGGCCGCTTCGGCCTTGATCTGGTTGGGCAATGGTGTGGGCTGGGGTGCGCCACCGCCTTTCAGCGCCGTTTCGGTGGCCGTCAGCAACACCTGCAGTTCACCCAGACGGGCGACGACGGCATCAACCGGGGCCTTTCCCCCAACGGGTGCCGTCACCATGCGGCGCAGGCCCGCAAATTCGTCGTCGACGATGCTTTCGATGCGTTCGCCCGGCGCGCCCTGGCTGGGCTTGGCGCCCAGACCACCCAACACCTTGCCCTTCAATTCCTCGACCACACCTTCTGCTTTTCTGGACAGCTGCTCCACCGAACCCTGGCCGGCCAGCAGCGTGGTCTCGCGCGAGATGCCGCGCAGCAGGGGCGGCAGCGGCGAGTCGTAGGCGGCCAGGAAGCGCGTGCGTTCGATGGTCTGCGCAATGTTGGTGGGCGGCAGCATGCGGATGTCGGCAATGAAGTCCTTCCAGGTGTCGCGGTACTCGGTCAGGTACAGCCGCCGCACGTCGTTCACCAGCTTGTCGGGCGCCCAAGCGGCCTGCGCGCTCCGGGCTTCGGTGGCCGGTGAGCCCAGCACCCAGGGCTGCTCTTGTGCCAGTTGCGCCGCCACCTGGTCCACATTCGACTGGAAAGCCTCGTGGTAGCCCTTGTAGGTGAACAGGCCCGGCACACCGCGTGTCAAGGGCTTGCCGCTGGTGCGCACAAACACCGACAAGGCGTTGGCGCCCGCAGCCCGGGCCACCGTGAATTCTGGAAACTGCTCGCCCAGGCCCTGCTGGCGCAGCCGCTTGTAAACGCGCTGCGGCAGTTCCACGGCTGCCAGGCGATTGCGGGTGCTGTCCACCAAGGCCTGGTCTCGCGGCAGTGGCGACACCGCTGCACCCTGGGCCAGCAAAGCGTCCAGGTGCTGCGACAAGGCCTCGCGCTGTTCGGGTGCAACAGCCAAGCCCAGGGTGCTGTCCCAGTCACTTTCAACGGCACGCTTCAGCGCCACCGGGTCGAACTGATCGCGTTCGTACAGCATGAGGTAGGACTTCAGTGCTTCGTAGTGGGCATCGGCCTGCCCGTCCTGGCGCAACTGTTGTTCAAGGCGTAAGGCCAGGCGCGGCAACAGTGCTTCGCGCAACATTTGTTCATAGGCGATGCGCGCGGCGCCGTCGAGTTTTTGCCCTTGGTACAGACCAAAACCCAGCGTCCAAGGCACCGATGCCGTTTCGCCCGTGCCCGCACGCGCCAAGCCCTGCGTGGCCTGCAGTGCGGGCAGCAAAGGCAGCAGGTCCGGCGTGGCGCTGTTGGGTGTTTCCTGCACCAGCCGCTGCACGACGATGCTGCGTTCGGCCACGGTTTGCACATAGTCGCTGTTGTTGCGCCAGCTGTTCCACCAGGCCAGCAGCAAACCCGCGCCCAGCAACCCCAAGGCGCCATAGCCGCCCGCCACCATCAGGTTGCGGCGCCGCTCCCAGCTGCGGTTGGTGCCGGCCAGGCCTTGCTCGGCAAACACCACCTCACCCAGCACGCGCTCCAGGAAATAGCTGCGACCACTGGCGCGCAGCGGTGGCAAAACTGCCTGCTCCAGGCGATAACGGCGCGCCAGTGCGCCCAGCACCCGGTCCATCGGCGCGCCCTCTTGCGTGCCGCTGACAAAATAAACCCCGCGCAGCATCGGTGCGGCTTCAAAGGGCGACGGCGCAAACGTCTGCTGAACGAAGTCCAGCAGGCTGGCACGCAAACTGGCCAGTTGCGTGGGAAAGCCGTAAATGCGCACGCGCCGTGCAAGGTCGGTTTCAGCCTGCAGGCGGTCGACCTGCCCCTGGTTCAAGCGCTCCACCAGGGCATCAAATTCAACAGGCAATGCGGCCTGAAACGCGCCCGGCTCAGGCGCAAAAGCAAAACCCCAGGGCAGCGCCCGCTGTTCTTTGTCCAGCGTGGCAAAGGTTTCGGTGAAGCCGCCCATGAGGTCGCACTTGGTCACCAGCAGGTACACCGGCAGGCTGATGCCAAGGTGTTCATACAGTTCTTGCAAGCGCGCCCGTACCGCGTGTACGTGGCCCCTGTGGTCTGCAGGCGCCTTGGCGGCCAGGTCCAGCATCGACACGGTGACCAACACGCCGTTGAGCGGCTGGCGCGGCCGCGAGCGTTTCAGCAAGCCCAGAAAGCCGGCCCAGGTGGCCTTGTCGTTCACCTTGTCACTGTCCTGCGTGGTGAAGCGGCCGGCGGTGTCGATGAGCACAGCGCGGTCGGTGAACCACCAGTCGCAGTCGCGTGTGCCACCCACGCCACGAACCGCCTGATCGCCCATCTGCGAAGCCAACGGAAACTGCAGGCCTGCGTTGCGCAAAGCCGTGGTCTTGCCGGTGCCCGGCGCGCCGATGATCAGGTACCACGGCAACTGGTACAGATAGCGGGCAGAAAACCGGTCGTTGAGTTGCTGCCACCAACCGGCAGCCCCTTTGCGGTGCTGGCTGAAGCGGGCGCGGCGCAGCAGTTTCAAGGCGTCTTCGAAACGCTGGCGCACGGCCGCCAGGTCAGCGCTTTCTGCACCCGGCGACTTGCCGGTCGGCGCGCTGACCAGTTGCGCCACCACCTGCGCATTGCCACGTCGCGCCCGCCACTGCCGCCAAGCCACGCCGCACAGCACCAGCAGCACAGTGGCCAGCCCGGCCAGCAGCCGCGCGCGCGGGCTGTCCAGCGGGCGCTGCCCATCAAAAGCCACCAGCGGGCCGAACAGCCACAGCGCTGCAAACCACGCCAGCAGCAGCACCGCCAGCAGCGCCCAGCGGCTGAAAACAAGATTCAACGCCTGCTTGAACATGGTGCGGGCCTCAGCGCGGTGCCGGTTGGACCCCGGCGCCCGGGGGTGGGCTTGCGTTCGGGCCGGCAGTTGGCCTTGCGGCCGGCCCCGCCGAGCCCGGCAACGCTGCAGCGCGGGGCTGCTCTGCAGGCCTGGCCGCAAACAGTGTGATCTCGACGCGGCGGTTCAGGGCCCGTTGCGATTCGGTGTCATTGGGCTGTACGGGTGCACCATCGGCCAGGCCTTGCGAGCGCAGACGTTGTGCTGGCACGCCGGCGCGCAACATCAAGTCACGCACGTGCGCCGCCCGCTCTTGCGACAGGTGCCAGTTGGACGGGAAACGGGCCGTGCGCATGGGCGTGTTGTCGGTGTGGCCGGTGATCAGCACATCGCCGCCCACACGCACCAAGGCATCGGCAATGCGCCGCATCAGCGACTGGCGGTCTTCCACCAGCATGGCGCTGCCCCGCTCGAACAAACCGTCGCCCCGCACCGTGATCACGCTGCGGTCGACCTCGTCGCGCACCGCCACCAGCCCGGCGCGCACATCGGCCTCAAGAAACTGCGCCACCCGGGGCGCTGGCGCCTGCTGCGCCGCCACAGCCAACGGGGGCGGCAGGCGCAGGCGCTGGATCTGGCCATACACCGGGTCAGACCGCTCGGCCAGCGAACTGGACAGTGCCGCATAGGCGCCGCCCAACACCAGCAGCATCAGGGCGGCCGCAGCTGCCAGAGGCAGCCACGACAACGGCGCCTTCGGGGGCTGGACCTGGGCCGCCCAATGGTCGGCCAAGGCAGCCGGATAGGCGCCCCGCTGCTGCCGAATGATCTGCCCCAGGCGCGCGCGCACCGCTTCGAGTTGCGCCCTGCCGTTGGGCAAGGCCCGGTAGCGGCCTTCAAAACCCAAGGCCAGCGCCGCGTAAATAAGCTCCAGCAGGTCCAGGTTGGCGTCGGGCGTCTCGGCCAACCGCGCCATCAGCTGAAAGACCTTTTCGCCGCCCGAGACCTCGTTGTGGAACTCGGCCAACAGGCTGTGGCGGCTCCACAGGCCTGAGCCCCCCCAAGGTGTGCCAGCGGCGGCCTCGTCCAGCAGCGTGCACAGCACATAGCGCGTGGCCATCACACGTTCCGGGGCCAGGCCCTTTTCACGGGCAACCCCTTCGAAGTCGCGCACACCTTGAGCCAGGCTGGCACGCAAGCCCGCGACGTCGCCAACCTGCCGCGACTGTGCCAACTGCGGCACCAGCATCAGCAGCCGATTGGCCACCGCCAGCAACGGGTTCAAACCCAGGTCGGGGGGCGCTGCATCGGCTGCGGTGGCTGAAGCAGCGGTGGTGTCGGGCTCAAGGCGGGGCGCAGACCAGCCCGCCGGATTGGGCTTGATGAAGGTGCGTTGCCCATCGAAGTGGGCAAACGGGTCATCGGGGGTGGCGGGGTGGGTGGCCATGCGGGTGCTGGTTCAAGACTGGCGCACCGCCCACAGCTCCAGCTCCAGTTGCGGAAAATCACCCGCCACATGCAGCGCCAGCGCGCCTGTCCGTTGAAACTGGGCCCACAGCTCACCATGCCGTTCAATTTCAAAGTAATGGCTGCCCGCGTGGTAAGGCAGCTGACGCGGCGCCACCGCCAGGCTGCGCAGTGCGATGCCCGGCAACTGCAGATTGACCAAGTCACGAATGCGGTCTGTGGGCCCCAGCTTGGACTTGTCAGGGAACTGCTGGCGCACCTGGTCAGCCGGCAACGGGCAGCGCACGGCCAGCACAAAACCGGCGTTGCGCAGCAACTCGGCATCGGTGACAACTGCCGTGCAAACGCCGTGCCCCCGGTCCACCCATTCGAGCTGCTGCGCATGGCGCTGCAGCACCGATGAGAGCATCTCCCGCAGGTCGTGCAGCAAGGGCGCAAAAACCGACGTCAGGTCGTCGTGCACGTACAAGGGGTAGTCGGGCGGGCAGCGTGCGCTGGAAGAAAAGGTGGCCATCTCGCCTGCCAACTGCAGCAGCACGGTGTGCAATTGCTGTGGGTGCACGCTGGGCGCAGCCGCAAACTGCTGCAGCAAGGGTTGGTAGCGGTTGAGCAACTGCAACATCAGAAAGTCGGCCACCTCTGAAACGCCCTGCCCAAGCTGGCCCATCTGCGCGGCCAGGCTGCGCGCCCGCTGCTGCACCAAGCCCTGCAGCAAGGTGGTGGAAACCGAGAGCTGGGCGCTGGCATCGATGCGGCTTTGCGGTGCGATGTAACTGCGGTCCAGCAACACCTGCAAATCGGCACGCCGCTTCTGCACACGGGCCACACCCAGCACTGAATAAGCTTCTCTGGCCTCACGCGCCCGCAGCAGGCGAAAACGGGGCACCGCCAGTTGCAGCGCTTCCGGGTCGTCGGCAGCATTGGTGTGATCGCGCACGGCAACGTCAACGGCGTCGTAGCGCACCTGCCCGGGTGCGCTGCCGTCGCCAAAATCGACCTCGGTGGCACCAGGCTGGGCCAGGGGCACGGCCAACACCACCACCTCGTCTTGCATGTCGGCGCCGACCGGCCAAGGCGGCGGCAGGTTACCGGCTTGTGCCGACAGCTCAAACGGGGTGCCGTCGGCAAACACCCCGCTGGCCCGCTCGAGTGCGATGGCGCCCTGCGCCAGTTGCGACTCGTCCAGCACCAGCGAATTAAAGCCCCACGCCAAGGAATGAACGGCACGGATGCGCCGGTCGGTCTGCTGTTGCAGAAAGCGCGACTCTTGCTGGAAATGATGCGGCTGCAGGAACAGGCCCTGTGTCCACACCACGCGGTGCTGCAGGCTCACAAAGCCACCCCCTTACGAAGAAAGTGTTTGAACACCAACGGACCTACTTCACGGTGGCTGTCAGCACCAGGCTGTCGGCCCGGATCTGCAAGGTCTGCGACTTCGCCGGCTGCACGGCGACCAGCGTGCGCCAGGTCGCTTTTTCGATGTCGCGGTAGAAGGCCACCACGCCGATGAACCGCGTTTGTGGCGACAGTGTCTTGGCCAGGGGCCTTTTTTCGCCCGGTTGCAGCAACCACTCTTCCTTGCCCAGCAGTTCGTCACCCAGGGCAGCCGCATCGGTGCGGTACAGCGACATGAAGTCAGACTGATTGAAGCTTGCTGCGACCTTCAACTCATACACGCGCAACACCAGCGGCGAGGGGCGCTGCGACACGCTCGGGTTCAAGTTGTCTGCCGCTTCGATGCTGCCGCTGACACGGGTGGGCTGGGGCGGCGGTGGCGGCGGAGGCGACTTGCACCCGGCAAGCCCGACTGCTGCCACGGCCATCCACAGCACCAGGCGCCGTGCGCGGCAGCGGCCGGTCTTTGCAGCAGGCCACACGCGCGCGCTTGCCGCAGTAAAGCTGGCCAACGACAGGCGATGCGGGCGCCGGGATGTACGGCCCCACCGGGTCTCAGGCCTCATCACTGCAGACATTCGTCGCCCTTTTCCAGTTGCTTCGCTCTTCTCAACACCGGCCGAAGAATACGCAGCGACGGGCCCGCCCAGGCGTGACTTAGGTAACCCGTGGCGCCGGGCTGCACGCAATGCCACAAGCCCAGGCCAGGCCGATCAAGCATCGGCCATGGACTGAGGTGTGTGTGTCTACCGCTGCTCGGCGGCGGCCTTTGTAGCACCGGCGGTACCGGCGCGGCGCTTGGCCTGGCGTGTAGGGAAGGCCGACGCGGCACCCTACACAGGCAAGGTCAGGCTGCAAGAACCACGAAAAAGCCCCTTGCGGGGCCGTCCATGAAAAAAGCCCCATGCGGGGCTTGTTCAGGGGTACATCTGGCGGAGTCGGAGGGATTCGAACCCTCGATGCAGGTTTTGCCCACATACTCCCTTAGCAGGGGAGCACCTTCGGCCACTCGGTCACGACTCCGGCGAAGCTATGCATTCTAGCCTCAACTGACGGGGTTTCTGGCGCCCGAAAAACGGCCTGAACCCC
>JACCDR012152880.1_pt1 | contig 11543 bp, 13 predicted proteins | sample 7446431 | NCBI WGS metagenome assembly JACCDR01 (sample SAMN15323443, study PRJNA562643) | freshwater metagenome | isolation source: river surface water | place: USA:Blue River Watershed | collected 2017-08-17
ATGTTCGCTCATGCCCTTTAAGCCGCCATCATGAGCCACATCAGCGATTTCTCTGAGCTTACTGTATGCGGTATCCCTATCCGCCGTCCGCGCCTCGACTGTTGCGCGCCACGCGCCGATTTCTGTGCGGAGGCGGTCGCGTTCGACGCTTTGTTGGTCGCGATCCTTTAATAGATAATTCCACTGTTCTTTGAGAAGTTGACCATCCTTTTCGGCTTGGTCGGCGCGGGCCTTTTCTGCGTCGCGTTCGGCTTCCAAATTGGCGCACCGATCACAAGTGCCTCTGTGGGCGAGCACCTCGGCATTGAATGCGGCCTCTGCGCGGATGGCGCTTGCCTTCCATCGCTTTGCCTCATCATCTGCGCCGCGCAGTTCCGCCTCTGCCCGGTCGGCGCGGTCTGCGAGTTCCTCCAGCTTCCAAACGTACCGTTTTATCAAAGGGCGCAGTGCCACATAATTGGCGTTGTACGCATCCCGTTCTTTGGGGGGCATGTCGGTGTCGAGGAACGCCTGCACCCACTCCCTCGCCGTCTGCCCCGTCTGCTGGTCGCCCGCGCCATCGAGCGTTGCCGCGTCTTCTGGGTAGTGCTCTGGGTCGAATATCATTGGGCGAACATCGCCCCCGCCGCTCCCACGAACCTCCTCCAGCCACTTGTCAGGATCGACCCCCTCCCATGCCTTCGCTGCGGCCTCGGGGTCGCCCCCGCCGGCCCCCTCACCCGCCTCCAAAGTTGTGGCCTTCACCTCCACCCGGCGCCCGCACCCAGGGCAGTACGGGTAATCCTTGAATGAAGGATGTTCATCGTAGCAAAGCGACTTGCCGCAGGAGGTTGCGAACTCGCCGTCGTCTTTATCAAGCCATCCGCACTCCAACCCACTCCATTTGCATTCGTGAGCCTCATGCGGCGAGTGCATGGTCTTACATTTGAGGCACAGGATGCCGGCGTGATGCGGCGGGTATTCTGGAGGCGCGGCGGGAGCAGATGCTATTGGGTGCTTTTCAATCTCGGCACCTAAAGCGTCAAACCACTCGTCGCTTTCTGGTTTCGGTACGGCGGGAGCAGAGTCTTTAGCGGCAAGTTGCGCCCGTAAGCTTTTCACCAAGTCAATAAGCTTCTGTTTCGCCCAAGTCGATGGGCAGTCGCGCAACTCATGCGGCTCGCCATGGCAATGCGCGGGGCGAGGTCCGAATGGCTCAGAGTGTTCGACTATTGATTGCGCGGGGCGAGGGCGGCGGGTCAGAACTTCGTAACGAGAGTCTATTTGCTCAGGCACCCAGACAGTGAGCCACGGCGAGTCAGACAGTCGCGGTTTTGCCCTATCGCCAATCTTTGCCGACTCCCCAGGCTCAAGCGGGCGCCACGGAAGGTCGATGTCCGATTTCACATATTCCGGCGGCATGGGTGATGATGCCTCTTGTGCTGCATTTTCTACGGCCCCAGACGCTAAAGAGTCGGGGTGTTGCAGGGGTGGTGGTGGATTTTGCTCTTTGTTCATATGATTACTTGTGAGTTAATTGAGGTGAAAAAGTGTTATAGGTATAACGGTTGATAATTTTTTAATTCCTTATGGTTTTTTTATGGGGAGGGATGACAAAAGGACAAATGAGGGGGTCGTTTTGAAAGTTTTCCTAAGGAGGGTTTTTCTAATGAAAGTTTGAAAAACGGGGGGTCGATTTGTCCTTTTGTCATTCACTGCCATGCATAATTGAACACGGTCACATAATTGTCGGAGCCTCGATCAACGAGCAAATGCGGCATTTTTTTGAGCGCCCGGGTCATCTTGTTGGCAGTGCCGATGACCGGCTTTTCCCCGGTCGCCTCGCACCACTCCTGGTATTTTTTAAACAAGTCCCGAACCTCCACCCGTGCCCCCTGGACCGGGGTGATGACGTCCGCCAAAAACTGCCCAAGGGTGTCCTCCTCCTGCCGATATTCCTCGGTTGCGTCGGTGACTGCTTTCGGCGGTTCCAACCGCTTCCCACGGTCGAGAAAGTCGGCATACCCGGCGAGCGCGGACCACAGGATCCCGTCGAGTTCAGCGCGGAATGCGGCCAGCATTTCGTGCCGCGGCCGGCGTTCTTCTGCCGGGATCGTCTGCAGCCAGGGGATCAGGTGGATCCGGCGCCAGATCCCGGTGTCGGTCCCGGAGATGCGCGGCTTGTGGTTCCCAACCATCCAGATTTTGTGGGTCGGGGCGAAGTCGTAGGGTTCCTGGTACGGGCGCCGCGCCTGGATGTTGTCGCCCCCGATCAGTGCCTTCACCATGCTCTCATTCAGTTTCTTCCCCTCCGGTAGTTCGTCGGTCAGGATCAGGCGCTTCCCCTCGAGGGAGGCTTTCTGATAGGCGACAGTGCTGTCCGGGCGGTCGGTGAGGAGCGCATGCGACTCGATGGTCCCGGAGAGTCCCGCGCCCAGGAGCATCCGCAGGGTGAGCATTGCTGTCGATTTCCCGTTCGCCCCGGCCCCGTAGCAGAAGAAAAGGGCATCGTGGTCGACGTACCCGGTCAGGGAATACCCGACGATCCGCCACCAGTAGGCGATCAATTCCCGGTCCCCGTCGAAGGCTCGCTCGACGAATGCGGAGAATTGCGGGCATTTCGCCTCGTCGACGTAGCTCGCAGGGCAGGCGACGGTGAGCGCGTCGTCACGGTAGAATCCGCGGAGCATCATTTTCTCGAAGTCGAATACGCCATTGCGGACCGCGAGCAGGTGTCGGGCGCGGTCGTATTCTGGCGCCGGGCGAGATCCCCCGGGTTCCATGGCGGCCAGTTCGGCCACCTGGCGGAAGTAGGTGGAGGAATTCAACTGCTTCTGCCGCGCCTGGATGGCGTCCGTTTCAGCAATCCTCGCGTCGTTTTTCGACGTCGGGGGGTGGTCGCGCATGTCCTGAGCGACCCGTTGCCCGAGCGCCTGGTATGCGGACAGGCAGACGTCTGACACGGCGAGCACCGTTTCCTTGCTGCTGTCCTTCGACCACAGCCCGGTTTTTTCGTCGTATTTTCGCCACACGCGCGCCGGCGGATCCCAAAGGTAGTTGATGCCGGCCATGAGGCGGAAAACGCGACTATCGCCACGCTGGCCGCAAAGAATCTCATTCCTCACGATCTCGAGCGGGTCGTAATCCGGATCGAGCGCCGGATGGTCGTCCGGGACGATGGTTTCCGGGAACACCTTGTCGCGGTCCTGCGCTCCCTTGCGGAAGACGACTGTCCCCATCCACCGTTTCCGTTTCCAGTGTTTCTGCGGGTCGAACCCGTGCTGCTTTGCGTAGTGGATGAGCGTCCCTTCGTGGATCTGCTGCAGGCGGTTTCGCCACTTCTTCTCATACTCCCCATCCTTTTCCTCCGGTGACCATTCGTTCAGCACTTGAATCGCCTGAGCCATCGGGAGCGCGGAGAAGACGGCGGAGGAAATCCGCATCCAGTCGGCATATGCCGGGCGCGGTGGGATGAACGCGAGTGCGGCCCGAACGTCGTCAACGTCCATGGCTTCCCACGGCAGATCGTCGGGCGCCGGCGCCGGTTCCCGGCGGGCCTGAGCGGTCACCGGGAGGACGGTCGCGGCATCCGTCCGCACCCACGCCGCGGGATCGTGTGAGACGAAGCACAAGCGCTCCTTGTCCTTGCAGGCTTTGTCGATGGTGAGAGCGTACTTTTCGAGGAAGTACCGCTCCGCAGAGAGGAAGCTGTCGAGATGCTTTTCCGGGTCGATCCGCACGGCGCACTTAATCCCCTGGCCGGACGGACCGACGAAAACCGCCCCCACATGCGGATCCGTTTCGAGCGCCGCCCGGATTTCGGCCTGGATCATTTGCCCGTTCTCCTTCCCGTCGAAGTCGGCCTGCAGCCACCCGGTATGCCGCAGCACGCGGACCGCGGCGTCTTTCGCCCGTGATTTCATCAGGCTCGACAGGGTGACCGCCGGCAACCGGCGCTTGAGCGCCCCGGCTTCTTCCGACTCTCCGCGGGCGACGGCCAGGCGGACCGGGTGGATGGCATCCTCCCATCGGTCGCTTCTCACAGCGTCGATGAATTCCGCCAGCGACAGTTCCCCGTCTGGGATGGTGGCGGTTGCACCGCCGAAGATTGACATGCGGGCGGACGTGGTGCCGCATGCCCTGCTGTCGCGCAGAGCGAGTTTTTCGGATAAGGTCATGATAAAGAGCGGGCAAACTTGATGGCTTCTGGCGAGACCCAGACGCCGGAAAAGGCGTCGCGGAGCCACAACCCGGAGAGTGAGCGGACGCGGGAAAGAGCGGTGTACGTCTGCCCAGGTTCACGGGTGGCGCGGGCGTCGATCAGTGCGGCGTCGAGGCTGAGCCCCTGCGACTTGTGAATCGTGCTTGCCCATGCGAGCCGCAGCGGGAGTTGCCGCACGCTGCTCGACGCGCGCGCGCTGGGGTCGCTCTTCCATTCGAATTCCTCGACCGTCAGTTCCCTCCCGTCGTCGGCGAGCATCCGCACGCAATCGTCGAACAGGTCGACGATCGTCCCCATCAGTCCGTTCACTGCGTACAATTCCCCGTCCTGATTTTTCAGGTTCACGGTCACCATCACCCGCGCCCCGACCTTGAGGTCCAGCTTTTCCGGGGTGAGCAGGTTCTTCCGCAGCCAGGCGCATTCGTATTCCTGCCCGTGGTTCTGCATCGAGTATGTCACCAGCGGCCCCTCGATGGCTTCGAGCCGGCTGTCGTTCCACTTGTCGACCTGGATGTTGTGGGTGAAGAGGCGCAGGAGGTTCGCTTTGGGAAACCGCGCGATCCGCGTCCCCAGGAGCGCCGTGTGTTCCTTGCTGATCCGTCCGACCCGCACCGCGTTGAGCAGTCCCATGAATTCCGGATCCGCCTGCCGGTGGATCTTGGTCAGGCACGCCGGCCGGAATCCGGTTGCCTGCCAGGCGGGCGCCATGAATGCCCAATCGTACACCCCCGACTTGCTGACCGGCGGCAACTGCAGGAAGTCACCGACCGCGATCACCTGCAGTCCGCCCCACGGCCGGTTCTGGTCGCGCAGGTGTCGGCAGAGGAATTCGAGAAACCCGAAGACCCGGCCGGGGAGCATGGAGATTTCATCGATGATGAGGCATTCCGCCGCACGCACCCGCTTCCACGCCCCGGCCCGGGACGGGGATGCGTCTTCCCGGAGCCGCGCCAGGCATACCTCGTTCGTCTCGCCTGGTTGCGGCCCAAGCCCGATCCCTGCCCACTGGTACACCGTGCGAACCTGCAGGGTGAGGCCGCAGCGCGCGGAAAACTGGTCGCGCAGATTCAGCGCCGCGATCCCGGTGGTGGCGGTGACATCGACCGTGCGAAATGACTGCCCGAGAAAACTGGTGACGACCGTGCTCTTTCCCGTGCCTGCGTTCCCGGTCAGGAACACGTTGTCGCCTCGCTGCATGGCGCCGAGCGCCGCCGCCTGCGACGGGTCGAGAGAGATGGCGGGTGGCGCCGGTGGTGGGGTGATGGTCATCTTGTTAAAGCCCTCCATGCGCCTGCCACCACTCTTGGAACCTGTCCGTTTCCAGCGGCTTTAATGCGGTCCACCCTATCGGCCATCCCATCAGCCACTCGGTCCAGTCCGGATTCAGACGGCCATAAAACCCTTCCTTCGTCGGTGACGTTTTGAGCGCAACCATCACTGGTAAGTCTGGCGCAATCTTTGCGCGCCTCTTGAAGTAATTGAGATTCTTGCTGTACTGTTGCGCGTCCGAGGCCTTGAGCGTAGGCCACAATCCAAACTCTTTTTCTCGGCTGCGGTCCGCCAAAGTCTGAACATCCCAGCACATCCCATCGCGCATCATACCCGAGCCCGGCCAGGTCTCCGAGAACGGTTCCCATTCCTCGAACAAGCAACGCTGCGACGTTTTCCACGAAGACGAATTGTGGTCGAACCTCGCCAATGATTCGCGCCATGTGCCGCCAAAGTCCGCTGTGCTGCCCCTTAATTCCGACCTTGTGCCCACTATTACTGATGTCGGTGCAGGGGAAGCCTCCACTAATGACATCAACGCACCCACGCCACGGCCGTCCGTTAAATGTTCTGATGTCGTCCCATATGGGAAAGCGTGGCAAGTAACCGTCCCGCTGTCTTGCAAGCAACATGGCGCGTTGAGGGGCAGCAATCTCAACAGCGCATACGGTGCGCCATCCAAGCAACTTGCCGCCCAGGATTCCGCCTCCTGCCCCTGCAAAAAGTGCCAACTCATTGAGTGATGTGTTTTCGTGTTTCATTCCGGTATCAGTGTCATGCGGACGATTCCGCGCCTCATTTCGCAGTTCGGGTGATCCGCGACGCACGGGTCGCGCACGACTTCGGGACGTTCGGGCCAGAGGCCGCGGTCATTCGCAATCACCCCGGCATCCTGCATCCCGTCTTCGTATGCCTTGAGCGAGCGCATCAGGTTCGACGGGTCGTGCCGCAGGTGCGGCAGGGAAAACTTCACGACCATGCGCGCCCGCGCCCACTGTGGCGGCTTCTCTTTTCCAATCGCCTGCATCGCCTGGACCTTGGCAACCAGTCGCGCGTGCCGTGTCTCGCGGTGGCGGACGCGCCAATGGACGCGCGCGTTCGGGAATAACTCCTTGCGCGGGAGTGGAAGGAAGATGGTGATGGAATTCATTCCGGAATCTTGAAGAGTTGATCGACCGCACCCGTGCAGATGCAGTGCCCTGGCCAAAGTGACCGCCCCCACTTCACCCAGCATTCAGGGCAGTTTGTTGCGGGGATGGCTTCGCGTTGACGTCGCTGGCTTCTTCGCCATGCGATGTCCCGTAGGGATCCGGTTCGGAAGGGAGCGGGCTCAACGGTTCCCCGGTCAGGCGGCCCAGCATCGGGAGCGGAAAGAGAAGCAATGGCGGCATCCCAAAACGCGAGAGCGCGAGCCACGCAGTCTGCGTCGTGCTGTCCAGGATCATCCCCAGGTTCCCAGCGGGGAGCAGGCTGGCTGCCTCCCACTCCTTTTCCTCCCCCGGCCCGCGCGGCGGGAACATCGGGATGACGTCCGCCAGATTCTCCGTCCCCAGCAGTCGGTCGCCTGGATCTGGGGAAGAAGGCGATGACTGCTGGGGGGGTGTTGATGGGCGGGGCAATGCGGTCCCGACGCTGATTTTCAGCCTCGGGCGCTCGCTTTTTTTTTCAGCCAGTTCGCGGAGGGTCATGGTTAGTACCCCAGATCCATTTCCTTTTGTTCCGCTTCCGCCGGAGCCACGGTGGGATCCGGGAACCCAATGAGGCGCGCCGCCACCTTGACCGTGATCAGGATGTCGTTGCGCAGGTACTCAAGCGCCTTCGGGCGGTCGGTTTCCCACAGGCCGGCGAATTCCGCCCCGCTCCCGTTCTTCTGCCCGCACCCGAGGAACTTGGCCAGGGTGTCGAGCTTGATGGTCGCCTGCCGGTCGCCGCACGCCCATTCATCCATGAGGTCCAGGAACGCCAGCCCGTTCACGTACCCGCGCGCCCCGTACACTCCGGAAGGGACGTCGACCCCGAGCGCCCAACTCCTGCGGGTCATGAACGGGATGTCGAAGCGGTTCGAATTGAACCCGACGACTGTCCGCCCTTCGCGGCCCGCGGCCGCAACCATTTCCCACACGCGCCGCAGCGTCTCTGCTTCATCGTCTTCCCCGATGATCGTCGTCTCCCCGTCCTGCCACCATCCGACGGCGAGCACCCGGCCGGTCACCGCAGACAGTGCCGCCCGCTGCAACCATTCCTGCTTCTGTTCCTCGATCGCCGCCGCGATCTTGTCCTTGTCCTTGTAATTCGCCGGCGCCTTGAATTCGGGCGCAAGGTCGATGATGTCCGCTTCCGGACGCGGACCCGTCTCGATGTCGAACACGGCGCACTTGAACTTTTGGAGTGTGGGCATCTCAGTAAGCGGGTTCGTTCAGCAGTGCTGCGGCTTCGTCCAGTGCGGCAGCCAGGCGCCGGTCGTCCGCCGTCGGCTTCGCGTTCTTCCGGTGTTCCGGGAGCCACTTGTCGAGCAGGTTCCGGACTGCCTCTTCCTCGAGGTCTCCCAGGTCGAGCCCCTTGTTTCGGCCCACATGCACTTTGCACCGCTGCCAGTCTGACCGAGAGGGCGCGTCGTCTGCGGCCGCACCGCCCGCCTTCTGGTATGCGGCAGACTCCCCATCCTTGCGTTCCCGGTCCTTTTCCCGGACAAACTTCCCGGAAGGAGTCAACGGATTCGATCCCTTGTGCGGTTGGACATGGGTGATCTGGGCGTATGTCTTGTCCCCCTTCACTTCATGCTTCACAATGATCTGCACCGGATGCCCGATCAGTGTCTCCGGGTCGAATTCCTCTTCGTCCGGGGTGATGTCACGACCGCGGATCTTCTTGAGATCCTTCCGGAAGTTCGCCTTCTCGTTCAGGGATGGCGTGTATGGGAACGACCAGATGCAGAACGGGCGCTTGTTCGCCTCGTCCATGACTTCTGATTCGTACACCAGTTTGAAGACGTCGCGTTCTCCAAACTGACTCACCTGCTTTTTCAGGTCCGTGACGTCGACGATGACCGCACGGATCAAGCCGTCAGTTTCAGGGTGCGGAGTGAAGTCACCGCCGCCGTTCTTGCTGATTTTGAATGCCATATGCTTAGGTTCTGTTTTTGGTTTGGTTTGGTTTGGGAGAAAATTCAGACACGCCGCCCCCGTTGATTTACCCCTCCCAGATAATCGCGGGGGCGGCGGTTCCCAGCCGGCGACAGGCCGGCGGAAAGTTAGAAGCAGAAGTGGATCAGCGCCCACCCTGCGACGTAGATGACGATTGAGAGCGGCAGCAGTGCGACCGCGCATCCACCGCCCGGCCCGCGGTCTTGGTCATGCCACCGTTCGCGCGCCTGTAGGATCCGTTCGGAGCGCAGTTCGCGCGCGCCTTGTTGAGTCATGGCCGCCATGCGGTCGGCCGGAAGGGATTGGAGGGGTAGGGTTTTCATGAGTTAGTCGAGATTGCGGTTCTTGAGGAAATTGGTGAATGCCTTGTCGGCATCGGCGAAAAACTCACGGCGCCGGCGCACCCCGGTCGTCCGCATGCTTTTCGCGTGGTGATAGAATTCCGCGTCCATGCGGACGCATCGCGTGCACGCTTCTGCCCGAGGTTCTTTCGGGCGCCCGCACTAGCAAGCCGGGCCGGTGTCACGCTTGCTCATGGCTTTCCTCCTTGATGAGTGTCGCGGTCGGCCACTGGCGGGCGATGAACCGGTTCGCCTTTGCGACCGGGATCCGATGCTGCTGCACCCCTTCAGGTTTGTCGGCGAGCAGGCCGGCGCGTTTGGCCGCTCGGAAGATCGTGATGTAATGCTTTCCGGCGGTCGCCGCGATCTGCTGCAGCGTGACGAAGCGGGGAGTGCTCATGGCTGGACCTCCTGCGTTACCAATCGCTCAGGGGCCGCCCAGGCCGTGCGCGTCAGGCGAAACATTTGCCGCGCGATCTTCACCGCGTGTCGCGTGTCGCGAGCCGCAGCGACGCAGAGGAACTGCTTCGACTTGGCTTCGCGGTAAACGCAGAAGCGACGGAGGGTGGGGAGGCTCACTTCGCAGCCCTCCCTTTTTTGCGGGCCGCCGACTGCGGCTTCTGTGGAATCCCGAAGTGCTGCTCGACAAGCAGTTCGAGTTGCTGGCTCAGGGTTCGTTTTTCCCGTTGGGCGACTTCTTTCAGTTGCTCCAAAACCGGGCGACTCATCGTGATTGTTGCGCTTTGTCTCATTGTGGTTGGATATGGTTGGATATGGTTGGATATACCACCGGCAAAATAATGGTGCAAGTGGAAAAATGAAAAATATTGCGTTACATCATGGTTGGATATATGATGATTCAATGAAGACACCCAAAACACCCCGTCCAAGCCGTCACGGGAAACTCGCTGACGGCACCGCTCAGACTTCCGTCACCATGAAAAAAGAGATCATGGAACGCGCCCGAGCCGCGGCAAAGGCCGACGGCCGCAGCCTGTCGAACTGGCTCGAACAGATCGCCAAGAAAGCCCTGGAGAATGGCGGTAAGCTGGGCGCCGCTTTGGCCGCCGCCCTGATCCGCCCGTGACCCTACGGTCGGCGGTTCGGGTACGGTGACCGGCGGGGGCGGTTCGGATCCAGCGGGCGAGGTTTATCGTCTTCCTTTTCTCGCTGCGCCATTCGCCGGAACCATTCGCAGAGACCGCCGACAAGAGCCGCCGCGATGGCAGTGCCGACAAGTTCAGGGGTCGCCACAGTCAGGAAGAACCCAAAAAGAGCCAGGACGACGCCACAGGAAAGGATCAACGGGAGCCGCTTCATCAGGCGCTTTTGCCAAAGAGTCGAACGGATGTCCAGAGAATATGGAGGGGGGGAGCATGGCAGGATGCAGAACGCAACCGAGGGGGTGAATCTTTCAAGAATCAGGTTTAATTCTGGTTCTTGCCCGCGAATTGCCCGCATTTTTGTAATGCGTTGATACGCAAGTTTCCAGGCCGCCCGGCGCCACGCTCAAAATCTGGTTCCTGTAAAGGAGTAAGGGTTCGAGTCCCTTCGTCGGCACACCCATTTAATTAGTTTGTTCTTAGCGCCTTATTAGTTTGTGCTTAGTCGAGGAATAGCGACACTTTAGCAATCGTCGTTCAACCGATTGCCCGCAAAAATGCCGGAAATTGCCCGCAAGTCAGTCGCGTGGAAGGGAAGGAAAATCCCGCTCGTCCTTGAGCGCGGGATCTGGCGCCTCCGGTCCCGCACCCGATTCCTCCGCATCGACGTCTCGCTTGGGACGTCCAATGAAACGGTGGCGCGCGCGACCGCCCGCCAACTACTGGAAGACGGTGCCGCCCAGGAGAGCGAGCGCCGCGGCCCAAAGGGCGCCACCCTACAGGCGCTCGCGGATGTGTACCTGGCGACCCCGAAGAAGGTCGCCCGGGTGTCGGCCGCTTCGAACGTGAACCGCCTCGCCGGCATCGTCCGCCTCGTCCACGGGAAGGCGCTCGCCCAGGTGCAGGTGAGGCTCGCGAACGCGGAATTGTGGACGCAGTACCAGACGGCCCGATACGCAACTCTCGGTCGCAAGCTCGACTACACCCAGCGGATCCCGGAGAACGCTGGAATCAATGCGGCGGTCCGTGCCGCCCGATCCCTCTTCATCCGCCGGCTGCGCCCCGCCTACGAGCGCGCCGGGATCCACGTTCCGGAGGATGCAGACAACGTGACCTGGTTGCCCGAGCCGGCGCTTGTGCGGTCCGCCGCCGACGACACCGGCCTGATTGCCGCCTGGCTCGACCGCGACCGGGACGCATTGTGGTTCGTGATCGGTCTCGCCCGGTTCGCCGGCCTGCGCCTGGCTGAAATCGCAGCGTGCCGGCGCGAGTGGATCGTCGAGACCGCCGGCGCCGTCTCGATCGACATGCGGGACCGGCCCGCCGAAGGATTCCAGCACAAGACCGGCAAGCCGTACCAGGCGCCCGTGCTGCATCCCACGCTGGCCGCTGCCTTGCTCGCGTGCCCGCCCGGCCTGATCGTGCATCCCCCGGTCGTTGCCCGTCTCAAATGGCTCGACACCGTGCCGCAGCAGTGGGCGCGGCA
>JACCDR011546854.1_pt1 | contig 11537 bp, 14 predicted proteins | sample 7446431 | NCBI WGS metagenome assembly JACCDR01 (sample SAMN15323443, study PRJNA562643) | freshwater metagenome | isolation source: river surface water | place: USA:Blue River Watershed | collected 2017-08-17
ATCGCCGACTGGTATGGATTTGACCCCATCTGAACCTTGTCCAGAGGCGCCCCCTGCTTCGACCCCCCTAGAATGGGAGCCGAGCCCATAGAGGCCGTGTCGATTGGGGTGATGGTTCCCTTTGGATCTGGCTCTTTGTCCATGAGAGCAGCACCTATTTCGGAGCCGGCGCCGAGCAGCCCGAGGATGGCGTCCATCTTGGCCGATTTGCCGCCAGCACCCTTCCCAGCACCAGGGCTATACTTCAGTGGTGCATTGGGATCGCCTAGGCTCACGTCGGGGATCGGCATCATTGTGGGATCTGTGGGGACCGGGCCGGCCGAGAGGTTGGCCGCGGTCGCCCCGCCCATGTCGAGCTTCGGAGCCATTCGCTTCATCGCGAGCTGGGCGGTTACTTGGTCAAGTAGGGAATCCATTATTTCTCCCAAACAGGCTCATTCTCGAGCTTGATGATGTGATTCTTCAAGGCGTTATTATCCCTGGTGTTGGCCTCCAGGTCGATCATGCAAAAGATCCGGCCGCCGATCTCAGTGCAAGTTTCCTCCAGCACCTCCACCCGCTCCATTGCCGGTCGAGACGGGAGGCGGGTCTTCGGCGTCGTCCGGCCAAGTGTTGAGCACGCGCTCAAGGTCATCAGGGCGGCCACTATCAATTTCACGGAGGCGCTTTTCATGACGGATCTCCCTTTCCTCCTGCTTGGCCTTGGCCAAGGCTGCCTTGCGTTCTTCATCCTGCCGAGCCTTCTCCTGGTTCTTCAGGTACTTTTTCTCTTGGAATACTTTGCCTACATGGACGAAGTACCCGATGGCCCCAAGGGTGAGGACGATGACGGCGACGACGGCCCAGGTCATTCGCCGGCCTGATTCTCGAGCTTGGAGATGGCCTTCCGCTCGAGCTTGGAGATGGCCTTCCGACCGAAAACGATGCCAAGGCCGCCGAGGGCGACGACGAGCTCGTTGAAATTCCCCTCGAAGTCGAATCCACCGCCGTTCAAGACGTCGATGCCGATCTTGGCGACGGCGATTATCGTCATACAGATTCCGATGATGGTGGTTTTATTCATGGGTCCTCCCTATTTGACTCCATTATGCTCAATCGAAAAATGATTCCCGTCCGGCTTCTTCCACCGGCCGCCCCAGCAGCAAATCGCGTCCGGGGTCGAAAGCTGTTCCCAAAATTCACCGAGGGGCTTGAAGGATGCGGAGTCGGTCTGCCACTTCCCATCGATGAAAAGGTTGAGATCGATCGCTAGGCGCTGAGTGTGGAGGGAATTGGAGATCCCGGTCCCTTTCTTAGCGTTGAGCGCCGCCTGCTCCGGGGTCCGGTATGCCTCCCCGAAGGTGAGTTCGTATCCACGGGAATAGGCAAAGTCGATCAATTGGGCGACTCTCCGGGTGAATTCGCGCTGTTTTTTTCCAAGGTTCATCGCCTTTCCCTCCCGAGCGTCCCTTTGATCTCTTTGATGTCGCCCTCGATCCGCAAAAGGGTCTCTTTTTGGAATTCTGAGCTTTCTTTGGTCGCGTAAGTCTGTCGGACTTCCATCCTCAAATCCCGAATCGCGTCCTCCATGTTCTTCTTGTTTTCGGCAATGCCTTTGGTGACCTTATCGTCGATGGCGCTCGTCGTCTTGAAATACGAAGCGGTGGCCCCGGCGATTGCAATGCCGAAGAGGACGACGTTGATCCACATCTTCACGTCCATGAACCGTTCCTCTTGCTTTTCTAGCATGGCGTCAGCCTTTCCTTTCCTAGGCACGCCCCTTTCCCCCTTACCCTTTGTTCGTGACCTTGAAACGTGCCTCGGCGAGCTTATCGGCGTCCTCCCAGGTTCGTGGCCTCTTGGTCGCGTCTTTCAGAGCGGCCTTGATCCCCTCGCGCTTGCCCTGGGCGGCTAAAGCCTTGCCCTTGGCGGCCTTTTTCTTGCCGGCCTTCTTGATTTTCTTTTTCTTCATTGCTGATCTCCTTCTTCTTCGGTTTCTCCGGAATCTTTGGTGGCATTATTCAGCATGACGCGTGGCAACCACAAGCTCGGTCTTGCCGCCTGCGGGTTGGACACCGCCCATTTCTTGAGCGCCTGGGTGGCCGCGCCAGCGCCTTTCTTCTTCGCCTCGCCGCCCAGAGCGACAAGGGCATCCATAACCTCTGGGCCGAAAAGCTCAGAGAGAGCTCCTTGATCCCAATTTTTGACAGCCTTCATCAATGCTTTTGGGTCCGATGCCTTGGAGAGAATGTTGCCCATGACCACTTTCGCGATGGGGCCGCGAAGCTCGGGCACGGTTTCGATGGCCTTGAGAATTTCGGAGCCTGGAAGGCCTGTTTTGATGGTCCTGGAGCTGGCGCCTTGAACGATGGCCTCGGGGGTCTTACCGGCGATGTTTCTCATCGTGTCCAAGACGCCCTTGGTGCTTGAGAATTTCTTCCGGGCCTGGCGGATCAATTCTGCCGTGAGCTCGCCAGAGTCTTCGGCTGCCTGGTCAAGGCCGGCCAGGTTTTCCTTTGCTGCCATCGCCTTTTGGGTCGCGCCCTCTTGCCCTTCCTGCAGCACGGCCTTCATGCGTTCGCCGGTCAAAGGCTTTTTGATCTGCCCGGCATATTCGTCGGCCAGCTCTAGGGAATTCTCGAGGGCCTTTTGCGCACCGCGGTATTGAGCGCCGCCTTTTTGGGCCTGGGTAACGAAGCCTTCGATGGCATCCATCATGTCGTCGCGGCCGCTCCCAAAAAGATCGCCATAGACCCGCTGGATCTCGGTCCTGTTGTGGCCGCCCTTGAAATTTGCTTCTTTGCCGAAAGATTTGACCAAGCGCTCGAGCTCGGCCAGGGATCGATTATTCTTCAAGGCGTCGGAATACTTGGCCAGGGCCTTATAACCGGAGGCGTCCGGTCCGGCGAAAGGCAACGCATCGAAATCGATGTTGCCCTTGGGATCTACCGCGCCGGCTTGGTCCAAAACGCTCATGATTTTTTCTCGAAGGTTTTTGGCGCTCGCAGGCTGATCGGCGAACCTCTTCATCGCCGGGTCAACGACTTTTTTGTACTCACGGAACATATCGTCGTAGAGATCGTCCACGCCCTCCCTGAAGCCTTCGCCGGCGACCATTGGACTCTCGGCCCCGACTTTCTTCCCGAGCCCCTCAGCGCCTTCCTTGAAAGCCTCAGCGGCCTTTTTCTTGGCCCCTTCCTCAAGGCCCTCGACGAATCCGCCAACCATTGGAGTCGATTTCATCCCCTTCCAAAGCGCGTGGCCAATCCCCTTGATGCCCGCCGCGCCGCCCTTGAGGGCCTGCATCCCGACTTCGCCGCCGGCGTCGCCGAGGCCTCCGAAGAGGAATGCGTTCCTGGCATAATCGGCGTCCTTATAGGCCCGGCTTTCGGGATTGACGCCTTCATAGGCGAGCTGGGATGTCCCGCCACGGAGGAACGGGGCGACGGCATACTTGGTCAACCATCCACCGATCTTGCTCGGGACGCCTCCCTTCATGAGGGCTTCGCCGCCCTTGACGAGAGGGTTGGTGGCCTTTTTGGTCACCGAATAGATCCTCGAGAAGGCCCCGCCCGGGGCCACGGTCCCGAGGATGTTCCCCGCGAGAGTTTGGCCGCCGTGCTCCTCATTCATTTTGTCCGTTGTGGCCTGTTGCCGGCCACGGATTCTCTTATAGATTTCCCCAAGGCTGCCGTCGTCGTAACGGGTTTTTGCGGCGATGGCCGAAAGCCCGGCCGCGACCGGCTCCGAAAGACCCGCCGTCGCGCTTTTGGCGAAGGATCGAATCAATGGCTGGTTGGCCACCCACTTGGAGATAGCCGCTTGCGGAGACCGCCGAACGATGTCCTCAGCGATTGCCCCTATATCGACGTCGCCCTGCTCGATCTGCTTGAGGACGGCCCCGGACGGGCCGAAGGCGAAAGGCTCGGCCATTACTGCTCTCCCTTGGGCATGACTTGGTACTTCTTGGGAACGACACCCATGAATTCTGGGATCCTGGCGCTTACGTCGTAAGAGCCCGGCACCCGATAGCCCTGTTCACGCAAAGAGGCGAGCTCGGCCCTGTTCTTTTCGGCAAGGGTCTGGAAGGCCTGGACCAGCTTGGCATTGAAGACGTCATCATCGTCGTTCATTCTCGGCATGGTTGGGGCGATCCAATTCGCGATTTCCGATTCAGCCGCAGAGGCCCCCGTGACATCTTTTCTTTCCGGGTTGATCACCTTGGTGGTGAGCTGTTCCAACCTGGCGCGGGCCGTTGAATCCCAAGGATTCTGATTGTCGAATTTCCTGTTATACCAGGCGGAGACGGCGTTCGGATAAAGAGACGCCACCGGTCCAGTATCTACTGGAGCACGAACGGCGACACCACCCTTCCCTTTTGCGGAAAAGCCTTTGTTCTTGGTCTCAGCAATCTGCTTCAGGAGATCGATCATGTAATTTTGGGCGCCGAATTTCACCGTCTGATCTTCGGAAAGCTGCTTCCCAGCCTCCGACTCCGCTAATTCGGTCGCGGCCTTGCTGGTAAGGACGTCCTTCTTCCCGCCGGCCGCCAGCTCTGCAGCTCGTTGATTGATCGCTTGGCTCGCAGATGGGGGGAGCGCCGGGCCACGGACAGCGAAATTCTGCGGGACCTTTGGCTGGTTCCCGCCAAGATCCACGTCAGCTAGTTGCTGAAGCGCCCCTTGCGAGAGCCCGTCGACGTTCCCAGCAGCCAGAGCCTCGAGGTCCTTACTGTCCCAAGTGTCAAAAATCTCAGCCATTAGCCGCCTCCCTGTCTCTTAGCGAGCGCCGCCCGTGCCTTGGCCTGAAGATCGGCCAGGTTTGGAGCCCCGGTCGGAGGCGGCGCAGCGGTGCTAGGTCGACGCACGGACGGCCGACCACCGTGGCCTCCACCACCGCCGGATGGAGATCCTAATTTCAGGAGCGGCTCTCCCTTATACTGCTTCCCTGCGAGCTGAGACTGCGCAAAGGAGCCAGGGTCGATCTGATAGAGGAGCGGGTTGCCGCCGCGAGCCATTGAGGCGAACGCGAGCTGCTCTGCTGGCCCTCCTCCGGCCTGCTTGATCTTCATGTAATGCAGAAAATTCCGAATGGCGTCGGTCGGCTCGTTCGCCTTGGCCAGGCGTTCCTCTCTCTTGTCCTCGAATTCCCGCTCCTTGAGCTTTCGATCTTGAAGGGCTTGGCGCGAATTGGCCCATCCCCCCATTAGTCCGGAGACAGCGGCCAGGATGATCTTGGCGATATTCGATGCGGCCATCAGTAATAACTCCCCTGCGTCTGAGTCTTGACGAGCGGCTTCGTCCCTGCGTTGGCATAATATCCGCCGAGCGAACCTGCCGCCTGGCCGACGCCGCCGGCGACAGTTCCCCAATCGAGAGGCGTGTCGTCCTTCTCGCCCTTTTGCTGGAGCTGGGCGGTGTTCAGTCGGTAGTTCCCGCCCTGGTTCATGTAATTCAAGGCCTGCTGGATCGCAGCTTGCTGCCGCGAGGCCTCATTGGCCCGCTCCGCCGATTGGAATTGGGCCTGGTTCATCTGGGTGTTCACGACGTCCTGCTGACGGCCATAGTCGGCCTGGTACTTCTTCTCCTGTTCCGCAGCTTGACGGGTCTGGAGGGTGTCGGCCAGGCCAGTCTGGAATCGGTTCTCCTCGACCCCAAAGCGATAGCCAGCCTGATTCTCTCCGGCCTGCGCTCCCTCTCGCTGAAGCAGCATGTTTGCCAGGGTTTCTTCGCGTCCGAGCCTCAGGCCGCGTAGATTTTTGGCCTCTTCATAGTTCCGCTGGGCGTCCTGGATCATGCTTTGAGTCGTGAGGTCGCCCTCTTGCTCGAATTGGTTCCGGTTGATGTCCCGAATGGCGGCGAGCAGCAGATTACGGCCGCCGGCTCCCATAGTCCCGAATTGGTTCTGGGCCTGGCGGCGCTGGGTGTCGGCCGCACGGCCGACCCGCGACCTGCTCTGCTCGAAGATGGCCTGCATAACCCCGGGTGGAAGGTCGGCGACCGATTCAATATCGTCGGCGGCGGTCATGTCGGGAGTCGAATAAATCGTCTCCTGATAGTCGCCCTTTTGATATTCCGGCATCGTGAAATTGTACGGATTATATCTTGCCGTCAGGCTCTTCGATAGGTCCGGAAGATGGACCGTCCCCTCTCCGGAGGACGCCATGAAACTCCCGAGAGAATTCAGGAGAGTCCGGTCGATTGTCCCCATTCCGGCGTAAGGCATTCCCGCAGTGGTGCCGGCGGTCGTCTTCGGATAGGTGAGGGTCTTCGTGGCCATCGCTACATACCTCCCATGCGCTGATTAGCGAGCTGCATGATCGCGTCCATCCGAGGGTCTCCCGGAGGAGCGCCGCCGCCGGCCTTCATGTTGGCCGGGTTATAGGGGCTCACGCCGGAGGTTTTGGCGCCGCCGAGCGCCGTGATATTCGGCGTCCTCGGCTGAACAGAGACTGGCGATGCCCCAGGAATCTGGGGGATCATCTGGGTGTTGTCCGGGATATCTGGGCCTGACATTACATTCCTCCTGCCATCATTTCTTGGATGGCGGCATATTTCGGGTTTTGAGGCTGCTGGCTGCGTTGGAGCGGCGTGACGTTGGTCGCACCACCCTCAATAGGCGCAGGCCCAGGAGCCGACGAGGAAATCGGGGAAAAAGGTGTCGGCGGCGGCTTCGGCTTGTTAAGCATCGAGGCTATTGTTCCGCCGATAGCGGCTGCGGCTGAGGCTGCAGACAACGCAGTTCCTGCGGCGGCGCCAGCTCCTGCTGCTGGTGGCATAGTAATCCTCCATTATCTATCAAATCACCGAGGCCGAAGCTCCGGAGTATCGAAAAAAGTTTGCCAAGGCTGGGCTTGATCTCCGGTAGTCCCTTGACGCCCATGAATTGCTCCCAACACATCTGATCTTCGCTCGCGATCCAGGCCGCGATCATCTTCAATTGGAGGTCGTCGGTCTGCTGTCGGAGAATCTCGGCGATGATCTCCCGGCTCCAACCTGTCAGCTTCGCGCCATCGAATTTGGTGTTGAGAAATTTAGATCGATCGGTTTCGACGCCACGGAGATCTGCTCCACTGAACCGAGCACCCTTCACATTGGTCCATTGGATCCTTGCGAAGTTGAAATTGGCCCCCTCAAAATCGGCGTAGGAAAGGTCCGAATAGTGGATGACGGCTTTCGAGAAGTTGGCCTTCCCGGCCTCGGCCAGCGTGAGGTTGCAATTCTGAAAGGCGGCCGCACGAAAATTGGTCGTCTCGTCCATGATCGAAGCCTGGAAGCAGCACCGATAGAAGAAATGCCCGGAGAAGTCCTTGCCGCGAAGGTCTTTCCCGTAAAAGTTCTCGTTCCAATGTTCGGTGTTTTTCTTGCCCATTTTTTACCACCATCCCTCGATAGGATAACGGACGTCTCCGCTGACCTCGCGGCCACCGTTGGTGAAGTCGGAGTTATTGATAAATGCAACAGCGGTCGTGCTTGAATTCCTGACGAAGAAACAATGCGCCGGAGTACCGCTCTGGATCGAAGGAAATGTCATCTGATTGTTAACGCCAGCGGCCCATGTGACGAAAGCACTCCCTGCACGAACCATCGGAGGCGCTACACCTACCGATGCCCCAGCAAGTCTGAACGGAAGGGACATCGCCAAGTTGACCGCCGTCCCACCGTCGACACCACCGTCGCCGCTGAACTGGAACGAGATGTGGCAATCGCCATTTATTCCAATCCGATAGCAGATGTTATTCGTCGAGAATTGAGGTGCCGTTCCGCCGTTCGGGATGAACCATCGAGAGGCCGCCGGCGCCGTGGCTGCTCCGCCATTCTGAGCCGCCGGCATATCAAAATAAACGGTGCAGTTCTTGAAGTTGAGGATGCCGTGCTGGCCAGCATCGATAGTCTGGAACGTCCAGTTATCCGAAACATTTTTCGTTATATTCGAGGACCCGATTAGAGTCGCCGTCTTCCAGTTATTGCATGCCGTGATGTTCGTGGTCGTTAAGAATATCAGATTCCTTTGGTCGGACGCCGAAGGGGCCACGTCTTTGTAGCCGATGGTCGTATTGTCACCGCTCCGGACGAGGTGCGGGACTCTCGAAAAGCCGATGAGAGGCGTGGTGTTGTCGGTGACCACATACCAGAAAATCGGCATCGCGCTGGACCAGGCAACGCCCGGCGCTGTTCCAAGAGACATGGTTCCGCTTCCGACGAAGTCCGAATCGACTCCGTGGGTGGCGTCCTGGAAGGTCGGCGAGGACGTGAAAATGACCTCATCCCATTTACCTGCAGTCGAGCTGTAAATCTTGAAGATGCCAGGGTTGGTCGCGCTCCAATCGCTACCATCATCGCCAACGAATTTGATTTCTCCGGAGGCTAGAACCATCCGGACGTTGTAAGCGACGACGTGGTCCTTCTCTCTCGGGAGATACCGGAGGAGGGTCGACCCGTCGCTCACCTTCAGCATGTTGCCAAGCCACCCTAGGCCACGGTTTTCGGTGGGGTCGACGTTCGGGACCTTGATGCCGTTGACCGAGTCGAAGCTCTTCTCGCCGGTTATGGTGATGTCGTTTTTGTCATCGACCATCAAAAGGTTTTGGGTCGAGTTCCTGAAGCCGAAATAGGTCCCGGAGACCTGGCCGATGCCTCCGTTCTCGGTCGGGGTGGCGCTTGGGATCTTGATGCCGTTCGTGGAGGTGAAGCTCTTCTCGCCGTTGATCGACTGATCGCCTTCCGAGACGATAAACGTGGAAGTCCCCAGGACCTCGGGAAGGGTGAAGATCCGGTCGGCCGCCAAGCTCGAGACGTTGATTCGAGCGACGCCTGCCCCGGCCGATCTGACCCGGAGATTCGACGCCGCAAAAGAATGGATGCTTGCGGCGCCCCAAGTATAGCTCGCATTCAGGTTAAGGTTGGCCGAGTCGATTCCGCCGGCCTGGAGCGCATAGAGGACGTCGAAGTCGGCATTGACCTCGTCGGCATCGGCCGTCGTGTTATTGAAAAAAGTGTACGGCTTAACTTGGACGGACATTCGCGAACCTCTCAGGCGGTTTTGTCGCTGGATGCGTGATCATCTCGCCGCGATAAAGTTTCCTGAAAGGCTGGACCCTGGAGGCCTCTTCTTCTTCGATGGGGATCGTCCCCTTGTGGGGATCACAACGATAGACCCCTACCACTTCCATGATCTTGAGGGGTCGATACCGCGAAAGATACCATTCCTTAAATTCCGGCGTCCACGGCTTCTTTTCAACGTCGGTCGTTTGGCCGTCGATTAGGTTGGCAATTGCCTCCTCGGCATCGACGCCAGCCTTGAGGCATTTTGTGCAGAAAGCAGCCCTGCCGCGGCTCCCGTCGTTCAATAGAACCGCTGCCTCCCGATAGTTTTCTCGCTTCCGGACCGCCCGTCCATCGGTGTCGAAAATATAGACCTTAGTGTTGCAGGTCGTGCAAAAGCCGAGTCGAGTTGCCTTTCTCATTGTCTCGTCCTCACAGTCAGGCCCTGGTGGAAGGTCGTGAATCCCTCGATCTGGAAAGGTTGGCCGGCCTTTCGATTCCTAAAACCGATCTGGATGCTGTTGAATTTCGAGTGAAACTTGATGCGGCCCCGGGCCACCGTGTTCTGGCCCCAAGGATCGATCCCCCACATCATCACGCCCCAGATCGAATTCCCATTCGAGATGTTGAACGGGACCACCCGCTGCAGGCTCTCGGAAAGCTGAAAGTCCTTCTTGAAGATGACGTCGATGTCGTAATCCCCGCCTTGACGCGCCACGACACGAACGAATCGGAATCTCTTCCGCAGGGCTTCTCGGCCGTAATTCTTCCAGTTCGTATAATATTTCTTGTCGTAGCCGCCAATGGAATACTCGCTCGTGGCGTCTGGGGTCACCGCCCAAGCAGTCGCCATCGTGAGGGTGTCGGCGGTGTTCGAGAGGATTCGAACCTTCTGACCTGCGCCGGTGCCGGCCACAATCCAGACGTAAAGATTGGTGAATTCGTTGACGACCCACGTCTGAGTCGAATCGACAAGGGTGGTCGGGGTTGCGCTGGTAACGGTTCCATTTTCTTCCGCTCCATCTCCGTTGCCGTCCGGGTAGTTGTAGACGACGCCGTTCGAGTCGCCGATCAATACCTGGGAATCTCCGTTGATCAGGGCCGTCGACATGGCCTTCACGTCATGATTGAACTGGAAGAGCCACCAGCTTTCCTTCCGCTTGTTCATCGCCGCCAAGATCGGATCGAAGACCAGCACGAGGTTATTTACCAGAATCCCCTGGCCGTAGGGGACGGCGAACCAGATCTGATTCTTCGTTTTCGATTCATAGTTGATGCAGCGGACGCCGGTGATCGACTGCTTGCTGATCACGTCCAGGATTCGCTTGATGTTATAACCACGCAATTTGTAACGGATTTCGTCGTAGGAAAACTCGGTCGGCGGATAGTTGTAGATGTACCCGGTTTGGCTCATCGACATCAGGTTCTGGCCGTAAATGCAGGAGGCGTCCTTATGGAGGCCCCCCTTGTCGGCGACCTTGAACGGCACGCCACCATTGAGGGTGTGATCGGGAAGGATCCACGTCGAATCCCGCTTCTCGATCCAAAGCAGCTTGTTCTCGCTTCGCAGCGAGACGATAGGATCGCCGTCGCCGCCGACCAGGACATCGAGGCTCAAGGGAAAGGCGTTGCTGACGCCAGGCTTGGAGAGCCGCATGTGGCTCTGGTCATCCTCGGGGACAAGGACCAGCGAGCCGCGGAATTCTGCGAAAATCTGGGAGATTGGCCCAGCGTCGTTGTCGAATTCGAGGGTATCGTTGGTGGCCGGGATCTGGACGTTGTCCTGGTAGGTTGTCGTGCCGATAGGGACGTCCGCGTGAAACTTGAAAACTCCGCCGCCATCGTCGGTTTTGTAGATCCACCAGCGGTCGACCTGAGGATCGAGCCCCGGCACGGCCGGGCGTGTTACATCCACCCGCTTGGCGACAATGGCGCCAGTCGTAGGCGCGTTCTGTGGATCGTCGACGTGGAATGGGTTCGACTTCTCAACCGTGACTGAATTGACGAAGACGATCAGGTAGCGTGCCCCGACGGTGTACGTGATGGCGCCGGCCACGGCGGTGTTGAGCGTGACGTCTGCAATCGGGGCCGGCACATTGAGGTCCCAGAGGTTCGTCCCATCATATTTCTTATTGGCGTTGACCCCGTCGCCGTAGATGACTCGGTCGTTATGCTTTGTGACACCAGGGATTCTCCCAGCGTCGATAACAGCGCCCGGGACAACGACCTCGGTTCCGCTGGTGATGTTGTACAGGCCGGTGTTGGCGAAGGCCAATATCCGCTGGGTTCCGTCTTCCTTACGATAGTCGAAGAATTTCTTGGGCGCGTTGGTCATGCGGCAAAATACCGCCTGGCCTGGCCTCGAGGAAATCAGCCCGGTCTCATCCCCCTCGACATTGAGTAGGTCGTAAGCCGCCTGGTCCGGCATGGCAGTCAACGGCGATGACTGATCCAGGCCTTCGGTGTGACCGTAAAAAGGTTTTTCGACCAGCGCTTTCATTCCGGTGTTCCACG
>JACCDR012366275.1_pt1 | contig 11536 bp, 7 predicted proteins | sample 7446431 | NCBI WGS metagenome assembly JACCDR01 (sample SAMN15323443, study PRJNA562643) | freshwater metagenome | isolation source: river surface water | place: USA:Blue River Watershed | collected 2017-08-17
AACCTAAATTACAGTGTGTAAATGGTTCACCGCCTTGCGAACGTATTCGTTGCTTAACACAACCGACTTCTACCATAAGACCTCCTCTTCGCAACGGAGCGCGCTGGCGATTACTATCTCATTTGAATTTAAATCACCTTTCAATTATGAGTAGCGACAACTCCACTGATGCTATCAAAGAAATACTAAGGCTATATGATTTCAAGGAGTCTTCCGCCTCTCGCTCATTAATTGCGTCACTCGATTCTCTGCAGGCACGTTCAGTTAGCGCGCCTATGAATATTGAAGGCCGAGCGACCATGTGTCGTGGTATTGAAATCGAATTAACGCTTAACGATTCGCAATCCAGTGGCAGCAGCAGTTTTCTATTTGCATCTATCTTAGAACATTTTTTTGGGCTTTATTGTTCAGTAAACTCCTTTACTCGTGTTCTTGTTAAACGTAAAAATAAAGAAGGCTATCTAAAAAAATGTCCACCCCGAGCAGGCGAAAAAATATTGCTTTAGTTGAACAACTAATAGCAACACCACAAAATTACTCCTTTTTTCAAGCCGTACGCCTGCTTGAAAGAGCCGCTCTTTTTAGCGAGCATGTCAATATGCTAGACATTCGCCGAACGCGCGGGAAAAATTTCATTGCGGGGTTTGCGCCGCCAACATCAGAAACCTTGCGAATAAAATCATTGCCTTCAATGCGCTTTCCAAACGCCGACATACACAGTGTGATTCGCTCGGAAGGAGATGAACTCTCCTCGCCTTGGATAATGACGATTAATTTTTTAGGGTTAGCGGGTGCAATGGGCGTTTTGCCCTACCACTATACTGAAATGATTTTGCAGCGAGTTAAGCAAAAAGATGAATCTTTGTTACACTTCCTTGATCTTTTTGTTCACCGGACTGCATCCTTATTTTATCAAGCAAGTACCAAATACCACCTACCTCTTGAATATGAGCGCAAAAAGCTTATACCGGACACAAAAAAGTTGACCGATAAGCACACCCAGGCTTTGCTTTCGATCATTGGAATTGGCACCAGCGGCTTATATGGTCGCCTAAATGTTGCCGATGAATCACTTCTATTTTACAGTGGGCTATTTAGTCAGCATGTGCGAACAACCAGCAGCCTTGTACAAATTCTACAAGACTACTTTCAGGTGCCCATTAAAATTCATGAATTCATAGGTCAATGGCAAGAACTTTTGCCTGATATGCGCACCCAGCTGGCGTCAAAAATGGTACCTTTCGGCCAAAATGCGCAACTTGGCAGATCAGCCATACTTGGCAAAAAAGGTTGGTTTGCTCAAGGAAAAATTCGCATTTCGTTGGGGCCCCTCAACCAAAAGCAATTTTATCAGTTTGCTCCGAGCACAAAGGCGCTTAACGCGTTAAATGACATGGTTCGCCTCTATCTAGGCTTAGAGAACGATTACGACTTCATTATCGAAGTAAAACGTAAAGATATACCACGGCAAATCCAATTAACAAAAAACTCCAAGCCCATTATGGGTTGGAACACTTGGTTATCCAGCGGCGAAAAAAGCGGTTCAAATCGAAGCGACACACTAAAAATTGTGGTGTCAGCAAATCGGCTGAATTCACACTAACATGAAAAAGATGTTTTAATTGATTGCATACAGTTGCCACTTATTAATCTCTATCGGGGAAGGAAAATGATAAATATAGATCTTAAATCGCTCGTCAGTAAGCTAAACGAACATTGTCGCAATGCCCTTGAGGGCGCCGCTGGATTGTGCTTATCGCGTTCTCACTATAATGTGGAAATTGAACACTGGTTATTAAAATTACTGGAAATTCCTGATAGCGATTTACTAACCATTCTGGAGAAATTCGAGGTTAACACCGGCAATCTAGTTCGCCACCTCAACCGCGAACTAGACCAATTAAAATCTGGCAACACTCGGGCCCCAGCCCTGTCACCGACCATTGTAGATTTAGCAAAAAATGCGTGGATGCTCGCCTCCATCGAATATAGCCACAACAAAACAACTTCAGCCCATATTCTAACAGCGTTACTGCTGGACGAGGGCTTGCGAAGATCAACTGATGTTTGCTCTGGGGAGCTTAAAAAAATTGCGCCTGAATCTCTGCGCGAATTTGTTCGCAGCGTGGTTGGTTCAACTGGCGAATCACGCACCTCAAGCTTAGGCGACACCTCATCAGGAGGCAGTGGAGTTGCGCCCGGCGCTCCCAGCAAAACACCAGCTCTGGATAAATTCACCGTTAATTTAACGGCATCAGCAAAAAATGGAAAAATTGACACGGTCTTGGGGCGCGACGAAGAGGTTCGTCAGATTATTGATATTTTAATTCGCCGCCGCCAGAACAACCCCATTCTTACGGGTGAAGCCGGTGTAGGTAAAACTGCCGTTGTTGAAGGTTTTGCGTTGCGTATAGCTTCAGGCGATGTACCAGAGCAATTAAAAAATGTATCCATTCGCAGTTTGGATCTTGGCTTGTTGCAAGCGGGAGCCAGCGTCAAAGGTGAATTTGAAAACCGTTTAAAATCAGTGATTGCTGAAGTAAAGGCTTCACCTGAACCTATCATTATGTTCATAGACGAAGCGCACACACTCATAGGTGCCGGAGGCAAAGAGGGTCAAGGCGATGCTGCGAATCTACTTAAACCAGCACTTGCACGGGGTGAGTTACGTACAATTGCGGCAACAACTTGGGCAGAATACAAAAAATATTTTGAACGAGACCCTGCGTTAACTCGCCGTTTTCAAGTGGTGAAAGTAGAAGAACCCAGTGAAGAAAAAGCCATTAACATGATGCGAGCCATCTCTGAAATGTTGCAGCATCACCATCGTGTTCACATTTTAGATGAAGCCATAGTAGACTCGGTGAGGCTGTCAAGCCGTTATATTCCCGCGCGACAGCTGCCAGACAAATCGGTCAGCTTGCTTGATACTGCTTGTGCTCGCGTGGCACTAAGCCAAAGCGCTACACCTTCTGCAGTTGAGGATACTCGTCGTCGCATAACACAAACGGAAAAAACAATTTTATCGCTGGGCCGTGAAAATGCATCAACAGGTACCTACGATGAACGTATCGCGCAATTAAATACAGAACTAACAGAATTAAAAGAAAGATTAATTGTGCAAGAGGGGCAATGGCAAAAGGAGCTCGAGAAGGTAAAGGAAATCCACACATTACAAAAACAAATAGAAGACGATTTTTATGCAAAAAGCGCTAGCGATGAAAAAACAAAGCAAGCCTCATCCAGCAACATTTTAGCGGACGAAAAACTCACGGAAATCAAAAACGCATTGCGCGTCTTGCGTGGTGAGCTTGCAGAGCTTCAAGGCGAGACACCGCTAATCCAAGTCAATGTGGATAGCCAAGCCATTGCTGAAGTCGTTGCGAATTGGACAGGAATTCCCGTAGGTAAAATGATGTCCGATGAAATAAACGCGGTGATGAACTTACAAAATGCACTAGGGGAGCGCGTTATTGGTCAGCAACATGCACTGGATGCTATTGCGCAATGTATTCGAACGTCTCGCGCTGGCTTAACAGATCCCCGCAAACCCATTGGCGTATTTTTTATGGTAGGCTCCAGTGGAGTTGGTAAGACCGAAACCGCACTAGCACTAACAGATATACTCTATGGTGGCGAGCAAAATATTACTGTAATAAATATGTCTGAATTTAAAGAGGAACATAAGGTTTCGATGTTACTAGGTTCTCCTCCAGGCTATGTTGGTTATGGCGAGGGCGGAGTGTTAACGGAAGCAGTGAGACGCAAACCCTACAGTGTAATATTGCTTGATGAAATGGAAAAAGCGCACCCAGGCGTGCAAGATATTTTTTACAACCTGTTTGACAAAGGTACGATTAAAGATGGTGAAGGGCGCGATATTGATTTCCGAAACACTATCGTCATTATGACGTCAAATGCCGGAGAAGAGCACATTCGCGCCATGTGTGCAGCCTCAGAAACATTACCAGATCCTGAAACATTATTAGATAATTTTCGCCCACAACTATTACGCTACTTCAAACCAGCATTTTTAGGGCGCACTACAGTAATTCCCTATTACCCGCTCGGCGATGAGGATCTACTAAAAATATCAGTGATCAATATGAACCGGATCAAAAAACGCGTTAAGCAACATTACAATGCGGAGTTTACGTATGACGAGGAGGTGTTGTTGCATATTGTAGCTCGGAGTCAAGAAGTAGATACTGGCGCTAGAAATATCGAAAACATATTAACTCGAACCCTTCTACCCGCTTTAGCGGAAGAGTGTTTGGCGAGAATGGGAAACAATCAAATTATTAACAAAATCCATGTAGGAATAAATGAAGAGGAAAGCTTTACCTATACCGTTATTTAATTTATATCTAAGAGTCTTTGCTGTGTACGCAAAGACTCTCCTATTTACCTCGTCCAGATGAATGATGAATTAGAAGACGCAGTTTATGGCAACACCTAACAATTCCATTGCCCGCTACTCATTAGTTTCACTAATTTGGATATTAGCTGTAACTGGGATTAGCGCTCAAGCTTTTGGCGAAGCACAGGAGGGCGCTAACTATCAGCAAGCGACAACAGCTGCCTACAATGAATTAGCGCGGAATTTTCCAGCTGCCAAAAGCACGGACTTATCTCAGCTAACTCAACTCACTGCAAGCGCATCAACCGACAAGCAAAAAATTGGCTCAGTGCTGACGATTACCGGCAACATTGATCTTATTAAAAGCAACCCGAATGCTCCAGAGATTCGTCAAATCATCCATGCACTTTTAAGATCTCACGCAGTTGACAAGGTGACGGAAATTATTGAAAGCATAAGTGCAGACGCAAGCGCCTATACGCTTGCTGGGTGCAATTTCGAATTAATAAAGTATGAAGCCTCCTTTAACGAATGGGATTCAGTCTTAAAACGATTAAAGGCTATAGATATACCCAACGATTTACCAAAATCTGATATTGACGAAGCAAATATTATTTTTGGCTCCGCACTGCAACATGATAAGCAACATCGAAAGGCGCTTGAGTACTACCAACGGGTAAAGGCCGATTCGAAATATTATGCAATAGCTCAACTAAATACAGGGCTAGTCTATATTCGCCAAGACTGGTGGACTGACGCTCAAATTGCGATTGAACATGCAAAAAAAGCAGCGGAAAGTAATGACCTCGAGTTAGTCAACCGACTTTACACAACCCTTGGATTTTCTCAACTGCAGCAGGGTTTCTATCGAAATGCGCGTGAATCTTTTCGCAAGGTAAAAATAGACAGTGCCTACGCCAGCCGAGCACTCTTAGGAATCGGCACAGCTGCGTTAAATCAAGAGGATTATATTGGTGCAATAAATGCGTTTGATAAATTAAAAACTCGCGACAACAAAGATATGTCGGTTGCCCAATCATTCCTCTTGTCTGCCTATACACTATCTAAAATCAAGCAAAATAAATCTGCTGTGGTAAGCTATAGTGACGCCATCAATTTTTATGAAAGAAAATTTAATCTCTATGCATCGGTTATCGATGATATCGTAGCTCAAAATAAAGTATCTCAACAAGAACTAACAACTCGCATTAGAGACTTAAATACCGAAAGCGAAGTAACTAAATTAATAGAAGAGTTGAGCATAATAGGTGTTCTTCTAAGTGAAAATTTATCGCCAGCCATTCATCACTCACTAACTGCTGCCTATTCAACAACCTATCAAAATCTACTAACGCAAGCCAAAAAACAATTTCTTCAAAAGCAAACAATTTTCGACAGCTATTTGAACCAATCTCGTTTCGGCTTAACCAGACTGTACGACGCACAATGAAAAACATTTTTAATACAATCGTTATACTCTTGACCTTCCAGTTTTCGTTGCTTAGCTGCACTAACAACAAATTACCTAACGACACGCTAGGGTCAATCGATACTCTTCAAAGCAAAACTACTACAAATACTGAAGTGTTTGTAAAGCCAAAATCGGAAGACGAGATAAAGGATGCTTACTACAACTATATAAAAAACGCTCCCACCAATGACAAAACTCGTCGCCTAGCGATTGGCCGCCTCACCGAACTAGAGCTGAATAGAATTAATGTAGATGCTAAAAACAATCAGGGGGAGACTACAGATTTAAACAGTTCCCCGTTATATATGGAATCACTCAAAAAATCATTGCAACTATTGGAACAATCTCTCAAAGAATATCCAGACGCAAAAGACAATGACAACACTCTCTACCAAATTGCTAGGCTTAAAGATCAACTCGGTCTTCATGATGAATCTATCGCGGCTCTGCGAGAACTCTGCCGTAAATACCCTCGCTCCAAACGTTATGCCGAAGCCCAATTTCGCCTAGCTGAGTCAGCATTTATCGAAGGCGATTTCATTGCTGCGGAAGCAGCTTATACAGAAGTCTCCTTTTCTGCTGGAAATGATGAATTCTATGAGCGCGCATTATTTAAACGTGGTTGGGCTAGATACAAACAAGCACTATTCGCCGAAGCGGCAGATGATTTTTTGGCTGCGCTCGACAAACACCAATTTGACAAATACGAAAACCTGTCCGCGAGCGATAAAAGTCAGTATGACGAATACTTTAGAGCTCTAGGCCTCAACTTGATGAACCTACAGAATGCGCAAGAACTACAACAATACTTTTCTTCAAAAATTGATTTTAAATACCTTTTTGAAAGCTATGAGGTGATTAGCTCACTTTACCTTGAACAAGAACGATATTTTGATGCTGCTGCAATCATGGAACAATTTATTGCGAACAACCCTTCATCGACAAGACTTCCAAGAGCTCAGCTAACAATTTTAGAGGCTTGGAAAAGAGGGAAGTTTCGAAATCAATTTGTTGCAACAATGGAAAAAATATTCTCTAATCTCCCTCCCAATAGTAGCTATTGGGTTAAATTAAACAATTCACATGAGCAACAACATTTCTTTACTGAATTGCGTGACTACCTACTTACAGCTGCAACTTACTTTCAGGAAGACTATCAAAAAAGTCGGAAAAAAAATGACGTTGAAATGGCAAAAACATGGTACGAGCGGTATCTTGGTCTATACGCAAGTTACGCAAGACAAGACAAGGTCTACAGTTTACTTGCTGAATTACTTGCTATGGACGCACAACCGCAAGAAGCGCTACACTATTTTGAACTTGCCGCCTACGATGGTGACATTATTTTAGATAAAGAAGCCGCCTATTCCACAATTGTAGAAACAAGCAAGCTCTATGAACAAAACAAGTCAAACAGTAAATACCTAGATAAACTGATTCATTATACGCTGCTATCTGCACAGCTCTACCCTAACGAATCGCGTTACCAAACAGCGGCCTTGCATGCAGCGGACTTAGCGCTAAATAGCAACAAAGCTAATCTGGCTATTGCGCTTACCAATACACTGACTAACACCACCAATGACAAAAATTTATATCAAGCTAACATCATCAAAGGGCTAGCACTGCTAGAAGAGAAATCATTCGTTAAAGCAGAAGCTATTTTTGGTGACTTATTAAAACAAGGCAGAGTTCAGACTGAGCCAAAAAAATTACATGAATTTCATGCTTTAGCAATCTACAAACAAGGTGAAGAAGAAGCAAGTAAAAATCATATCAGTCAAGCCATCCAGCAATTTTCTCGCGTGGCGGCTCAAGAACCATCATCAGACATAGCGCCAAAATCACTGTATGAAGGCATTTCATTGGCGATGAAACACGAGCAATGGCCCATTGCGATAGAACTGGTTGAGCAATTTCAGCAACTTTTTCCAAAACATGAGTTAGCAAAAGATGCGACGCGTCAATTGTCTATAGCCTACCTTAGCGCTGGCGATGGAGTTAAAGCGGCTCAAACATTCGAAAAAATTGCAGCGCAGGAAGGTAGCCAAGATTTAAAAATGGCAACCTTATGGAAGGCTGCTGAACTTTACGATACCAAACAAGATTTTGACGCTGCGATCCGAACCTACCGCACATATGTTGAGTCCTATCCACGCCCCTACCCTCAATTTATCGAGGGAATGTATAAAATCTCCCAACTTTATGCCCATAAAAACGATCAATCCAATTTGGTTGCTTGGCAAAATAAAATTATCATTGCAGACAAGGAAGCGATTAATGCCATTAAAACTGACAGAACAAACTTTATTACTGCCACCATTTTAATAGATGCTGCCAAACGTGTTCGCCAACAATTTGAATCAGTAAAGCTTGTTGAACCTCTCGCGGAAAATTTACGCAACAAGAAAAAATTAATGCAGGAAACTATTGCCGCTTACGGACAAGCATCAACCTACTCACTTCCAGATGTAGTTACTGAAGCTACGTTTTCTATTGGTAGCGTCTATCAATCCTTTGCAGCTGCACTAACAACCTCTGAAAGACCTAAGAACCTGAAGGGAGAGGAACTCGAACAATACAATATACTAATCGAGGATCAGGCCTTTCCCTTTGAAGAAAAGGCCATTGAATTTTATGAGATTAATATGTCCCATACCAAAGATGGAATTAGTAATTCTTGGATTTCTCATAGCTTTACAAATTTGGAAAAGCTGTATCCAGTCCGTTACAGCAGAAAGGGAAAGATGGAGGTCTATCATGGTGACTAGCCTTTGCAGAAAATGGGGTGCGAATGCTCTTCTCTGTACGGCAATATTGTTGCTTGTAGGTTGCGCCACCTCACCTTCGAGTGCAACCAAAAAAAGCAATGCCCTAACTCAAGGGTTTACTCCTGATGAACAGGCATCTTATCAGAACGCTATCAACTTAATTTCTACAGGAAATGAAGACAAAGCAATAGCTGCTCTCATTCGCCTAAGCCAAAGTCATCCCGATCATTTTGGAGCCAAGCTAAACCTAGCAACGGCCCTCTACAAGCAAAAAAAACTCAATGAGGCAAGCGATGCACTCCAAAAAGCCAAAGCCATAAATGCAAACTCACCTGAAGCTTACAACTTAGCAGGTTTGATTAGTATCGAGAAGGCAGAGTATACAAAAGCAGAAAAGGAATATTTAGCCGCCATCGCATTAAAAGATAATTATGCTGACGCGCACTATAATTTAGCTCTAGTCTATGACCTCTTCTTCCAAGACTTAGAAAATGCCGTAATTCAATATGAAAAATATTTACTGCTCGTAGATAGTAAGGACCAAGTAGTAGACAAATGGGTTGCAGGACTTAAACAAAAAATTAAACGCAGAGGGGCGAAATGAAATTAATCTTTTTTCTTAGCGGCGCAATGTTTCTATCTGTATTTAGCCATGCAGAAGACGCAGTTGAGGTTGATACAACACGAGTTAAAGCTAACAAAGAGCTCCCAAAAGTTCTTTATGTTGTTCCGTGGAAAGAAATGGAAAGCTATAAAGATGTAGAGCAGAAACTGGTACTGCATGATTTTTTCGGCGATTTATATGACCCAATAATTCCTTCAAGTAAAAATGTCACGAATCCACCCAAGTAATTTTTATAACATATTAGCGCATCATTTTATTTACGCAAATAAATTAAAAATATTTGCCCGTTTGCTGTCTATTTTAAAACACCTAGTTCATATCCTTAAACTAAACACAAATGATAGATATTTAAGTGCCACCAACTAATGAAATTCGTGACACACATCAAATAAGAGTTAAAATATTATTCATTCATTTGTTTCCTTCATCAAATTCAGCTAGGATTAGCAAATAGCTGATTCTGGAATTTTCTGGAAGCGGTGGTTTAAACTGGCGACTGGTAGGAGACTTTGGAGTCAAATATCATCATAATCTGTTGTTCAACTGGTAAGGAGAAATTGTAAATGGCGATCTATGTAGAGTATGAAGGTATTAAAGGAAATGCAACTGCGGAAGGTTATAAAGACCATCTTGCCATTGAAGCATTTCAATTTGGTGTTGGCCGTGGCATATCAATGGAATCAGGTAAAATGGCTAATCGTGAAGCCACTAAGCCGTCATTGAGTGAAATCACCATCACCAAACAAGCCGATACCTCTGCTGTAGCTCTTTTTAAAGAGTCAGTAAGTGGTTCTGCGGGTAAAAAAGTTAAAATTAAATTTGTACAAACTGGTAAAGATAAACTAGTGGAATACATGGTTTATGAACTTGAAGATGTATTGGTAAGCGGTTATTCAGTATCGGCAAGTGGCGATAGCGATCCAGTGGAATCTATTTCATTGAGCTACTCTAAATTGACCGTTACCTATAATGATTTTGATAAGACTAATAAGTCTTCCAATCCACAACGCGGTCACTACGATCTTAGCAGCAGCAAAGCAGGTTAATTTAGTAGCACTGATAAACCCCGAGATCCTCGCGGACTCGGGGTTTGTTTTAACAACTAGTTATTGTTTATTGGCAAAAATAGTGAGGCATGGATGTTATACCACCTTTTACTTGACGGTACTGTTGAGGCTGCGCTCGCATGAGTCAATTCACCCAAGACAATAAATTCATGTCGATTTCCGACTTTGGCCTCGGAAAAGATACCTTGCTGCTTACGTCTTTTGTTGGCACAGAAAGCATCTCAGATTTATTTGAATTTACGATAAAAGTATTATCGCAAAACCTTGATGTTGGCCCAAATAGCATTGTAGGCAAAACCTGCACTCTATCAATGCACCACGACAACAAACGAAAAATTAATGGTTTCATTAAGTCGTTTACGTTTGGAGAAATTTTTGGCGATGGTTTGCGGGAATACCAATTGACCATGGTGCCTTGGCTTTGGTTTTTAACTCAGACACAAGATCATCGTATATTCCAAACTAAAAACACCAAAGAAATTGTTTCTGAAATCTTTAGTGATTTAGGCTTTGCTGATTATGAGTTTCGCGCTGCGGGCGGCAGTAAACGCGAATATTGTGTTCAACATGGTGAAAGTGATTTCGATTTTATATCTCGCTTGCTAGAGGAGGATGGCATAGCCTACTTCTTTGAACATAGCGATAAAAAGCATAAGCTAATATTGGTCGATCAACCCAATGCATATACAGAAGTAAATGAAACTAATTTACTTTACTCAAAAGGCAGCTCACCCGACACACAAATTACCGCTTGGCAACATGCCTACGAATTTAAAAAAGGTGTTTGGTCTCTCACCGATTACAATTTTAAAGAACCTAAAAAAGATCTCGCAGCAACAACAAAAACCAAAAGCCAGTTTGCCAATAATGGTAAATTTGAACACTACGAGTACCCCGGTTATTACGATAACACTTTGGGCAGCGAACTCATTAGAATTCGCTTGGACGCCGAAGAAAGTGATAGGGATATTGTTCTTGGGGGAAGCAATTGCAGTAGTTTTTATGCTGGAGGTAAATTTAAAGTAGCTAAACACCCTACCGCCGCCGAAAAGGGTAGTTATATTTTGGCGCAAGTAAAACATACGGCAACAGAGGGCAGTTACTTTCCTGGAAGCAACTCGGAATCCGGCTATTCAAATACCTTTGTGTGCATTCCTGCCGAAACGCATTTTAGGCCAAAGAACATTCACCAGCGTCCAATAATGAAAGGGCCGCAGTCGGCTGTTGTTGTTGGCCCTGCGG
>JACCDR010816489.1_pt1 | contig 11535 bp, 11 predicted proteins | sample 7446431 | NCBI WGS metagenome assembly JACCDR01 (sample SAMN15323443, study PRJNA562643) | freshwater metagenome | isolation source: river surface water | place: USA:Blue River Watershed | collected 2017-08-17
GTTGTGTCGTCCCCGTGTGCAGTGCGAGAGCCGCCTTGGACTCTCTCAAAACTAGGGCATCCGTACGTGCAAAGAATAGCGTACAAAGTCCATACTTTTCGTATGGATTCGCACCCGCTGTAGCGTAACTTAACGCTCGCCGCTGCGACGCTCGCTTCCCCCATGTCTCATACGGGAAGTCGGGTGGAATAGCCATGAGACTCTGGTCCCTTGTGCCGTTTTCATAAGGAATCGAATTTCTTAAAACTCGGTGACTGATTGTTTTGTCTTCTTTCGAGGTCAATCGCTTAAACCAAAAGGAAGTCTACGCACTGTAGACTCACGGTGATACCAATTCTCGGACGCGGATTCGATTTCCGCCATCTCCACATAAAGAAATGTCGTATAACAAAAAGGTTTGCTCGCGTGAGTAAGCTTTTTTGTTATACTGGTAATACTATGTCAGTAAAAATAACCTACTTCGTTCACGGAACCACCACCGACAACGAAGCTCATATTTCATCAGGATGGTTTGATGTTGAACTTTCAGAGCTTGGTATTCAACAATCTAAGGATTTAAGTGACCAAACCGCAGACAAGCATTTTGATGTGGTTTTTTGTTCAGATCTCAAGCGTGCGGTAGATTCTGCCAATATTACCTGGGGAGGTGTGTACCCAATCATCCAGGATGCTCGGCTACGGGAATGTAATTATGGTGATTACAACGCCAAGCCTTCAGACATAGTTGAACCACTGCAAGAGCACTCAATCACCACTCCGATGCCAAATGGTGAAAGTTATGAGATGGTAAAAGATCGTATCGCTAGTTTTTTATCTGATCTAAAGCGCGACTACGACGGCAAGCACGTAGCTATTGTTGGGCATAAAGCCCCACAGCTGGCTCTAGACGTACTACTCAAGGGTATGACCTGGGAAGAGGCTTTTACTACCGACTGGCGAAAGACAAAGTCATGGCAACCTGGCTGGGAATACGCTCTGGATTAATTTGGCAACGAGTAACAATGTAAAAGTCTGGCTCACCTGCCCTCTAACACACGCTGAAGCAGTCAAAATGGCTATTGGTGACGCTGGAACTAGGTAAGATCTACTCACATTGTACTTTTGTCATCAAAGGCAAGGGTTATTTTATGACAAACGCTGAAGCCAATCCGTATATCGGCGAAGCTAACAAAAAATTAGGAGGTAGATGAAGTGGTAATTGAGTTTCTTTGCGAGGTAGATTAGAAACATCAATATCATTATTGACACATGTTCCAATTACCAAGTCGAGCTTCTCGGGCGGTTTGTTCGAGAGTTTTGAAATCAGTGGCATACGTCGTGTTGGGAGCAATCGTGAGCGTGCGGGCGTAGCCAGCGCGGAGGAGGTCTTTGTTCACAAAGATCTCCGCCATCCCTTCTCCCACATACACGTAGCGCAATAGGCGATCGAAACGATCCCGATCCTCAATATCAGCTACCAATCGAACCGATTTTCCTTCTACCAGTACGCGATTGTATTCGGTCGCTTCGTGACTTCCACATTCAGGCACAGCTTCGCGACGAGGCTCAGGTGTATCAATACCGATATAGCGAACGGTTTCTTCTCGTCCAGCAAGAGAAACAATGATGGTGTCACCGTCAATCACCGCCACCACCTCTGCCACCGTCGACGACGCTACAGACACCTGATTGACTGACCCTCCTCCCCCACCACCAAACCACATCATCAAAAATGACAGTAGTGTGGCCGCAATAGTTTCAAACAGTGACATACTGAATCGTGCCTCTATTATGTCATAATAGAGGCATGCAGGTTATCAAGAACCGCGGAAATATTGTTCCGGCCACCCTCGCAGCGAGCGCAATCATGGGTTTCCTCACGAGCATGAGTTTTTTTCTTGTCTCTCTTTCGACCGAACAGCCCCTCGCCCGCATGGATCTCTCCCCAACTGCGGCCGTCGTCAATGTCGGTAACACTTTTACGACCAGTGTTTTTGTCGAGGCCGAAGTGCCAGTCAATGCCTTTACGGGGGTGGTAACTTTTGATCCTGCTCGACTAGCAGTTGATCGAATCGATTACAATACTTCTATAGCTGATCTATGGGCAGAAGAACCGTGGTACAAGCAGGGTGATGGCACTATTCATTTTGCTGGTGGTACGACAAAACAAGGTGGTTTTACTGGACGAGGCAGTCTTCTGACTATCACCTTCCGTACCCTGACACCCGGAGAAATACCAGTACGAATCAAAGACGTACAAGTCCTTCGTCATGATGGACTCGGCACCGAAGTGCCACTTGGTACCCCAGTTGACGCCCTCTTTACCGTTGTACCCGGTACCAAAACCGCCGTACTCCATAGCGAATCAAGTATTGTGGTACGAGATCCCCTACTCACCGGCGACTTGAATGACGATGGCTCGGTCAGTATCGGTGATATGAGTATTTTCTTTACCTATCTCGCTACCGGTAATGCTCGTGGTGACCTCAATAAAGATGGTCGTATTTCAACAAGCGATCTGAGTATTCTTATTAGCCAGCTTTAATTTGAGTACCAAGAAGAGGTCTGGTGCGCTTTGATGAGACATCTTTACTCGGTGAAGTTGTGTGTCACCGTGAGAATTTCATTAAACTCATTAGTCCGGACAACGGCAACCATCACTGGTGAAGCAGTGGCCGAGATGATACCATCGCGACTCACCGTCATCTCATTTCGATCCTCATCAAGTAACACTCCAAAATGTTCAAGACCGCCAAGCAGGAGTTCTCGCAAACGCGGACTACGTTCGGCAGCGGTGGCAGTCAGTACAATCGCATCAAGTCCGCCAAGGGCAGCGATATATGAACCGAGCGTTTTCTGAAAACGATACACACACTGCCGAAACGCAGCGACAACTTCTGCTTCTCCTGTATCATACCGAGCAAGCAAGTGTCGGAAATCCGATTCTCCTGTCTGCCCCACAAAACCACCACGGGTCTGAAGATACGTCTGCATATCAAGCGGTTGCATCTGATGGATACGCATGAGCTCAAGGAGGACGGCTGGCTCGATATCCCCTACCCGAGCACCCATCATAAGTCCACTCCCAGGACCAAACCCCATCGTTGTATCAATACTCTCCCCCGCCCGTAAGGCACACATACTCATCCCGCTCCCAATATGACAGGCAATTACTTTGGAAGCATGCCCGCGCAATAGTGTCGGGAGTTGCCGAGCGAGTGACGCATACGATAATCCATGATACCCAAAACGATACAGATCATAGTCCGTCGTATCAGTCGCCTCAATCGCATACTCTCGTGCTTCAGGAGGCATGGTCTTATGAAATTCACTATCAGAGACACCAATGACAAGGGCGTGGGGTAGTAACCGCTTCACTTCAACTAATTCAGCCAAAGTGTGTGGAATATGGAGAGGCGCTACGGCGGTGCGCTTCTCCAGTGCAGCAATGTAACCACTATCAACAATCCGATGCGCCTGGAAGTACGTACCCGGGGCTACTACCCGTACACCTACCCGCACCACATCGGTATCTTTGGCGACGAGACCTTCCGTCGTCGCAACATGTAACACGTGCGCCAGTGCACTCCGATACATCTCGACGGTAACGCCTTCACACTTTTGTTCCGCTCCATTATGCTCACGACAAATTTCGTACGATTGCTCATTACGTTCAAAACGAAATGTCGCCAACGGTCGCCCGTCGCTGGCGAGGGTGTACTTTTTTGAAGAGGAACCAGGATTAATAACTAACGTGATTGCCATGTCCAATTAGTAATCTCAATCGGATCATCGCCGTGCGCAATAATATAGTCACGATGATCGCGAAGCTTGGCTTCATATACATCCTTCAATCGTTTTGCTTCCTGGGCAGATATCACACGAGTGCGTTCAGCGATCGCAAATGCTTCCATTGCGAGGTGATAACGATCGACGTGGTTACGCACCATCATATCAAAAGCGGTAGTCGTAGAACCACTCTCCTCATAGCCATGCACCACAAACCGTGATGCGTCTCCACCGTAGTCAAAAAGGATCTGCTTGATCGTCTGCGGATAACCGTGGAAGTTTATACGGACTGGCTTATCTTCCGTAAAGTAATCTTCAAATTCGTGACGCAAGATGAGGTGTTCTGAATTACCTAATCCTCCACCTGAGAGGGCGTTGATATTCACGTACCGCATCCGGAAGGCCGGTATCTCAGAGCGTACAATACTAATCGCCGCCAATGTCTCTTGGGTTGGGTAATCACCGGCTGAAGCAAACACCATATGTGGGTCATCATCACTCGCAAAATCCCAAATCGCTATACCCTTCTCTACATCTCGCGCTGCCTCAATGGCCGTACGCCAAATCGGTAATGGTCGTTTCTCACAGACCATGACGTTGATCTCTTGTTCACTCTGCATCATACGAGCAAAGGCAGCGAGCGCCAGATTGGCATCAGCAGGAAAATAGACATTGGTGAAATCACTCTGACGCTGGAGCACACCATCAATAAAGCCAGGATTTTGGTGCGAGAAACCATTATGCTCCTGACGCCAGCCGGTTGAGGTGAGGATATAGTTGAGCGAAGCGATTGTCCCACGCCATGACACACCCCGAGCAATCTTGAGGAATTTAGCGTATTGATCGGTCATACTCGCAACAATTTGCGCAAACGCTTCGTATGAAACAAGGAGGCCATGACGGCCGGTCAGTACATATCCTTGGAGAAGACCCTGGAGCGTGTGTTCGGACAACATTTCGATCACTCGCCCGTCGCGTGAAAGATCTTTGTCCCATGGTTGGTGCGGCCAGAGGAATGAACGAGTGGTGTATTCAAAAACAGCATGAATCTTGTTGGAATACGTCTCGTCTGGTGACATCAGTCGAAGATTACGATGAGGGGCATTAAGCTTCATCATATCGCGAAGGTAGGCGCCAATTTTCTCCATGCTACTCTCCATACCACAGATCGGGTCATCAAGATTGCAGGTATTACTGGCACTATAGTGTGCCGGATCTGGCATGAGCAGTTTCTGGTAGTGGGGTGCGCCACCGAGGGCGTGTGGGGTATTCCCCATCCGTCGATCAGATCGCGGCACCAGTGACTCAATATCAGGATCAAACTGCTCGCCATCAAACAATTCTTCAAAACGGTAGGACTGAAGCCAGGTACGCAACGCATCAAGATGTGTGCTGTTTGTTTTGGCGAGTTCGGCTATCACCTGATGTGAAGTATGATTATCTTCGATACGCTTCCCTTCCAATTCAGGAATACTGTGCCAGCCCTTCGGAGTACGGAGAATAATCATTGGCCACCGCGGCGGCTTGTGGAGGTTGCCTTCACGAGCGATATGCTGGGTGAAACGAATGGCCGCAACCGCCTCATCGAGCACCTGCATCATACGACTGTGGACGTCTGATTCGGTATAGGCATCGACAATATGTGGCTCATACCCATAGCCGGTAAAAAGTTGTACGAGCTCCTCATCGCTCATGCGACCATAGATTGTTGGTCCAGAAATTTTGTAGCCGTTGAGGTGGAGTATTGGTAACACGGCACCATTGGTCGCTGGATCAATGAACTTGTTGACATGCCAGGCAGTCGCAGTCGGACCTGTTTCAGCCTCACCGTCGCCAACGAGACAGGCCACAACGAGATTGGGGTTATCAAGCACCGCACCAAAAGAGGTAGCTAGTGCATAACCGAGTTCACCTCCCTCGAGGATAACGCCTGGCGCTTCGGGATTACTGTGACTCGGGAAACCATACGGCCAACTAAACTGTCCGGCCATGTACGCCATACCAGCTTTCGTGCGCGGTATAGTCTTATAGTATTGACTGAGCGTGCCTTCGAGAAATAGATTTGCCTGAATAGCCGGAAAACCGTGACCAGGACCAAGGACAAATAACATCTCGAGATCATGCGCAATAATAGCTCGGTTAAGGTGTGCGTAAGTGAAATTAATACCCGGACAAGTTCCCCAGTGACCGAGGAGTCGGGTCTTGATATGATCAGCAGACAAAGATTCTTCAAGCAGAAAATTTCCTTGGAGATAAATCTGGATGGCGGATAAATAATCGGCAGCCCGAATGTACTTAGAAAGAGCCTCTTGCATACCTAGACAGTATAACAGCAGTCAGTTGTCGATATCGGCATACGCTGTTTACAAGACGTTGTTTCTAAAAATAATTTATGTTGTGCTATACTCTCCATCATCATGAAAAAAATCGATACACTCATCGTTAAACGCGGCACCCACGGATTGGGTCTTTTTACTACCGCACCAATAGCGAAAGGATCACTCGTAATCGAGTATACAGGCGAAAAGATTTCTGCCGACGAAGCGAATCGTCGTGGTGGTCAGTATCTATTTGAAATTAATGATAACTGGACCGTTGATGGTCGTGGTCGAGAAAATACCGCACGATATATCAACCATTCTTGTCGACCAAACTGCTACCCTGAAATTGATGAAGCAGAAGAACATATATTTATCTACGCCAAACGAAACATCAAAGCTGGTGAAGAACTCACCTACAATTACGGTAAAGAGTTTTGGAATACGTACATCAAGCCCAAGCAGTGTCGTTGTGAAAAATGTATCACGACGAGAGTCGACTAAGTAAACGAGCGGTCCTACGGCCCGCTCATTTACTTTTTCTCGTACCTACCTATATATGACTACGTACTCTCAGCCGGTAGAGGTGTATCAGCGGCCGCATCTTTTTCATCTGTCGTAGAGGCTGGCTCTTGATCCAATGTAGTCGTGGCGGTTGAAGTGGCCTCAGGCACGGATGGTACCTCTATCGACGGTGGCGGTACCGCACTTGGATCAGCTGGTATCAGACCCCCATTGGGACGAACATCAGTATTTTGCACCGGAACAGTGATCGTACTTTCACCCTCACGTACCTCACCTCGATTAATGCGTTCATTACGCTCGTTCACTACAGCAACCACATCGATCTGTCCCTGATCGCTCATACCAATCGCTACCCCAATCCCAGCGATACCAAAAAAGAGTACTAGCGCAACGAGTATCGATCGGCGACTGCGACTTGCTTGTTTTCGCTCGATCGCCAGTGGTGTTGGTGCACGCCTTTGCGCTACTACTTCTGGTTCGCGCTCGCAAACGGGTTCTTCAACCGTTACCTTGACGGTGCGCCTGCGTGGAGCACGAGGACGAGAAGTCACTTCTTCCACGTCAGCGGTCGCAGCAACCCGCTTACGTGGGGCACGCTTCTTTGGCACGTCAACTGACGCTTCTGTTTCTGACAACAAACGAGCACGTGGCATGTGAAGATATTCTAGCATCTGTTACACTATATACATATGTTCACAAGCCTCTTTATCAACATCCTCTTATTCGGAGTAATTCTCTTTACCTTTACCACCATCGTCTATTTATACTCAATTACGCGACGCGATATGAGTGTGATGGATATTGCCTACGGACCACTCTTTGCTCTTGGTGCTTGGGGAACAATCTGGATTAGTGGCCACAGTACGCCTCTTGCACTACTCATAGCTACTCTTATGACGCTCTGGGCCGTACGGCTCGGTATACGAATCGGCCGTAAAAATTATGGCAAACCAGAAGACGCTCGGTATGCTGCCTGGCGCACCGCTTGGAGTGCACGAAGCCGACAGTATTTCTTGATCCGAAGTTACCTCCAGGTCAACCTATTTCAAGGTCTCATTATCCTCGTGATAGCCATGCCATTTTTGATTGCACAGAGTAGTGACGTAACAATCGGGTCATGGCATACAGTACTCGGTATCGGAGTAACACTCATTGGTCTTTTGTATGAAACTATTGCTGACTGGCAGCTTGACCGTTTCCTTGCTCGTAAGCGAGCCGGTACCGAAACAGCCACCCTCATGACTACCGGCCTCTTCCGCTTCAGTCGCCGTCCCAATTATTTTGGTGAATCACTCATTTGGCTTGGTCTTGCGATTATCGCATCTCCCCTGCCGTATGGTTACCTCGCTTTCGTGAGTCCACTCCTCATCACCTATATCGTCACCCGCGTGACCGGCCCAATGCTCGAACGCCTCTTTCTCGAAAAATATCCCGAGGACTATCGTGACTACATCTCCCGCACAAGCTACTTCATCCCCTGGATACCAAAAAAGAGGTAACGTTACAAATACCGCCCTGCCTCCTGCCAATAGGCAAAGAAGCTTGGGAAATAGCCGGTTACTTGTGGAAAGAGCCAGTCAGGTGCTGTGTAGGTAACTTGTGGCCAGGTCTGATTAGTAGGGTGTGCCACCGCGTTGCGAGCCGTCGCCTCCCCGTAGCCTGGGATATCACCAAGATTCCCATACCAGACTTCAAGATTGGGAATAACTGCCTGTCCTTGTGCGACAATAAAGTCATGCACCTGATCAGATACCGGAAATTCCCCAAACCACTCTGGATCAAACACGAGTATGCGACGATCCGCTTCAGGCGCACATGTTGGAGAAAGAGTCCATGGTGTATAGAGTGCAACTCGCTGCCCCTTAACACTCCCTGTTACTGTCGACTGCCGTGATGCCCACGTGAGTGCGAATACGTGAGAAGACAACAATACCTGAGGACAGGGTACGGTGAGCATATCTTCGCGGCGGAAATTGAGTATTGAATATGGTTGCTTTACACTACTCCAGCTATTGATAAGTGACTGATCGACGGTATATATCTTACTCACTGACGTACCCGCCACCCACTGCCAGGAAAGGAAGTTCGAGGCAAGATCCCCGTCGACTAAGTGTGCATAGAGCCATCGCCCCATGTTGTACCACTCGGCTTTCGCCAGATTGCAGGCAATACTCGCTACCCATAACCGCACATGGTTGTGCATGTAGCCAGTCTTATAGAGCGTCGTCACGGCAGTGTCAATTGCGGTCACGCCAGTTTTGGCATCAATGAGCGCTGACACGAGGTCATGGTGTCGCCAATCACTCCGCGGAAAACGAAGATCTCTAAATATCGCATCCCCCTTTGCCCACCAGACCCGCTGAAAATACTCACGCCAGGCGAGTTCCTGGATGAACTTCTCAGCATCAGCTACCGACGCACGCTCGAGAATCAAATCCCGTACCTGCGGTAACGTAATCACGCCACGAGAAATATATGGAGAAAGCTTCGAGACAGCACCATCGAGATGGTTTCGTGTCTTAGCATATGCTTTCACGTCGATGCTATCTATCTGTGCGCGTAGCATAGCTAGACTTTTAATCGGAAACATAGGAACAGTATAACGACAAACTGCCCCATGACACAAGATTCCTGAGCCACCCTTCCTGATTAGTACGATATATCGTACTAATCAACAACTCCTCATACAATCCTGGATACAATCCTGGTCTATAACAATAAGTTCGTCACCTCAATTGATAGGTTAATGATGGTTCCTGACACTCGTACGATATATCGTACTAGTTTACTTATTGTTACTTCCCTGCCTTACACCGCTCGCTACAGTAGATAACCTGCTCCCACTGTCCACGAAGCTTCCAACTCTTGCGATTGGTAAACGGACGACCACACCGCACGCAATTTTTTGATTCTTTCATACTATTTCCGCACGCCACTTCGGGTATAAAATGTCCATTTGTAATAGTCCTCGACCTTTTTTCGTGCCCACGGCGTCTTCCGCAAGAAAGTCAGACTCGAATTCACTGATGGGTTTTCTATAAAACACTTTATGCGGATTTTATTAGCCAGCCCTTCCCACCCGTACTTGGCAACGAGCTCTTCTACCATCATTTTGAGGGTGATGCCGTGTAAGGGGTTATTTAGTTGAGGTGCCGTGTTTGCCATTTTGCTGATAATAGCACAGGCGACTGTTTTTTAAGATGAACAAAGTACTACCGTGCATGTCGAGTGGAGCATGGGAGATAACATAAACCTACTCTTCCAAGGCTTCGTCTACATCTTTCACCTATCCCTAGGCCTGGCCTAGGGATAAAGATGAACCTTGCTTGAAACTTAATTTGTGCATAAAACTTGATTTTATACATATCTATGATATTATATAGATACACAAGCACTTGCTTCGAACTGTTACCGGATAGTGGCGTGGCTGGGACAACCAGTCTAGAATAAGCAGCTGGGAAGCACCCCTTCGGGGGTGTTTTCTGTTATGAAAGCAATGGCGAATGTACTTAAATTCTTGAGTCCTTTTTGGGTAGACGTTTGGTTTTAAAATTAGCACTACTTACCACTTTTTGACCAGTCTTTTCTTCGAGAGCCAATCTTGCATCCTTCGCAATTTTCCCACCTTTTTTCGCAGGGATTTTATTTTCTTCAAAACCTGTCGCACTCATATTTTCGGCAATTTGCCTGGTTGATAACTCAGCAAGTGCGGTAAAAATTAACTCTGCTTCGTTCATGTGATCGCGTAGATTGTTCGTTTTTGCTAGTCCTTTCAACTCCTTATGTTGCTGTACTGAAATATCACTCCACTCCTCATGAATGAGGTTGGTGAGAATGGCGTACTCTTGTCCTTCTTTCACTCCCGCTTCTTTCCAGTAATCTGTTAGCTTATTGCGGGTTTCCTGCCCCATCATGCGTTGCTGAATCCATTTTGCACTTCGTCCCTGCTTCTGCCACAACGCACGGACTCGATCAATACCGAGAGAGGGGTCTTGGATCTCTTCGATACGCTCCTGCCCCACCTTAGCAAGCCACAACTTAAATGGCTCGGCGCGAGGTGAGGAGATAGATTGAATAATACGGAAGATGCCCTGTAACGATGACATATTCTCTTTACGTTTTTTGCCATCTTTTGAGATTACGTCAAGATGGGTACAAATTGTCCCCCACTTGACAGAGAGCTCTTTGTCCCGTGTACGCATTTTCTTAATGTATTCTTTTACGTCTTTTGACTCAGTCAGGATAGTTACTACATCATAGACAGAAAAATACCATTGTTCATTATGCCAAACGCGACGAACGGCTTTTTGTTTGAACGCGGCTATATTTGTTTGGGTAATTTTTTTAGGCATACGCTTTAGGTACAATAATTATACCAAACAAAAGCCACCCTGAGGTGGCTTTTGTTTTAGCTTTTTAAGCCTAAGGCACTTCTGAATTCCTTTTCAATTTCAGCTAGTATTTTTGGTATCGCATCATATACCCCACTCTTGATTTCATTGATTATTTCACCTCTATTAAAATCTTCTGATTGAGAAATTTCCATAAACTTTTTGTAACCTAGATTATTCTCGAATTTTTCAACCTCAGCAATAAAACGGTTAACTAACTCTGACTCTCTTGGCGAAAGAAATATTGATGTTTCTTTTACAAATTTATCAACAGTAAATAATGAGTCATGATAACTATAAAGATCTTCTAAAAATTTATCTGGATCCTTTTGTCCATCTCTAAATACGACCTGCTTTGCTTTTGTATGTACTTCTAGCAGCATCCGATAAATTTCTGCCAAGGTTTCAAAACGTTTTTTGTGCAGTGATTCAAATTTAAACTTTTGTCTTCCAAAATAGTAACCAATTCCTGCGCCAAATATTAAAATAATAATTTCTTCCATACTATTCTTTCAAGAATCCGAGTTCGTAGA
>JACCDR012044627.1_pt1 | contig 11535 bp, 10 predicted proteins | sample 7446431 | NCBI WGS metagenome assembly JACCDR01 (sample SAMN15323443, study PRJNA562643) | freshwater metagenome | isolation source: river surface water | place: USA:Blue River Watershed | collected 2017-08-17
AGGTGCCGGGTCTGGAGGAGCACCGAGTTGGGGTCGGCCAGAACTTCCTGCGTGAAGCAGGTGCCGAGGTTTCGAGCGGCGATCTTCGCAGCGTGTCCAGACAGGATCCGGTCCTCTTCCGCAGACGCCTGCGCAGCCTTCTTCTCCTGTTCCTCGACCCGCGCGCTGTTCCAGTCGGAGTACGCGACGAAGTCTTCGCCGTGGATGATGCCGTCTTCGATGTCGTACTCGAACGTCTCGCCGGGGAGGGGCGCGTAGGCGTCCCACTCGTCGGACATCGTGTGCTGATGCGCGATCTTCTCCGTCGTCTCGACGTTGATGTCCTCAGCCCGCGCGGGTTCGAAGGTCGCCTCCGCGCCGTCGCGCGCAAACATGTTGGTCCACGTTGCGAGGTTCGCCTGCGTGACCATCTGCTGCTTCTGGGTCTCGTCCAGCTCGCCGTCCACGAGCTCCTCGGCCACGACGCGGACGGCCTCGCGGAGAGACGGAGCGCGGCCGTGAAGGAAGTTGGTCGCCGCAGTCACGCCCAGCACCTTCGGGTCCACGGTGGGAGACACGGTCACGCTGTGCGCCTGGTGATGAAGGGCCAGCTTCTCGAGGTACGTCACGCAACCTCCCCTGTGGATTCCCTAGTCTGTCGCGTGTCTTGCGACCAGATCACACGTTGAGTGCTGGATTACCAGCGAACGTGAAAATCTCGCATATAACGCCGCATAAGGTAATGAAGGGAAGGATACCGCCTCCGACCCTTTGGCGCAGCATGACACGTCCAGTCGTGCTGCGTTGGACAACCCTTGGCGGGGTATGGAAAGAAGAGATGAACGGAATCATGGAACGGATGGCTCAGGCGTTTGGTACCGGTGTGGCGATCGGCGCGGGCGCGGCCGGGGCGGCGATGAACGGGGCAGCCAGCAAGGTCGGCGAGCTCGCGGCCGAGAAGGCCGTCGCGGTGGCCCTGGAGCGTTCGCCGCTCAAGCTCGTGAGCGCCGCGGACATCGCCAAGGCCACCGAGGAGGCCCAGGCCGCGAACCAGCGCGCCCTCGCCACGGGCGGGGCCGTCGGCCTCGCCGTCGGTGGGGCGGCCGGCCTCATCGTCGGCGTCGGCATCGGCCGCCGTCAGGGTGCGGGCGCCGACGCCAGCAACGTCGTCGACTTCCAGCGGAAGGTCGGCTGACAAACAGCGCACACCCTCGGCCCAGGGTGTGCGCTGTACCGGCCGCGTGCGAACGCGGTCGGTTTTTTGACCTATCAGGGTGCGTCAAGCAGGTCCGGTCTTGGGATGTCGAGCTGACTCACCAGGAACGCGTAGCAGAACGTATGCAAGAAGTCGTCGGGTTGGTTCTTGGGGTGGTCGAAGTGCAGGAGGTTTGTGCGCTCCGAGTAGGTCTCTTCCTCCGCGAAGATGTCCGCGGCGAAGGTCTTGAACTCGTCCCAGTTCGGGAAGGCCACGCCGTCTTTGACCGGGCCCTTCTTGATGAGCGAGAACACGTCGCGCAAGACACGCGTCTTGTTGGTGAGGAACGTGCACCTGTCCTCGTCCCACTTCACCTTCTCCCCAATGGTCGAGTGCATGTAGGTGAAGAACTTCTCCGCTCCAAACCGCTTCATCAGCTTCGGGTTGACGTGGAAGCCGAAGCCCCAGTCAGCGCCGATCCGAGCGACGCGGTACTCGGTCAGCTTCGCAATGATGTGGTCGGTGTTGAACTCCGGGTCAGCTTCGGAACCCTCGTACCGCTTCGCGTAGACGAGTCGGAAACGCCCGGAACCGTCGTAGCCCCAGATGCTGAGAAGCGTGTAGCCAGTGCCCGTTCCAGTTCCCCAGTCGATGCCCGCGTACAGGCGCAGACCTCGCGTCTGGTTGGGTTCGAGCATCTTGTACACGTTGATCGCGCAGGTTCGAACCTGGGCAAACGTGACAGGCTTCGTTCCCACGTCCCAGGGACGGGCCATGTTCTCGTTCTCGAACTTCCCGCGAGCTCGCCTCTTCTTCTTGTCGAAGAGGGTGTTCCACGAGATGCGAAAACGGTTTTGGAACCTTCTGTCTGAGTAGATGACGACGGGCTGTGGGAGGCGGAAGCCTTGGAAGGCTGAGTCTGGATCCCCCATAGAGACCCATCGTCCGTCGTCGATGGGGTTGAGCAGGTTCCCGCAGGGGCGGCATACCAAGCCATTTTTTTCGACGTTGTCGAACTCAATGGTGTTCCAGTAGCGACACCGCTGGCAGCGAACCATCCACTCCGTCTGCGTGGACTCCCTCTCCCATACGTGGTTGAGGTGATTCGAGAAAGACTTGGGAGTACCGCTGTAGATACTGATGGGACCGTCGTCCCACCGACAGCGGAAGAGACACTCCTCGATGACCGGAAGGTCGTCGGAGCTGATGTCCTGGATCTCGTCCGGGGCCAGGATGTCGGAGAAGATACCGCGGCACCGGTCTGGTCCGGCGAACACGGAGCGCAGCGTGATCTGCGACTCGTTTGCCCAGCGCCGCACGAGAACGTTCTGGGTCTTGCGGTCCGCGCCGGCTTCGCGCTCGTCCTTGTTCAGGTCTCCGCTGAGCTGGTGAAGGACGGGAGAGTCCGCGATGATGCTCTTGAGTCGATCGTGAGAGAACTCCTTGAGCTGCGGGTCTGACGCCGTGACGTAGAGAGCTCTGGCGTAGGGCACCAGGTTGCTGATGCCCATCAGCACGTTCGAGATCGTCGTGCTCTTCTCACACTGACGCGCGAACATGAGGAGGGTCTTTCGCGGGTACCCAGGACGTCGAACGCGAGTGATGCTGTCGTACACCGCCGGCATCCAGGGCCGGTCGGTCATATCCAGCGGCTCGCCCTTGATCTGGACGGCCCATCGCGCAAAATCGTACGTCGTCATCTCAACGGGAGCAGACGCGCGAGCCGGGTCCTCAACCGTGGCGGCGGGACTCGTCCACGCGTTCTCGTCCAGCATGGAGACGAACAAGTCTCACGCTCCGAAGGTCACGGCGCGGTAGAGGCACTTGATGTTCGACGGAACCGACAAATCGACCGTCAAAACGTTGCTCCAGCCAATACCGTTCGCCTGGTAGGCGACCCACGGAATCGGGTCCGTCGTCGTGGTCACGTCATCGGACAGCGTGATGTTCTCGTCATCTGCCTTGGAAGCCACCGTGAAAGGCGTTCCGTAGCCGGAAACCGCCAGGCGGTGCCCTGCCAAGACGTCCGCGAATCCGTCATCCGCCGAGGCAACGTCCGTCCCCGTCGACGCGCACGTCAGCACGCCACGTGTGACCGTCGTTCCGTTGACGAAGGCGAGGAACTCCGCCATGTTGCTGAAGATCTTGTAGGCGATCATGCGGCCTCCAGCCGTTGAAACAGAGAGTCGAACATCACGGCCTCAGCACCGAGCTCGTGCATGACCTTCGGAACACGAATCCAGACGGTGTCCTGGAACACCTTCTCCTTCCCGTCCGGACGGACAATCGGGGACTCTCCGACGCGGTAGCGCGTCTCCTGGTCGTCCGCGGAGTTGATCTCCCCTTCGGGCTGGATGTGCGGCGGAAGGACGGAGCGGAATACGTCCGCGAAGCAGTCCAGGAGATCATCGGAAAGCTCGCGTTGATCGCCCGGGGGCCAGAAGTGGTAGATGATGTCCCCACCGTCCACCGAGTAGTCGACGCTGAACCGCGTGCCGTCCCACCGAGACCACTGCAGCGCAAGCGGGGACGTGGGAACGAAGTCGGCGCCCTCGTCAGGGGTCTTCGAGGACTCCGGCGGGCTCTCCATGCTTGGAGATGAGTTCGACTCTTGGCTCAAGAGTCCGGATTCGCTGGGCTTCGGCCTGAGTGATGTCATCGAGAATCTCCTGGGTACGCGGCGGGGTTGTCGTCGCTTGTACCGCGTCCACGTGCAAGATGGGCACGGAGATCTCGCGCTGCGACAAAACAAACTGAGTGGCCTCTTGCTTGAGGCGCTTCTTCGACCCCGCGGAGAACGACTTCCGCAACTCCAGCGCCCGCATCAGGGTGGCCTGGGCAGCAGCGATCGCTGCACCCTGACGTCCGTCCGTGATTAGGCCATTTCGAGCGGCCAACGCCGTTTGTTGCGCGCCAAAACAGATGATGCCATTCAGCACCGCATCCGCGCTGAGCGCCGGGAAGTAGCCAACGTGCGCGAACGCTGCGACTGGGTCGCCCAGGAAGACGTGCATGATCTCCGGACGGCCGCGCGCCAGCTGCTCCTGAACCTTCTCGTCGTAGATGTCGACGTCGCGAAGGTCCCAGAACAGGTCGCGGTAGAACAACACCTGCTCCGGCGTCATCACACCGCGAGCCTGCGGCATGATGACCTCGAACTGCATGTGCGTGTCCTTCCCGGTCTCGTCGTTCAGGTTCATCGTCAACAGGAGGTTCAGGACCCGCGCCGCCGCTGGACTCACGCGCAGCGCAGGCATGGTCGGGTCGCGCCAAAAGTGAACGACGTTCAGGTCCCTCAGCCAGCGGAACAGCTCGACGTTCTCCGGCTGAAGCGTCGACTTCCAGCAGGTGGGAAACGGGCCCAGCTTCGCCAGCTGTTCGCGCCAGACATCTCGATCCAGAGCCCCGTAGCCACGAGAACGGCTCTGCTGCACCACGAAGTCATGCGGTTCCTTGCGCGTGGCCAAGAACCGCAAGTACAGTTGGTGCGGCAGAACCGCAGCGGTCACGGACGGATCTTCCCGACGGCGTTGCGGACGACGTCGACCACCTTCCGAGCCCCCGCTTGGGCCTTGTTCATCCCGCCCTTGGCGACGCGCTTCCCGGCTTCGTAGGTCTCGGAGCCCAGGCGCGTAACGTCCGCCTCCAGACCCGACGCGTTGGCGTTCGGCGCGCCGTTGACCACGCCGTTCCGCAGGGCCTCGTAGCCTTTTTGCCCCACGTTCTTGATCTTGTCCATGACCTTGTCCGCCACGGCACCACCGCCCGGCTGGAACTCTTCCGCCGCGTTGCGGACGCGCGCTCGCGCCTTGTCGACCATCCCCGGAGCGGGCGGCGGAGGCGAGAGGTAGTCCTGGAGGCGCCGAGACTGCGTTGCCGCACCCACCGCACCACCCATGACGCCCAACGCCGCCATCGCACCCGCCCGACGGCGGCTGTTGGCGCGCGCCTCGTCGGAGGAGAGCGCGCCGACGCTCGCCATGTCGCGATCCGCGCGACGGTCGGCTCCCTGGAGGAGCGCGGTCGCGCCCAGCGCGCCGGCGCCACCCACACCCGCTCCGATGAGCTTCCGTCCCAGGTGACCCATCGGCGCCGCTGCGGCCGCAGCAGCGTCGGCCGCAGACGCACGCTTGGCCAGGGCGCCGAGAGCGCCACCGAGAACTGCACCACCCACGGCCGGGTAGACCATGAGCGCGGTGTTGAGCTTCTTGGAGCTCTCGGCGGAGCGCACTCGAGAACGAACCGCGCGCTCGAGTTGTTCCTTGGTCATCTTTCCGTTGATCAAACGGGCGGCATCCAGATCGTTGCTCAACCCCTCCCGGCTTTGCTTGTCCGCGGAGACGGAGAAGAGCGCAGGAATCAGTCCTGCGCTGAAGGATGCGCCACCAACGAGACCGCCTGCGGCCCCCCGTACTGCGTTACCGAGCCTGGTTGCCGTCTTGACTGGCTGTGCCACGAGAACCTCCTAGTTTTCGACATTCTGGCGAAGGATGTACAGGTCGTCGATGACGGCCTGGAGCTGGCTCATGGCGTTCTTCGCAGCGGACTCCCGGATCGTATCCAGGCCCAGCCGCGACGCCACCACGAGGTCCGCGAGCTGACTCGCCGCCTTCTCCAACGCGGGCAGGTAGTCCACGTACACGTTGGCGTTCTGGGGCGTGAGGAACCCAAGGTTCAGCACGGCGTCGACCGTCTCCGACGAGATCTGCCTCCCCGCCGTCTTCATCAAGCCCTCCATGGGCTTGCCCAGCTCAGCCAGGTCGACGACGAGCTCGAACAGGTTCACGGGGCGGACGTTGGCGTGAGCCACCTTCGGCGTCGGAGGTTCCTGCGACGCACCCGGAAGGAAGAAGTGACCGCCATCCCATCGCGCTGCCAGGACCTGCTCCACCGCGACCTTGCTCAGCCCGAGGCCAGCGAGGGCGAAGGCGCTGTCGCGTGCTCCCAGGGCGCAGAGCGTCTGGCCGTTCGACTGGATCTCGAAGACGTCCGCCTCCTTGTCCACGTAGACCGAGATCGGCGCCTTCCGGCTCCACGCGCTGCGGTCCACCGCGAGCTTGTCGATCGCCTCACCCGCCAGCAGCGACAGCTGCTGCTCGGGCAGCGGCAGGAACAGCGTCCGAGACGACTGGTCCAACGTCCCGCCGAACGCTGGCCCGGCCCAGTAGTCGCCTACCAGATGAGCCAGCTTCCGCAGCCCCGGCGTCGCCACGTAGGCGATCTCGGTCCCCGTCACCAAGCCACGCAGGCGCACGACATCGACGATGTCCCCCGGCTCGCCGAAGAGGTCGGACGCCACCTTCTCGTGGCGAAGCACTTCGACCGGCTCCGTCGAGAAAGCCTTGTTGTGGCTGTGGTAGAGGATCACCCCGCGTCCCGCAGCGTTCGTGTTGACCGCCGCGCCGAGGTCCGACGTGGCGTCGTCGATGAAGGCGGCAGCGATCTTCTCCTGGAACGCGTACCCATCGTCCGACAGGAACAGCTGGCCGATCGGACGGCCGTTCAGCGAGACGACCTCGGGGATCAGAATCCCCTGGTGCGGCTGCCCGTCACTGACGACCGCGTAGGCGAACTTGTTCACCTCGCCCAGCTGGTCCCCCACAAGCGCAGGAGTCTCCGCAGCAACCACCTCGTGAACCCACGGCTCGGGAGTCGACAGGTAGAAGCCCTGGTCACGCACCGCGGCGAAGATCTCGTCCGGCCAGGCGTCCATCGAGTCGGCCGCCAGCTTGACCGACCAGGTGCTGCCGTCCTCGCGGTCGATGCCGCGCATGTGCGCGCCGTCCTTGTCGACGTACACCTGAAACACACGCGCGTTCTGCGGGTCCTGCGCCGGCTCGAAGGCCAGCATGCGCGACCACGCGACCTTCGTGATGTCGTGCGTCAGCAGCGCCCTGGACACACCCGCAGGCACCTGCAGGGTCTTGTACGGGTTGACCTTCGCCACCTTCTCCACGGTGATGTTCGCGCCGTACTGGTTCAGGGTCCAATCGTTCCGGCTCCTCTGGTTGTACTGCGTCAGGAGGTTCGTGGCGGTCGGAGGGACCGCGTCGACGACGCTCGTGAACAGGTCCGGGCGAACAAGGAGGTCCTCGATGTTCCGCTGGCTCGTCGGGTGGAGCGCCCCGTTGTGCGCGTAGACGTCGAAGGGCTCGATCAACCCGCCGTTGACGATGACGGGGAACGCGATGAGCGAGCTCGCTTCACGTGCGGCGTCCATGTCCATTTGGGTCGGGCAGCAGAGCACCTGCCCCTGCGCAACCTTGCGCTGGCCATCGAGACGCTCAAGGTGGATGTTTGCCTCGAAAGGGCGCATCCACGGGTGCTCTGAGAGCAGTGCGTGCAGGATCTCCGTCGGCCATTGGTCAACGGAACCTTGCAGTTGCCGGTTGGCGCTCGCGACTTTGACGAGGTGCGCGGGGATGGGCGGCATGGGCACTCCTCAGAACAAGGATTCGAACAAAGCGGAGAGGTTGGTTGCTCTACTCGTAGCATCCTCGCCGAGCTCACTCCAGCGGACGCCGATCAACTGCCAGAAGGCCTCCATCTGAGCCATTGCCGCATCGTCCGTGGCGACGCCGACAACGCCTGCAACGAAGTCCTTGTCGCCGATCTCGGGGAGGTTTCCTGCGGCGAGGGCTCGCGAGAGCATGCCCTGAACGCCTCCGGCGGCCATCGGCAGTACGATGAACGATACGTCGCTCAGGAACTCCAGGGAGCGCGCAAGGTCTGCGATGCCTTCACGAGCTCGCGTGACGGCCGTGTCGATGCCGCTCGCCTTCACATTGAGAAGCGTCGTCAGCCGAGTCAGGCCTGTCCTGCGCAGGTCAGCTGGCTTGATCGAACTGATGGCGCCGAGGGACTCGTGCACCACCTGGTCAACACCCGGGAAGACATGCGCCAGACTGGCCGTGCGCCACTTCGGGTAGGCCCCGCGCCGAGGAACAAACCCTGTCCCCGTCAGGTCAGACGCGCCGAGGAAGTTCAGCGAGGGCGGCTGAACGAGCTTCCCCGCAGCGTTTTGAAAGGTCTTGTCGAGACACGCAGGCCCAAGACGCAGCAGGCCGCGGATCTGAGGGCTGCTTGCCTGCGACAAGAGCGCCTGAAGTGCCGAGGGCTCGAAAAGAGCTTCGTCCGCCGCCATGCTCCGAAAGAGCTTGTAGACGGAGAGCAGCTTGCTGTTCACTCCCAGGTCGCTGCCCGATTGGATCGCGATGAACCCACCGCAGCGTGTGGCGGGGTCTGACAGGGGGGCGAACCCATCGGTCGGATCGACCGCCGAGGTGGCGACGGCGCCTGCCCAGCCCGCCAGCCCGTTCCCGAGCCACGGAAGACGAGACGACGACTCGAAGTCGGCTAGCTTCCACTCGGGGTCCCACACCGCGTTCATGTGGACGCACAGACCCACCTGGTGTCGAAGAAGCGACAGGAGCGTCTGCTCCATCGTGGCCAAGGCAGCGACACTCGCGCTCGAGACGAAGCCATCCGCCTCCTGGACAGTCGCCTGCATGGCCGACGCGCCAACACTGGCCACGTGAAGCGCTGCGGATACCCCCTCGGACACCGTGCCGAAAGCGTCCAGCACCGTCGTCAGCTCGGCGAGGTTGGGAACTTCGACAGGTAGCGACGTCCACGACACGCTCACGCGAAACCTCCGACGTTACGCACGCCGGTAACCGGCGGACCACCGCTCGCCCCAGCGTACACCACCTGAGCGCTGATGCTCTGGAACCCCACGGACAGCGCCGAAGCCAGCCCAGGGATCCACTTCAGCATCTCAGGCGTGAGAGGACCGCCCGGTATGTCCTTCGCGCAGAAGCAGTTCGTCTCCTGGAGACGCAGAGTGATGGCGGCCGTCAGTTGACCCGGGAGATTGGCGGACAGCCCTGGATTGCTCGCCGCTGACACGATGCCCGTGCCCGCGGCCATACCCGGGTTCGGCGGCATCAAGAGGAACGCCATCTCCGTGAAGCGCGTCAGCGTGCTCCCCACCCAAATCGACGCGATCAAGGGCGCGCTCACACCGAACCAACCGCTGGACGTCAGGAAGGCAGCGATCGCCGCGGGCGTTGCGGGGAACACGAACGGCGTTGGTGGCGCGACGCCTGGAGGCCCGGTTGCGCCAACACCGATGTCCGCGATGGACGTCGTGGAGACCACGTCGATGAACCCAGCCGTGATTCCCTCGATCAGCTTCGACCCAGGGTTGTGATCCGGTACGCCAGAGTCCTTGTTCGCGCGACGAACCTTCAAGGCATCCGGGAAAGCCGAAGACCAGTCCACAAGAACGCGAGAGGCGAGAAGGTCTGCGTCGACCATCAGGTCACCGCGGGAGGGATCGCTGTTGTGGACGGAGCTCCGCCGGCGCTGACCTGTGACGCCCCCAAGATGGGAGCCCCCGTGACGTAATCCACGGGGTGAGTCAAGGTCGTTACAACCGCCCCTTTGGGGCCTGAAGGACCCAGGGATACATTCCCTGCCGCGTCGAGCACGATCTCGCCCTTCGGCGTCTTCAGCACCAACCCCGACTGGTTCATTTTGAGGGACACGGCGCCAGACACGGACGTCAGCTGCACGTCCCCGTTCGTCGTGATCACCAGGGAGCCGAGGAGGCGCGTCAGGGATGGACCTACGCCCGCTCTGTAGGAGCCAGCTACCGAGTGAACGAGCAGCTCTCCCTGCTGGAGCTGGAGCATCAAGCCGATCGCAGCACCCTTGGTGTTCGAGACCTGCGTCGAGCTCGTCCCACCCACCTGCACCGTGCGTTGCTCCGCGATGCTCGCGGTGTCCGAACCGCCGATCGTCGCCGTGCGGTTGGACGTCACCGACAGGGTGTCCGTGCCACCCACGACGCGCTCGCTGGGGCCGACGACCGTCTCGTGCGTGGACGCGGCTGCGCGGGTCGTGGAGCCCGTCACCAGGTCGGTCGTGTCTCCAGCCACCGTCCGGGACACGGAGCCGTTCAGGACCTCCACGACGTTGTCGTCGACGGTTGTCTGGAGGCTCCGGTAGTGCTGGGTCAGCAGGCCGCGGACGCGAGCCGTGACGCTCTCGTGCGCGTACAGCGCGAGAGGTCCGTTGACCGACGACGTGACTGACCCGTGCGCGTAGTGCGCGACGTTCCCCTCGCGGTCGACCCAAAGGCGAAAGCGATCCGCGATGTTGACACTGGCGATGATCCTCGCGGAATCTGCTGCGTTCGGCAGCGCCGTCCCATCTTCCTCCAAGATGCGCCCGAGGCGGATCTTGATGCAAGGGTCCTCCTGCGAGAACTCCTTCACGTCCAGAGAGAACTCGATCGGCGTGCGGTCGTTTCCGTGAGACGCGTCGCCATCCCGCGCTTTCCAGGCGAGTTCACCACCGCCCGTCGTGACCACGTAGTTCTGCGCGAAGTCCTGGATGGTCGACTTGAGAGGCAGGTAGAAGCGCCGTGCCGTCTGAGAAGCGCCTAGCTCGAGGACTCCGCCTCGACGGAGGATGATGAAGTTCCCGTCCTGGGAGCTCAGGAGGCGGTCGCCTTCGTTGAGGACAGGACGGTTCTGGCGGAAGTCGGCGCCCGTGTCTTCCCCCGATTCGACGGCCCGCGGAGACGCCACACCTCCCAGGATGACCGGGACGTCGCTCCGGCTCGTGAACATCAGGAAGACAAGACTGTCCACCTCGGGCAGATACGCATCGCCCGACCCTGCCTCTCCCATCGCAGGAGGCATCCAGCTGATGCCGGAGTGCTCCCCGCCGTCCTCATCCCGAACGTCGACAGCGTACTTCACGCGATCGACGCGGACGATGCGACCTTGGATGATACGCACGGTCCGATCGACTGTTCGGATGACAGAGCCGCCCATCAGTATTCTCCGCGGTCTTCCCCTACCCCGCCGCGCTCCTTCGCGCGGTTGAACTCTGCCGCGTATGCGGCCGCGGGGATTGGATGCGTCCCGTGGAGGTTGGATCGCCAGCCCTGGGACGCGGCTCCACGAATCGTGTCCGGAAGGCGCTGGTAGTTCAGGCGAGCAAGCCAGTCCTCGCGAAGCTCCAGCGGCAAGACGTTCACGCCTTTGAGAATCGGCGCGTACGACACGGGCTTTTGCGGATGGGAGCGATTCCAGTCCTCAATCTTCGAGACCGAGATGGTGTCACCCGGCATCCACGAAGGGTGTCCGTTCGACTTCTCCACGGTGGCGACGCCGGTCATCGCCTTGATGACGACTTCCACGTTCCGCCGGCGGACGGGGCTGGCGATCTGAAGCAGGTCGTGGACCTGGTCCGTCATGTAGTTCTGCGTGGCGTGGAGCCCGCGCAAGGCCATCAGACTGCGAGGGTCCGCGTACCCGTCGGCCAGGAGCGCACCCTTCTTCACCTCG
>JACCDR010663601.1_pt1 | contig 11534 bp, 5 predicted proteins | sample 7446431 | NCBI WGS metagenome assembly JACCDR01 (sample SAMN15323443, study PRJNA562643) | freshwater metagenome | isolation source: river surface water | place: USA:Blue River Watershed | collected 2017-08-17
ACTATCTTCTAATTCTTTTGCTTGCTGTTCTGATTCTAGAGCCAAAATCTTCTCTCGTAAGGGAGATAACATTAACTCTAACACGGATGATGGGACGTATAACCTCCCCATTGCATCCATCTTCTGGTCGATACGGGCTAGGCCCTCTTCTACACGATACATTCTCCATGCGAGAACGTTACCCTCGGCGGACCCTGCATTAATATTCGCTCCCGGGGGTGCTCCTATAAAATCGTCCGGAGGATTAGTCATCTCACCCCATTGAGTTGAGACAATACACTCTCAGCATAATCCGCTGTGTCACCACTATAACGTTGAAAGAAGTTAGTTAGTTTAGTTCTAGTTACAGCAGATTGTACAACAGGTGACTGTAAGAATGCTTCAATGTCAATTTGATTTTGTAGAACAGAAGTAGGCTGTGATTGCTGCTGTTGTTGCATAGCAGCCTGTTGCCTTAATAACTTACCTAATTCCCCTGTCGGCTGAGCACCAGTAGGTGTTTGGACGGCAGGGGTTTTTTGTTGTGTAGGATTAATCTTTTCGCCCACAAGCGGTGCATCATAATTCGTAGGCTTCTGCTGAGGCTTCTGTTTTGTCATCTGATTCAGCGCTAATGAGGCAGGGCCAACAGTCTGGTTAGCCTTAGCACGAATCTTGTCATTCTCTAAACGAGTCTGTGCTGACTGATCTTGGGGTAACATTAGTTGCCGCCAATGAAAGTTATGGGATTGACAGGTTTGTTATCTCGCCATGTTTCCCAGTGAAGATGGCTTCCAGTAGAGAGTCCAGTTGATCCCACGTATCCGATGAGTTCACCCTGACGAATCTTGTCTCCGGGCTTAAGGCCCTCAGCAAATCCGGATAAATGTCCATACATAGTCTCCACATCAGGACCATGAGCAAGAACTAATTGATTCCCATAGATGCTATCACCTGTACGTTCTCTTGCGAGTACAGCGTTAGCAGGAGCATAAACAGGCTGACCCATTGTCCCATTAAGATCAAAACCAGTATGAAAACTATACCGCTTAGTAATAGGATGAACCCTAGGTCCGTAATCACCCGTGTCCACATTGCCTAAATCCAAACCATGTAAGGGGCTAATAATGTCTCGTAGGCCCCGTAAGAATGGTCGAGCAGATTGAGGTCTTGGATTCCCGACAGGCGGTGAGTGCCTACTGGGCGTAGCCACACTACTACGGTATGTGGGGGTGGGGAGTGACTTAGTGCTTACAGAGACATAAGGAGTACTGACCGTAACTGTACTACGAGTCTTAGGTAACTTGTGTACCTTGGACTGAGAAGGTGCAGGACCATCAAGAGTAGGTCTAGTCACTTGAGAACTCCCTGCCTAATCAGTTCACCAATACGATCATCTTCATTACTCTGGTAGATACCTAAACCAGTACCAAAGGTAGCAGCATCCTCACCAGAGAGATTGCCGTTAAGAATCTTCTGTAAGAAATTGGTCTGCGGAGTATTCTTAGCGAAAGTACTAAGTGCTCCACCTACACCATCACCAGTGTACATAGGCTCTTCTCCTACAGCCTCAGATGCACTGTGTCCTGTAGCCATATTAGTAATCTGGTCAGGAACCTTGGCGATGGGGCTAAGTAAACCATACGCCGTGTTACCGGGGTTTGTCAACGTTTTGTAAGAGTCAAACTGCGGAGTGGCTAAATTAAAGTAAGATTCATTCTGCTGATGGAAAGCATCATCATCACCGTACTCAGCAATCTGATAAGCCCAAAGGTCTTGAATCCACGCAGGAACAATTCCCTCATAATTAGGAGCATACCCGTTCGGGTCGTCACCAATGTCACCGGTACTGACAGTGTTACTAATGGTGTTCATAATCTTCGGGTAAGTCATGATCTTACCCGGCTTAGTGAACAGCATCGTAAGCATCAGAGGCAGAGCCTTGCGAGTCCACTTATAGAACGGGAACGCACGAAGCATTACTGTCTTCTCAAAGTTAGTGAAGTCGGTGTAGTCGAAGTGGTACTTGCGAACTTCCTCAGCAGCCTTTTTAGCAGCCGATTGAATGGAACCACCGTGCTTTTCCATAGCGTGAACAAAGTGAGCCATACGGAGATAATCCTCGTACCACTCACCAGCACTACGCATCTTCTGGTGAACGTCAGATAATCCGGTGCCAGGCTCAGCCTTCTTATTAGCCCTGAACTTACCAGTGAACTTATTTACTGCTCCACGAACACCAGTCTCTACCTTAGAGAATTGCTCAGGAAACTCAGTGTTGAAGAAACCAGTCTTAAGACCTTGGTCATTGTAGAGAACAACAAGGTCCTCCATAGTAACTTTGTGACCATCCTTGGTGTAAAGAATTACATCGCTGTCCTTAGGAGTACGATCCATTTCGTGCTTAAGCCAAGGGAACTGCTCCTTGAGAACAGCAAGGTCTTTACCCTCACCTTGCCAGTATCGAATAACTCGGTAAGACTTCTCATAAGGACGAGGGTTATTAAGACCAGCGAGCCAACTGCTCATCATTTCACCGACACCATTACGTGTCCAGTATCCGGGGTTATAGACCGTCGTCATAGTCTTCCAGTAGCCCGTGGCCTTGTCTGCCAGCCTGCCGAAGTCGCTCAAATTATGCGGCTCAAGCATATCCATAAGACGGTTAATATCGCCCATGACCTGAGGCGGGAAGTAGTGAGTATTGTGGCCTAAGGACTCAGTCTCCTTCCAACCAAGTCCCGGAAGTTGCTTAATAGCACCGAACGCAGGACTGTCAGAAGTAACCTTCCTAACACCAAGGTTCTGCTTAATAGTAAATTGCACAGCCTTACGAGCAGCAGCCTGCTCAATGGCTACACGTAACTTCCAAGCAATCTCGTATGGGTCCTTAATCCTGTACTTGCCCTTAGCAGTACGCTTAACCGTAGCGTTAATGATGTCCTGCGGAGTCTTAATAACGACGCCAGATCGTAACTTCTTGCCAGAGATTTTAAGTTCAGAACTAACATAACGGTTAATCTCTTCAAGGCTAAGATTCTCTCCACCAACAATCTTACGTCCAGACATAGCCTCAAGCAGATCGCCACTGAAAGCCTCAAGCGCAGCCTGAGTAGCGGGATCATCAGTGTCTGTAGTGCCACGCATAATGTTCTTAAAAGCGTTTTTACGATCCTCCATCTTGAATCTACCAAGAGTACGTTGGAGCGTACGAATGTGATGCTCAATGATAATAGGTGCTTGACCTAATGCCTGAGCACGAGCGTATCGTAAGGCATCGTGATTAAGAGACTTAGAAGGACTGCCAAACGCGGCAGCATAACCTTCACGCATAGCCTTAATTACAGGAACACCACTAGCCCTATCTGCGGCTTGGAACAACTTCTCAGTCTTAGGAATAGCAAACTTCTCGCCTAAGATGTTGAAGGCAAGTTGTTTCTTCTCACCAGCAAGAGATAAAGCAGACGCTCGAAGAATAGCATCTTCCTTAATACGTACTGCTAATTCATCCTTGGTCTTCTGAGCCTCGCCCATCATAATAACATGCTGAATTCGGAGTTGTTCCTTCTGCTTGTCGAGTTCCTTAATCTGTCCCTCAATCTCAACAAGACGAGCCTTGCTCTCAGAGTCCTTCCCCATCTTAAGAAGATGACGCTGGTAATACAGGTCAGCCTGCTCATGCCCAAGACGATACTTAAGAACCTTGTAGATCGTACTGGGATCAGTAGTATCCGACAGGGGGTTAATGGGTAACTCAGTACGTCCAGCAGGAACCTTTAAAGTCTTCTTGTTAATCTCTCGCTCAACAAGATCAAAGGCCCCCTGTCGAGACTGCTCACGGAGTTCTTTCCACTCAGCCTTAGTCAGTTCAAGTTTAGCAGCCTCCTGCTCAGCCGCCGCTAAAGGTTGAACCTTAGGCTTCACAGTCTGCTTGGCTAGAGCCTCATTGAACCACTTGTCCAGAGTTTTAGAAGCCTGAGTCGGAGGTAGATCAACTAACTTCTGGTAGTTCTTGGTGATCCACTCTTCATCAACTCGACCCTTGTTCTCAGCACGAGCCATCTTTTCAGACTTGGCAGTAGCCATCCTACCAAGTCTACCAAAGGCACTCTTAGTGACAACCTTCTTGAAAGACTCTCGAGAGTTAAGCATGTTGAACTTGTACTCTTGACGAGTAAGACCGTTGGGGAAATCCTTGAGCCAGTCTTGAGCATTGCTCATAACAACTTTACCCAGAGCACGGTCTCGCTGGATATTAGCCTGCCCCACAGTCATTCCATGCTGCTCCTTGAACAGTCGTCGGAATGCAACAGCCTCAGGACTAAATCGTGCCTTAACAGATTCAAGTTTGCTGATGTTACCAGCATTACCAAGATCGGCCATAAAGCCGGTATCAGTATCGAGTTCAGTAATGTAGCGTACAACGTCCTTAGCAGATTTGGGCACAGGAACGCCAGCCTCATGAAGTTTATCACGAAGCCGACCAATAGCCTGATGCCTGCCAGTAGCATCACTAGTGACTAACTCATCAATGAGTTTAAGCATCGAGTCAGAACTCTTACGGTCACCAGCAGTGATACGAGAAGCCAGAGCCTCTTTATCTGCGAGGGTAGTGGCCCATCCATCAATGTCAATCTTCGGGATGGTACCCTTAAACATCTCAATGATCTTGGGATCAGTTTGCTCAAAGACAGACTTGTTCTTAATATCAGTCCGAGTCTCACGAACACGTCGTCGAGCAGTACCAGCCTTACGTTGAAGAATGTCTCCGTACTCAGCACCGATAACATCACTGACCTGATCTAACCAACGATCAACCTCAGGGTTACCAGTATGGTTAACAACTACAGAACCAAAGTCGTCAATGCGAATACTGTTATGGAGTTTCTGACGATCAATAGCACCATCGTCCTTCAAAAGCCCGACAGGGGGCTCAGCAATAGAAGCACGATTAGCCTCAATAGCATTGCGTCCAGTAGCAGGATCGAAACCAAGTCTCCCGAGTTGTTCATTGATCCTGTTACGCATGAAGTTCAACTGAGAGCCATAGGTCTCGAAACCCTCGGCATCATTTTCTAACCGAGTCCAATCAGGCTCTAACTTACCTTGTTCGTTACGAATGAGATAGTTAGTATCCTGATCCACCGAGTCGTCGAACTTACGGTCGGCAATCGTAGTAACGTTCTTGGTGTTAGCAGACTCAGCACGGAAGCGATTATCAATCTCAGCAAGTAACTGACGAAGTGCTTGTGCCTCTTCCTCATTCCCATACACATTATCACCTTGCTTAGTAAGCATATGGGATTTAAGCACACGCACAAACATATCAGCGTACTGCTGCTTACGAATCTCTTGAGCATGCGTAAGCGCCCGCTGGTGTCGAGCCATAGCCTTTTCATAAGCATCCCCAACTAACTTGCCTTCACTCTTGGCTTTGTTAGTATTACGGATGCTAGACTCAGTGGCACCAATACGGCCGAAGATTTTACGAGCCTCAGGATCAGTGTTGATAAGATGCATAGCCTGTTGGAGAGCCTTACGAGTCTCCTCAGAAGACATAGTAGCATAGGCCTGCCAGTGAGTACCAAGCAGATCATCAATAGACTTGTCTACACCTTGGTGCTCTAAGAAATCATCAATCTCCTGTCGGAAAGCCTCAACTCGCTCACGAGGGATGTTGCCTTCCTGAGCACGACGTACGAGGTTGTTGTACTCTTTCTCAACGTCATCAATAGTAACGGGAAGTTCTTTGCCCTTGTCGTTTAACTTTCCGTACTTTCCGAATCGCTCTTGAAGCAACTTTTGGTATCGTTGCTCGTAGGCCATTCCCTGATCAATAATGCCATAGACCTTCGCAGTCGTAACAACATCATCAAAGTCATTCGTCGCAGACTCACCCCGAAGCACCTTAGTCTGTAGGAGACGCTCTAACTCATTGAGATAAGCCTGATTCCCGCCCTCGTTAATAATGTGCTTACGTGCGCGTTCCAGTCCAAGTTGGAGTTTAGCAATGTGTCGTGACGCATCTTTATTAATAACGCGAGTACTAAGCAGAGTCTCAAGGCGGTTAACTGCATTAGTTCCCTCGTTCATGAACTCGATACGCTCAGCCTCAGACGTAGGGCGATGCGCACTTCTACCTAAAAGAATCTGCAAGATTTGCTTAGAGTCAGGCTTCCATTCAGGACCAATAAACTCAGGACTCTGCTCAGTCTCATCAAGGAACTTAGCAATGTCCTCAGAGGTACGCTCTGCACGACGAGTATTAACAGTGTCCTTAATACTGGCACGAATACCCGTAGTTGCTAGTTCGTCAGCAGAGCGAACAGTGCCTCCACCAACATAATTCAACGGGTCGATCAGTAAGTCATTGGCAAGACCTGCCCACTGCTGGTACTTAGGATTATCGTAGATGTTGTGCTCTTTATCACGCTTGGCTTGCTCAGCAATAACCTCAGGACCGAGCATAATGTTATCGCTATTACCAAGACCGCCACCCCAGATACCACCAGCCCATGCACCAGCAAGATCCTTAAGTCCACCGGGAGTAACATCATCTAAAGACTCAAGCATGTTGTGTCCGATGAGTCCAGCAACAGGAGCACTCATTGCCCAAGCAGGACTACCGGGATCATCGTCCCAAGAGTTAACTTCGTTCATAGAACGGTTAACAGCAGAGATAGGACGAGTAAGTTTGTCTAAGACCCACCACACAGGGTCCTCAGTCTCGTCAGCAATCTTGTTTAAGAAGTTGTTGACAGGGTTATCTCCATCATTGACCTGCCCAGCAATGATAGGAACTGCACCACCGATTACAGGCGTGTGCATTAATTTCTGCATCCATCCAGCCTCGGGTGAGTGTCCTCCCCCGGTCGCAGGATTTGGCAGGAGCCCTCCTAAGACGCTCTGGATGCCCTGCTTAGCAGCCTGTCCTACTCTTTTAGCAGCGTAAGCCTCTTTCTGCTCATCATTCCACATACTCGGAGGTAAGTACCAAGGCGCTAAATCGTTACCTTCACGATCCTCACGGTTCTCAGCAGAGTTCTCATCACGAGCATCCCTCTCAATAACTTCATTGTCGAAGTCACGAGAGTAATTACCAAGCCGCCCCTCTTGCTCACGAATATCATTCTGAATCTTCTGGACATTCTCAATCTTGTCCTTGTAGATTTGAACGATAGCATCACGATGACCAGTGTCCTGAGGACCATTCTCAAGTTTCTGCATCATCTCCCGCATAAGAGCATTAACACCGTAACCCGAAGGCAAGTGATCAATCTCATACGTAGGCTTAGTATAGGGCTCATCATTCTGATCAGCAATACTAGCCATTTCCAGACCATGCTGATATTCGTCAGCCTGCTTCTGGAAGAAGTTATAACGTTGGTCATCAAACTTACCATAGCGTGCTTCTAACAGATCACCAAGCATATAAGAAGTCTGACGATCATCCCCAATGCGCTCACGCAATTGTGAGAGAGTACGTGCTAATCCCGGACGAGGCTTATAGTAATTCTCTCCCCAAGCAGGAGTAGGGTAAGACGGTCCGACAGGGGCAGACGGCGTAGAGGTATTAGGAGTAGACACAGTTACAGAGGGTTCCCCCACTGAAACAATACGCCTACGCCTCCTAGTTTTAGTCTTAGGAGGCGTAGGTGCAGAGACTGTTACTGTGCTACTAGGAGCATAGTTCTCGTACGTCATGATTACCCATTGTATTGAGAAGCGGGAATGGTAATGTGGGGCTGACGGTGACCATCGCCGTAAGGATCAGCCTTAGGCTTCTTACCCTTACTCTTAGTTCCACCTGCTAATGCTGCGATCTGCTCGTCAACCCGAGTACCATAATAAGTATTGCCACCACTAGATGAGGAAGAACCAGAGGAACCATAACCAGCGCTAGAATAACCACCGCCGCTAGAACTCCCTCCGCCACCACCACTCATATAGCGTCCCCAACCAGACTGTGCTAATTGTTCAAAGAGTTGGAGGACCATATCTTTGCGTCCAGCCCGTGCTGCTTGCATAGCCTCATGAACCTTGGCAATGGCTTCATTACGTGTAGTAAGTGCCTGTCCAAGACTAGAGCCCCTCGCCCCAGCATTAGCCCCAGCAAGTAAGGAGCCAACTTGAGAGGCTCCCTGTCCCATAAGGGCAATGTTCTGTTGGTTGTTGGCTCCAATTAAACTACCTACATTCTGAGCACTAGCCTGATCCGCAGCAAAGTATCCGGGCATAGCAGAACCCGAGATGCCCAGTCGCGCTAATTCAGAGTCAGCACCAGTCTGTGCAGCAGTACCAGTAGCACTTAACTGGGCAGCAAGTTGAGCAGCAAGTTGTTGACTAGAAGCCTGAGCATTGACAGTCTGCTGGTTAATTAACCCATTCTGGTAATTGATGTAATCACCAGACTCGTCATAGATGTGGTTAATATCTCCAACCGAACGCCTATATAAACGTCGGGCAGCCCTAGCCTCAGGACGTAAGTCACGAATCGCATCGTTAATAGCAGAGTCTGCTAAAGCACGAGCCCTGTTCCAAGGACCCCTCTTACCCTTTAACTTTTTACCGTCACCATGATCGTTAGCATCACGGTTCCCAGAAGTAGGAGTAGTGGGATTTCGATTGCGACCACTAACCATAGGTCGAGCATTGTTCTGAGGCTTTGGAGTACGAAGTCCAGTAATACCAGACTGCCCCGGAACATTAGGGTGACTTCCTTGCCTGATCCTAGTCATCAATGTCTCCGACCATGATTAACATAAGGGGTCTTCACTGCTTTTCCTGGCTTCCAAGACGAATTAGAAGAGCCGCCTCTTCCCGAATTTCCTTGTCCGTTTTGCCCACCAGATGAGTTAGGATGCCTTTGTCCCGAGCGGCCTCCAGACGCGCCACTACCTGATCCAGATTGTCCATAACCTAAACTCCCTGCTTGTTCAGCAGCAGCGGCAGCACGTTCAGCGGCGGCTTGTTGCAATAACTGGTTAAAAGCATTTTGAATAGCAAGACGCTGAGCATTAGTGTTCTGTTGGAACAAAGAGTTCTGGGTATCCAGATCATTATTAGCATTCTGATTATCTAATGCATTACGTCCAACGGCTACACCATAGGCAGAACTAAAGGCAGCGCCAGTACCAGCACCAGTATTAAGAGTGTCACGTTGAGTCGATTCATAAGCCTTCGCTAAATCACTCTTACCCCGTTGATACTCCATAGCCTGCTGTTGCTGAGCAGCCTGTAACTCAAGCAATTGGGAGTTGTAGTCCCCTGTCGCACCAATAAGATCCATAGACCATTCTTGGTCATAGGGAAGTTCTAATGTACCAGCATCATTAATCGTTACCGTTGCAGGAACGGTTCCAGCACTTTGACCACTAGCCGCCCCGTTAGGTTGGCTAGCATTAGCGCCAGGCTGCCAATGATTGTTATTCTTACCAGGCTTCCAACTAGCGTTGTTGGGACGATTATTCTGCTGTTGCCCAGGACGATTGAAAGATTGTTGTCTCCCCATCGCTTGTGCTGCGAGACCACTTCGTGTGTCACTCTGTCCATCATTACCCCGCTGACTTAAACCATTCTGTCGGCGCTGTTCCCGAGCAACATAACCCATAGTACCTTGTCCACTAACACGCCCAGTATTAGGCGCGAAGGAACCGTTACCATACACATTACGGCCACGTAGGGCCTGGTTGGTAGATAACATGGCTCTATACTAGCCCTTCTTGTCAGGTACTGCAAGTCTTTACTAAACAGATGTGTCTGCGCCCTGTTTATTAACTCTAGAAGTAGGCCCACGTCCAGTGTAAGACCAGAGCACCATAAGCCTATCTAAGAATAAGGTGCCTATATCCTCACTCACTAGGAACGATGGATGGGACCACATTCTAAAACTAAAGTTTCTGCCTCGCTGATTCAATCCAATACGTTGTTCCAAGGGATAAATCTCGGAGCCCGTAAGGTCTCTATCAATCTCAGCAGGCGTTGTCCACTTAGTTGTATCACGGGAGAAGTTAAACGATACTAAAGTATGCGGAGGTAAAGCACCCTCGATTAACAAGTTCCTAAACTTCTTCATAAAGAAGGTATTACTATCAGGAGAGTAGTTAATCATCTGCACACAATAAGGAATCTGACAAATTACAACAGATGAAGTACCATCAGCCGTATTAGTTCCATTACGACAATAGGTATCGTACTGTAAATCATTAGTATCTTCGTCAGTGATGTACATGACTGCAAACTTAGAACTACTTAAAAGAGGAAGAGAACTCTGTACAAAATCCTTGGTCACAATGTAGAGGAATTGGAAATTGTTCTTATCCTCTACAGGGTTGAAGTACATATCCTGGATATGCTCACCCGCGTTAAGATTCTCTCCATACTGGAAGCCAGACACAGAGCCTGTCTCAGTATTAATGTAGAATGTGTCTCCCTCAACAGCATCATTGAGGCCCGTGGCCAGCATAATCCACTCAGAGTTGGTAGTCCAGAAACCATACCTAAGGGAGTTAAAGTTCCATTCCGTACTGTTCCATTTGTCTGGAGTAACATCTTCGGGGAATGGGATAATAGCCGGGTATCCCCCATTGGAAGCCATGATTGAATGCATGGCATAAATGTACTTGCCAAAAGGCACTAAACGCCAACGCTTGAAACTGCTAAGATTCTTCTTAACCTTAAGATCAAGAACTCTAGTAACAGACTGATTCACGATAGAGTACAGTCCATCTAACTTAGCAAAGTAAACTACATCACCAATAACTACAGCAGAGTCGCCACCCATAGACGAACTAATCTCCTTGACAGTAACATCGCCAAGAGAGTTAGGATCAATGTTGTAATTAATCACACTAATCGTGCTGTCACAGATTACATAAACACTGTCCTTGTAAGCCACAGCATGGTTAATCTTCTTTTCAGCAAAACTAAAGAATCCACCATCAGGCGTTTGCCATACACTAGGATCAGTAGCCTTACTAAACAAGACGTGCTCGTTAGTAACGAGCCATAAACGATCCTTGTGAATAAACATAGCCTTAAAAACCGGAGGACCGTTAAGTTTGACATTAAGGTTCTCAGGAAGTAAAGTCTGATTTCCGGGAGGCGGAGTGCTAGGGCGCCCCCCGCCTGTAGGAGTAAGAGTAGGGTTGCTAGAGAATACCCTAGTGTGCGTACCAGGCACAGTCGTAATATCTAGAATGTCATCTAGGATGATATCAGTCTCAGCCTTGTAGTAGACATTATACTCAAACCACTTATTAGTAGCATCATCAAAGTGGGAGAAAAACATCCAATAGTTGATCTTGTTGTATCGTACAAAACCTACAAGCCTAGACCACTTACAGTTAACACCAAGATTAGTAGTAACCTCTGTGTCATCCCATGACAGTAATTGTAATTCAGACTTACCACGAATCCAACCTTGTTTACCCTCACCCGCTACAATGACACCATCTTTGTAACTACCAACAATCTCAATTAAGTTTTTGTAGGTAGCATCAGTAGTAGGATGGGTACCAAGTACCTCATGACAACTAGCCACAGGGAAGCGAGAT
>JACCDR012067940.1_pt1 | contig 11532 bp, 11 predicted proteins | sample 7446431 | NCBI WGS metagenome assembly JACCDR01 (sample SAMN15323443, study PRJNA562643) | freshwater metagenome | isolation source: river surface water | place: USA:Blue River Watershed | collected 2017-08-17
CTTCCACCGCTTCGTGGGTCTGGAACAGCGCCTGCTCGCCGATGTAGATGTCCGCCTGCTGTTTGCTGCCGAAGATCGGCGCGGCCGGGCGATCCCCACCGCGCAGGATCGGCGCACCAGCAAACCGCGGGTCGGCTTCAAACGGCAGGCCATCGCCGGTCTTCGCCAGCCCCAGCGGGTCGGCACCCTTCTTTGCGGGCGTGGACACGGCTTCCATCGAGAAGTCGATGGCCTTGTCCAGATCGGGCGCCCCGAGGATGTCGGCCACGCCGGGCTTCTTGGCCTGCGCCGGCTCGCCTGACAGCAGACTGACCGCGCCACCCGTGGCACCGCCCAGCACCGCCCCCATTGTCGCCGCACCGGCAACACCCTTTGTCGGGTCAATGCTCGGGTCGAACGGGACAGCGGCGCGCTGGCCCTCGTACTGCGTGACGCCTTCCTCGACGGCTTCCTGCGCACCTTCCACGCCTGCGGTCTTCAGCGCACGCGACAGAATGCCGCCCTTGAATCCACCAGCGCCGGCCAGCAGCCGCTCCGCACCCACCAAGCCACCAGCCGCGCCGATCGCCGCCGGCAGCACCGATGCCTGCCGCGCTGCGCCTTCGGCTTCCTCGTCGGTGCCGCCGGCCTTCTTCACCAGTTCGTAGGCAGTGCCTGCGGCATCGCCACCGGACAGCGCCGCACCAGCCACCGCACCGCCAGCCAGGCCGGCACGCGCCACGCCCTTGGCCCCGAGGTTGCCGGCCGTGGCCAGCATGCCCGCGCCCTTGACGGCAGCGCCGGGGATGGCGAACGATCCAGCAGCCTGCGCCAGCGACTGAATCGGGTTGCGCGCCACGTAGCCCAGGGTCGCGCTCACCTCGTCGCCGACGCCTTCTGCGCTCTCCATGTCGCCGCGGAAGCGGGCTTTCTCGGCCTTCACCACGTCCGACTGCTTCGCCTCGCCGGACTTGATGATGTTGGTGTCGATGAACTCGGACACCGGGTTGCCCGGCGCCACGAAGTCGCCCACCGACTTGACCCCGCCCGCGATGGCGTTGGCCGTCTCGATCACCGTGTCATTGGCAAACGACAGGATGCCCCGAGGCTTGGGCTTGTAGCCCATGTGGGCCATCACGTCTTCCCGCGACACCCCCTGAACTTCGGCCACCCGGTCAATCAGGGCGGCATCGTCCAGCGCCTTCAGGCTGGGGTACTTGCTGCGGTAGTCGTTGATCGTCGGCATCGTCAGCCCTTGAGCATGGCGCGTTCACGGGGAGTGGTCGGCTCACCGCGTTGAATTTTCTGCAGGATTTCGGACTGCTCGGGCGTCAGGGTGCGCCCGGTCATCACGTCCACCAGGCGCCCGCTGCCGTCGCCCATCACCTTGTAGCGGGCCGGGTCGTCAGGGGCCGTGCCGGACAGCATCGCGGGGCGCTCCGCGGGCTTGCCGCCGGCTGCCGGCGCGCTGGCGCCCTTGGCTGCACCCTTCGGCACCGCGTAGGGGTCATCCGCCTCGGGTTTGGCGCCGCCCTGCCCCGCTCGGATCGGCTCCTTGCGGGTGCGCTTGCGGATTTCCTGCCCGTTGGCGTCGTACTCCTTTTCTTCCACCGTCTCGTAGCCGGTTTCCTTGTTCAGCTCCTTGGCCAGCCCCAGCGCGCCCAGCTTCTCCTGCTCGGTCAGCGGGCGGCCCAGGGCCTTCTCCATCTGCGCCACCTTGTCCTGCACGGTGGGGTCGGCCTTGCGGTACTTCGCCTCGGCGCGTGCACGGGCTTCGGCGATGGCCGCCGCCTTCTCGGCCTCGGGCTTCGCCGTCTCCTTGATCTTGCGGATTTCCCGCTGCAGGTCGGCCTCGGCCTTCTCGTCCAGCGCCGTGCGCAGTTCCGGGTTCGTGGCCTCGGCCACCTTGCCCTTGATGGCGAGTTCGTTGGCCTGCTCACCCGTGCGGCGGGCAAGGTCCAGTTTCGCCGCGCCGCCTTCGCCGCTGGTTTCCCACAGCACGCCGCTGCGCCGCTGCTTCTCGCTGAACTCGGACAGGCGCATCCGCATCTGTTCCTCGATGTCGGCCTGCTGCCGCATCAGGTCGGCACGGCGCGTGGCTTCGATGTCGTCGCCCGCCTGCTTCTGGATGACGCCAGCACCACCGGCCAGCGCGGTCGCCAGGATTCCGCCGAAGCTCATGCCGGTTCTCCTTCTTCAGCCTGCGCCGGGGCGCCGCCGGCCTTCGCGCCGATGTCCGCCAGCTTGTCCGGGTCCACGCCACCAGCCTGCAGCAGCGCCGTCACCAGCGCCTCGATGCCGGCGGCCACGTCCTGATCGGTCACGTCCATGCCGCCCTTCTTCAAGAAGTCGGCGGCCACGGACACCAGCACCATCCCTGCCGGGATCAGCAGTTGCGGCGGCAGGCTCTGCTTGGACTCCTGCCACAGCAGGCCCATGAGCCCGGCCACGCCTTGCCCGAGTTTCTGGCCGATCGTTCCGGGGCCGTCCAGTTGGCCCAGAAACAGGTGGTGGGTCTTGGCGTCGAACATCACGCGCCGCCCGGCCAGCACGATCTTGTCCAGTTGCGCGCCCTGATTTCCCGTGAGGTGCATGCCGGCGCGGATCGCCTCGGGCGAGGTCTTGCTGGTGGCGCCCTTCGCGGGCGCGTCTTTCCCTGCCGGCGGACCTTTCGGCTCGCCGGCTTGCTTGGTGGTCGTCTGGAGCATGGCCATGTCAGCCCCCCTTGCGCTGGTAGACCGGGGCAACGAGGCCCTTCACGCTGTCGCTCATGCGCTGACGGGCGCGCAGTTGCTGTTCTTCCTGCATCCGCATCTGCTCCTTCAGGGCTTCCTGCTGGCCGTAGGCGCCGAGCCCGGCCTGCAGCATCCCGGCACCAGCCTGCGTCAACTTCGGGTTCTTCTCCATCCAGCTCGTTGCGCTGGAAAGCATCCCGCCTTCGTTGGCCGCAGCAGCGCCGCCCCTGACCAGCGGCTGCATCGTGCCGCCTGCGTTGGTCAGGTTCACCGATGACGGCACTGCAGCGGTGGGGGCAGACACCACGGGCGCCACTGCCGGCGCACCGCCCGCGCTTGCCGCGCCGATGCCGATGTCCGTTGTGCCTAGCGCGGCAGCGTTGGCTTGCGCCAGCCCACCGGCCGCTTCCGCGATCCCGCCGAGCGCGCCGCCGGCCTCTGCCGCCTGCGCACCGAGTTCGGCCGCCCGGAATCCTTCCCGCGCCGACTGCTCCGCGATGCTGCTGGCCGCGCTGCTGAATGCGCCGGTCGCCAGCCCGCCGATGCCGCCGGCAATGCTCAAGACGCCGCCCCACTTCTGGAGTTTCTTGTTGCCGGTGATGGCGCCCAGGCCGGTCATCACGCCGCCTGCCAGCATCGCGCCCGCAACAAGTTGTGTGCCAAGACTTGCGGCAGCGAACCCGGCCATCGTGCCGCCGACCGCGGCCATGCCGCCCGCGACTGACGCGGCGGCACCCACTAGCGCAATTGCTGGGGGCATAGCTTCTCCCTGCCGAATGGCAAATCGTGCATCAGAAAATGGTCCAGTTGGCCGTCGTTCCATGTGAACGAGAAGCCCAGCCGTTCCAGAAAAGGTCTGTGACCGTCCTCGGGGTCCGCCCGGGTGGTCAGGTAGCCGTGGCGCTCCAGTAGCGGCGCCAGAAACGCCCGCGTGCGCTCGCGCAGGATCAGCCTGCGGCGCCACTTCGGCGCGGCCACAAAGTGAATCTCCGGGCCGTGCATGATGGCGATGCACGCCATCTCGTCGCCGGCCATCCACGGGTGCAGCGTCCAGCCGTCCCGCGTCAGTTGCTCCGCAGCGGCCCGGTCAGCGCCGGACCACTCTGCGAACTGCTCGATCAACTTCCGACCCAGCCGTTCATCAGTTCTTCGTCGGGGGTGATGGCAGGCGCGGGAGCCGGCGCAGGCGCGGCGCCTGGTGCCGGCGCAGGCGTGCCGCCCACCGCCTCGGGCGCCAGCAGCGTGCCGAGTTCCAGCCCGGTGATGTCCGACTGCATCTGCAAGGCGTTGTTGTAGAGCGTGGTCAGGTTGCCGATGGCCGACTGCTTCGCCGCCGCATCCATGTCCGGGCTGACCATGATCCGGGTCATGCCGTCCACCATGCTCTGATAGCTGGCGGCCATACTCTGATTGGTCTGCAGCTTCTCCTTGTACTTCGCCTCGATGCCGGCCAGCGTGACCTTGTTGTCCGCGTCCAGCGTGGCGAGTTCCAGCCGGCTCTGGTTGTCCAGCCCTTGCATGGCCTGCTTCAGTTGCGCGTCGTAGACCTGCATGCTCTGCTTGACCGCGGCATCGCTGGCCTGCAGCCCGCGCTGGAGTTCGGCGTTGGCGGCCTGGAGCTTCTGCTGGTTGGCCGCGTCGGCTTCTTGCAGCGCGGCGCGGCTCTGCACGTCGAGTTTCGCCAGGTCGTAGCGGCTGGCGAGGTCGGCGGCCTGCGTCTTGGACTGCTGCGCGAAGTCGGCGTTCTGCAGCCGCTCCTGTTGCGCGAAGCCCTCGCGCTGCATGCCCACCTCGTTGATGGCGCCCGCGTTGAACTGGCTGGTGGTGTTCGCCGCCCCGGCGTTGAACTGCCCGGCGCTGGCGTTGGTGTTGGCGTCCTGCTGCGCGATCGGCAGCGCGGTGCGGTACGCGGCATCCAGCCCGGCAGTGATGCCCATCGTGGAGTTCAGCAGCCCGCGGCTGGCGCTCTGCTGCTTTGCCGCCGTGGTGGCCTGGTCGATCAGGGGACTGCCGGCCGCCGTGATCTTGTTGACCTGCCCGGCCACGGTGCTGGCCTCGTCGGGCTTCCACTCGGTCGTGGTGGCCGTGGCGACTGGCGCCGGGCCGAGCCCGCCCAGCATGCCCTGCTGCGGCTTGTTCGCCATCGCCTGCGTCTGCTGGCCGGCGTCGGCCGTCTGCTCGACGGGCTTGCCGCCGCCGGGGTTCTTGGTGAAGTCCTCGTACCAGGACTTGAGCATTCCGGGATCGGTGGCCATCGTGGTTGCCTTCTCAGTAGTTGGGCCAGGGGATGACGCGGCGCGCTGGCGTGATGTTGTCAGGAAGCCCTGCGGTCATCAGGTCGGCGTACTGGCCGGGCGCCTTGATGCGAAGCTCGTCCACCACGCCCGTGAACACCACGCCCGTGGTCAGCGGGTACTCGTTGTCGTAGGTGGTGAACGGCGCACAGCCGCCACCGATCTTCAGCGTGCCGGTGCTGCGCGCCACTGGCGCCGATTGCAGGCCCTGCAGGCGCGACACACTGGCCACGCCATCCAGCCACGATGCGCGTTCCCATGAGGTCGCGGTGTAGGTCTTCAGCGTGCCGGCGAGGTGCACAAACCGATCGGGGCGCACCGTGATCTGCCCCGAACCTGACGAACCCGAGCCCGTGGGGGTGTAGGCGTCATCCAGCACAGTCCAGAACATCGCCTCGATCCGGCGGTAGGGAGTCGTTGCCGGCACGCCGACGTTGACCATGCGGCTCAGGAAGCCCAGCGCCCACAGCAGCGTGCCGTCCGTGGCGGTGTAGCTCACCACCGGGCAGAACCGCTGATCGTTGCCGGCGGCAGTCAGCGCAGTCCATGCCGTCGCGCCGATGTCCACCATGCACTCCACCGACAGCCCGGCCGCGATGCCGTCCAGCGCGGCGATGGTGCCGGTGATCTTCGCGCTGCTGGTGAACAGTGCGCCTTGGTTGACCGCGCCGGTCGTGAGCGTGGCGCCGCTGTTCGTCAGGGTGTTGCCGCGCTGGTCGTAGGCAATGCCGGTGCTGGTGTCGAACCGCATCAGCAGGCGCACGTTCGTGAGCGTGCCATCAGGCCCCAGGCCGGGCGACGGCGCAGGGGTCGGTGCCGGCGGCGAGCTGGGCGACGGCGCGGGCGGCGCGGGGGTCGGCGCGGGGGCAGGTGCCGGCGCCTCGTAGGCCGCAGCAATCACCACCGAATGCGTGGACGTGCCCAGGTTCTGCCCGTTGGCAAAAAAGTTGACCGCCAGGCTGAAGGTGCCGGCCTCGGTCGGCGTGCCGAGAAGGGACAGCGTGCCCGATCCGCTGCTGGCGCCCTTGGACCATGCCAGCGAAGACGACACGCCGGGAACCAGCGAAGCATCCGCCGCGGTCACGTCCGCCGCGAAGTTGCTGGTCGGGCTGGCCAGCGTTGCAGACAGCGGGCGCCCCACCCGGCCAGCAGCGCCGGCCATCGCACCGATGGAAAGCACCTCGCTGGCCTTCACCAGCGTGATGTCGTGGCTGGTGCTGCCCCGAACGGTGTTGTTGCCGTCCGACGAGATGTAGCTGAACACCACGCGCTGCACGCGGGTGCTGCCGGTCGGAGTGCCCGACACGGACAACACGCCGGCCGTGTAGCTGAAGGTCAGGCCCCCCACGGCCTCGGACTGCGCGATGGTCATGGACGCATCGGCACAGGTGATCGTCGCCATCGTGGTGGTGCTGATCGCGCTGCCAATGATCCCGAACAGGCTGTCACGGGTGACGGCGCTGAAGGCGATCGGCTCGGCCTGCGGCGGGTTCGGCGGCGTCGGCGGCGCGGGTGGCGCGGGCGGCGTCGGCGGTGCGCTCGGGTAGTCCCGGATCAGCGGGACGTGCGCGGCAAAAAGGGAGCCGATCATGGGTTGGGGAATGGCGCGGTTGGCGGGGTGAACGATGAGGTGTAGCGGCACACCCCGTTGGTCACACGAAGCTCGTCCACGTAGCCGGCAGTTCCCGAGCCGGTGAAACCCGTGTTCACTTCGGTGTAGCTGTACGTGCCAGAAATCGTGCTTGTGTTGCCGGCTGAACTGACCATCACGCCGTTGCAGGCAACGTAGTTGTTGTTGCCCTGCCGCCCGATGTAGACGTGCACCCAGCGCCCGGCAAGCGCGCCACCGCCATCGCCAGTGGCAATGGTGGAGTCCGTCCCACGCAGGTGCGACACAGTGGTGCCGCCCACCGTCACCGCAATGCCTGACGATGCGCTTGTGGCATAGAACGCCGTCACGCTGCCAGTTGCGATGTAGACCCACGCTTCAACGCTGTAGTTGCCCGTCATCAGCAGAACGGGAGCGTTGGTGTTGCGGATCGCGCTTGGCGAGGAATCGGGGATCACCAAGCTGCCGCCGCCGAACTTGCTCTGCGCCGTGCTGATCGTGGGTGTCCCGCGGTTTGCGGTCCAGGTGTTCGCGCTGATCTGGTCCGTGAAGGTGGTTGAGCCGTTCGTGCCGTTGAAGTGCAGCAGCGCCACCACGCTGGCGGCGTAGGGGTCGCGCTCCCCGCCGAACAGTGAAGGGCCGACCGTGAACATCAGGCCATGCCCTTGCTGAAGGCCGCCATGTAGGTGGCCTCGGTGCTGCCGTACTCGGCAGACAGGAAATCCACCGCGCCGGCCGCAGTGCTGAAGGTCGGCGCTGTGCCGCCTGCGAACTTGAAGGCCGAGGGGAACCCGGCAAACGTCCGGCTGCCGGTGCCGTCTTGGATGAAGCGGATGTTGTAGACCGCGCCGTCCGTGGGGTTTGTCAGCGCGAAGCTTGACACGTTGCCGGTCAGCGTCAGGTGCAGGTTGTTGGACCGCGCCGTGGCCGACAGGTCGATGCTCACAGCGCCGCTGATGTTTGCCCGGTACGGGGTGACGCTCTGCACCCGGGTGAACACGTTGGCCTGGTCCAGCAGCGCCAGGCCCAGGCTGGGCGCGTTGCGCTCGCCGATCACGCCGAAGGCGTTGCTCCCGTCCGCGATCACCGCGATCTGCGCCGACTGCGTGCGGGTGGACAGCAGGTTGTCGCTGCTGGCGAACGTAACCCCCGAGCCAGCCACCAGCGTGACCTGCCCGGCCGCGCCCTGCCGGATGCACACCACGTCGCCCTGCGTGAACACGTCCGGGGGCACCGTCACCGTGATGGCGCTCGCGTTGGTGAACACCAGCAGTTTGCCGGCATCGCTGGCCAGCAGGGTGTAGCTGGTGCCGCCGATGGACTTGAACCCGAGCCGGCCGCCGCTGATGAACTCGATCGCCGATTCCGCTGTGTTCACCACCGCGTACTTGCCGGCCTGCCCGCTGAAGGATGCCGGGAAGCCCGACAGGTCCGTGATGCCGGCCAGCCCTTGAATTGCGTTGTTCTCGGTTTGCACCAATTCAAACGCCCTTTGGATGGCGGCGAATTGCGTCTGCAGCGCAGCCGACTGCGCCAGTTGGCCAATGGCGGCAGTGAAGCTCTCGTTGTAGAAGCGATTGGTGTCGGTCATCGGGTCATCCTGCGCGGGGTGTAGAGGATCGTCACGGCGTAGAGCGTGTGCGGCAGCTCGTTGTCAGTTCCGCCGGCCACGCTGATGGACACCCGCGTGCCGTAGCCCTCCAGCGGCAGCGTGGTCAGGCCCACCGTGGACGTGTCCCAATAGGACTGGTCGTAGTTGCTCAAGTCCCACACCAAGCCCTCGCCGTACTGCTGATCGGTGATCTGCTGGGTGGCGCCGTCCTCGCCGTTGTTGAACTCGCCCGAGGTGTAGAGCGTGCAGGCGCTTTGCGCCTCCACTTCCAGTTGCATGGATCGGTAGGTCTTCTCGGTCATCGGGCTGCCCTGCGTCAGCGGCAGCATCTTGAGCGCGTAGGGCAGCGTGTCGCCGGCCAGCGATCGGCCCTTGTCGGCCTCGTAGACCCAGCCGTCATCGTCGGCGTAGAAGGTCCGGGCGATGCCATCAAGCTCGCCGTGCTCGGCAATGACAATGTTCCGGGCGTAGTTGATGACCGACCATTCAAACTTCCCCTTCCCCACCGGCAGGCCGCTGATGGCGGTCCCGTCCGTGAAGAAGATGCGGTACTTGAACTTGCCCGACACGTAGACCGAGCACGCGCACGTCTGCTCCTTGGCGATGGGCTGGATGTCCATGCTCACCGTGTCCCACGCGAAGTTGCCGAAGTTGCGCGTGTAGGGGTAGCGCATCACGCCGGGGGTGTCCAGCGCCACCACGCCGCCGATGTCCTGCGCACTGTCCGCCTGCGCGCCGCTGATGCGCGACAAGGGATCGAGTTTCCAATCGGCCGCGGAGTTGCCGTACAGCACCGCCAGGGCGTTCTGGCAGAGCACCATCAGGGCCGCGGCGTCGGTGTTGCCGCCCACGCTGATGAGGTTGGTGATGGTGTCGCCCGTGCCGAGTTCGCTGGCGCCGAACACCGCGCTCCACACGTAGGGGTTACCGATGGCCGAGTGCTGCAGCGAGCCGCGGTAGGCAAAGAACAGGTGCAGCTTGTGGCAGCGCACCGCGCTGGCCCGGATGCTGCCCATGCCGGTGGCCAGGGGCACGTACACCGTGCCGTCAAACTCAAACTCTGCGTTGACGCCATCGCACCCGTACAGGCGCTTGTCAGCCAGCGAGCCGGTGAAGGTGTAGGCGTCCGTCCGCACCCGGCCGCCGGGCGACAGGGTAATGAGGGCCGAGGCGCCGGACAGCGTGCACACGCCGCCACCCGCCGCCGCGCCGGCCGCGAACACGCCGCCGCTGGGCGCCGTGATGATGAGCCGGCCTGCCGCCGTGCCGCCGCCCCACGTCCCGGACTCCAGCACCACGCGCTTGACCGTGGCGCTCACACCGCCCTGCGTCAGCGAGTCGCCTTCGGCGTAGTCGTTGGAGCCCGCCGTGAAGCTGATCTGGTGGAACATGCTCACCGCCGTCCAGCCGGACGTGGTGGCCTTGTGGATCACCATTTCCGTGCCGCCCGCGTTGTCCCTCCAGGCGTACACCTCATCGTTCAGCAGCGCAACGCCACGCACGCGGCCGGAGCCGGGCACCTTGGTGATGTCGGCTTGGTAGTCGTCCGCAGCAGCCTTGGCCAGCGTGTTGTCCAGAAAGCCGTCCACCGCCGGGGTCGCGTTGGACACCGTGGCCTTGACCACTCCGCTGACTTCCAGGTCTTCGGCCTCGAAACTGCCCGTCACCCGCGTCATGGCGATGTAGGCGCCGCTCAGGTAGATGACTTTCCCGCTCGCGCCCGAGTCGGCGCCGTCCACCGTGTCGCCCAGGCTGATGCCGCTGATCGTCGCGCTGCACTGCAGGTAGACGTAGGTGGCAGAGGATGGCGAGGTCCGGCCGTCGAACGGCTCAATGCCGCCGATGCGCTCCAGCCCGCCGCCCGTGGACCACTCGTAGTTGTAGGCGATGCGCGCCGTGCCTGGCTTGGAGAAGATGGGCGAGCCCACGATGTCCATCCCGCCCGCAATGGTGGTGCCCGATGGCACCACGCGGATGTTGGGCATGCGCTGCATCACTTGTGGGCCAGCCGGGCTTGGTCGTACAGCAGGCGGGTGCGCAGTTCCACCTTGCGGCCCTGCGCCCGGGTCAGCAGTTCAGGTGCCGCGTCGGCCATCGCCACCTGCTCCAGCGCCGTCCACATCAGCAGGAGGTGGTATTCCTCGGGCATGTCCGGCGTGTCGGTGTCGGCTTCCAGCTCGGTGGGCGATTTCCAGTATTCCTGCCGCAGCTTGTAGGCCAGTGCCGGCTGCGGCCCGACGAGAAGGCGGTTGTCCTCATCGAACGTCCACGCCACCGGGGTGGTGGCGCCCCACGATCGGTACACGTACAGCGATCGGAAGTCGTCCAGTTGCGTGAACGTCAGCGGCCACAGGCTGTTGGGCGAGCCGTCGATGTAGAGCCACGGGTTGTACGTGTCATCGTCCATCCGCCACCTGCGGAACCGGGCCGCGCCCAGGTCGGCCGCCGCGTCGTAGGTCTGCTGACCCACGATCAAGGGCACATCCAGCGTGGTCCGCATCCAGCGCCACTCGCGCTCGATCTGCAGGTCACGCCATGCGTCGGCCACCCAATCGCACAGGCGGGCCTGCCGATCGTTGGTTGTCGTCACCGAAGTCGGCGCGGCGGTGCTGCGCAGCGACTCGCGGTGCAGGCGCTGCACCAGTTCCAGGTAGTTCACGGCTGGGTCCGATCAGGACTCGCGGCGCACCTTGGCCAGCCAGGCCGCGCCCTTGGGGCTGGGGTCGCGCAGGATGCTGAACGAGAAGTTCGACGCCAAGCTGCGCTCCACGCGGTTGAAGGTCAGCGCATCGCTCGGGTCTTCGCCGCTGGTGGTGGTGATGTCCATCGGCATGGACCGGGCCATCACTTCCACAAACTTGCGCTTGATGCGGGTCGGCGTCTCCACCTTCACCCACACGATCTGGCCGTTCACGCCGAACTGCTCGAAAAGCGGTGCGTGCTTCTCGCGCCCGCGGTGCAGCACGATGTCCAGCAGTTCCTCGTTGAACGCCAGTTCGTCGGCGTACTCCTTGGCCAGCAGGTCGGCAGACGCCACGATCACGTCGTCCTCGCGGTCCAGCGGGTCCAGCAGCGGCGGAACGTCGCGCACGGGCAGGTCATCGGACAGCAGTTCGCGGCCGGGCCGGCTCACCGGGTTGTTGACGGCATCGGAGGGAGAGGTACGGGCCATTGATCGGGCTCCATGAAAAAGCCCCCCGGGCCTTGCGACTCGGGGGGCGGGGTGCCCCATGCCTGGGGCGGTCACTGCAGTGGTTGTGCCCCGTCAGGCGGGGCGGGCGATCACGACACCTGCGGGCGGCC
>JACCDR012551366.1_pt1 | contig 11531 bp, 6 predicted proteins | sample 7446431 | NCBI WGS metagenome assembly JACCDR01 (sample SAMN15323443, study PRJNA562643) | freshwater metagenome | isolation source: river surface water | place: USA:Blue River Watershed | collected 2017-08-17
CAATGAATGCGTCAATAAAATCTATTTTATGGGCAAACATTGAATACAAGCTAAATCCCAAAACTGTAAGTGTAATTAAGATTATAACTACAATATTACTTTTCTTGATATTTGATTGAAACTTCTTCATGTAGATTCATTTGATATACAGTCAAAATGATGAATTATTTACATATTGTTTCTCTTTTGTTGATAGATAGAGATAAGAAAAATACCAACAGCTAAACATTTGTTATTTTCTTGATAGATTTTTATAGTTCCATCATTTGTAAACAAGTTTTTTGAAAAATGAATCATTAAGCCTTCTTCATTGTGAAGTTCCCACTCACTGGACATTAGACCAATTTGTTTAAACAAAAAATTACCTTCGTTTTCTAAGAAGATTTTAGCTTCTGTATTCCAAAAATTAATGTTGATATTACCAATAACTTTATCTTTATTTTCGTAGATAATGATAGTGTCGGCAAGTAATCCCGTAACATCGAAAAAATATTCTTTATCGCCAATTCTTACATTTGAATCATAAGACCAAATTGATTTTTTCTCTGTTCTTACCAGAACTTGACTCCCATCTTTAACTTCATAAGTAGAACTCCAAAAATCTTTGGAGAATGTTAATTGCTCGTTCATAGCCATTAGGTTATTCTTAATGAACAAACTTAATAATTTACTGAAAACCAGCACTTGCCTTTTCGATAGAAGCCAATTTAGCTTGATAGGTTGGTAAAAAACGCTGATAGTCGGTTGGAGACAATTTTTGCAATGCCTTCATTCCATCTTCGGCGTAGTCTTTCATCCCAATTGTTAGGGCTTGTTGAATGTATAATTGATACAACATTGGCGAGTTTTTTCGCCAAGAAATAGCATTTAAAACTACTTGGTAGGCTTTTTCGGGCTGGCGATTTTTATTCAATAGCTCAACAGCTTTGCTAACGATTGCTTCGTTCAATGGATGTTGCTTTAGCCCTACTCCTATCACATCTTTTATTTCTGCCAAATTTACTTTTTCGACAGCCTCTTTTTTCAGAAAAGTATTCAGCAATAAATGATAATACTTACCTTTTTTATCCGCAGAATCACCCACTGCCCAAGCTTGAAGATTCTGGAAAGTCAGTAACTTATCTCCTTTATAATACTCTTGAATTACATTGGCAAAAAGTAAATCTTCGGAAAGTGATTCGTTTTCTTCTAATTCAGAAAATCTTCTTAAATCAAAGTTGTTTCCCAAAGCTTTTTGATAGAAAGTTTGGTTATAAATCCATGCAAAATTGGAAGCATTCAAAACAGAATCCGAGGATAAATCAATGGCAAAATCATTGTCGGTAAGCTCTGAAAATTTCTTCTCAATAATATTTTTCATCGCCAGTTTATTGGCTTGATACGAATTATACTGAATATCTTCGGATTGTTGCAAAAGCTCTTCAATGGCTGTTTTTTTGCCATTATTTGCCCAAAAAGCCAATAAATTACTGGCTGGTACTTCTGACTTTTGGGCATTTTTTACTGCCATTTCATAGTACAAAACAGTGGAATCTTGCACATTCGATTTATTGAATAAGTAGGCTAAATTATTTTGTAACTCGCCACTTTTCGGAAATTTCTGTAAGCCTTCTTTTAAAGTAAACATGGCATCAAAAAAATGTTCGCCATCGTAAAAAGAACGACTAAGCCCTTCATAAGCAAAAACAGAAGGATTTTTGGCTAAAGATTTTCGGAAGTAAACGGCAGCCGTTTCGTTGTCGCCTTGAAGCAATGCCAAACTCGCCAAAGCATAATTAGTTTTATGATTTCGGTACTCGTAAACCAAAGCCATTTTGTACTCAATTTCGGCAAATTTATAGTCTTTTTCGGCAGTATAATAGTCGCCCAAAGCGTTGTAATGTGCCGCAAAAGCTTGCTGTACTGTAAAAAATCCTTTCAAAACCAACAAGGCTGCAATGAGTATAATGGCTAATACTCTGAATGTCCAAATCGGTAAACGCAAAGGCTTAAATACCACTTTGTGTACTTCAAAAGTCTGTTTGAAAAGGGGAAAAAAGTTGAGTAAAACATACAATAGAAACATCAAACCCATGGCTAAATGGGTGTAAGTAATGGCATCTTCCATTACTTCTATCATCGGGTCGTTGCTGGTGGCGAATGCCAAAGCACAGGTAGCAATGGTAAAAATTGCTAAAGAGAGATAAATGAATGCTCCAGATTTTTCAAAATTTAGCCAATCTAAAATTGATTCTGTTCTTTTTTTGAAACCCCAAATACCCAATACAGACGAAAGTACAATCAATAAAAATGGACTGAGGTAAATCATCTCCCAGTCAATTATTTTGTTGTTGTGAAGAAAAATCAGCAGAACGTTTACTAAATAAATCAAACTAATCAGCAGAAAATTCTGTAAAGATTGCGTGCTTTTTACTGAAGTACTGATAATCAAAAAGCCATTCACAATTTCGTAAGCTACTAAAAAAATAAACGCTGTACTCAGGAGCATCGCTCCTGCAGTTCGATAACTCGCCAGCAAAAAAAATGGATGGTTTACTTTAGCCGTGAAAAAAATCACAAGACCAATAAGAGCAGTCAGAAAGAAAAAACTGATGAAGCGTTTAGCAATATCAATATCTGGACGAAAAGCGTGGAAAAAATAACTTAACCCAACAAATAGCACAATCAAAGCCGTAGTAAAATACTTATTGGCAACATTGTACAATAATTCGAGGTTGAAAGTAACCAAAAAGACAATCACCAAACCCATACTTACCAAGTACCAAAAGCGAGGCAGAGCTGATAAAGCTGAAAGTAAGAGTACAAGAGCAAAGCTTAAAAGCCCTAAAAATACATAATTACCGATAAAATTGATAGCCATTGGCGAAGCCACAAACTGTTCGGTTACGGTAAAAGTTTTGGTTGGTAATGAAAGTGTTTCGCTTCCTACTTTAAATTGGTCGAGAATAATGGGAACTTCGCCCAACTCACTAAGAATATCCCAATGAACAACATTTTCTAAACCTTTAAAGTAAAAAAAACTTAAAGTAAGAATACTAAAAAGCAATATACTTAGTGAAAAGATATAGAGATTTCGAGAAGATTTTTGCCAGTTTTTCCAGAATTGCAATGAATTCATAATGGGGAAATATTAAGTAAAATCAGAAGCAATGTCGCTTCTGATTCATTATTTTGATTTTCTGAATTAGCTAAAATTTACCAAGCCATGCGTGGCATTGGGCTTACTTCTTGTGAACAAAACTCGCCTTTTTCAGCCTTGAAATGTGCTGCCATCGCAATCATACCTGCGTTGTCGGTACAGTACTGAAAAGCAGGAATATAAACATTCCAATTTTCGGCTTCTCCCATTTTTTGGATTTCAGTTCTTAGTCCAGAATTTGCCGAAACGCCACCTGCAATAGCAATTTCTTTGATTTTATACTGTTTTGAAGCTTTTTTGAGTTTTTGCAAGAGTATTTTTATTAAAGTAGCCTGCATAGATGCACAAATATCGGCTAAATTTTCTTCCACAAAATTGGGATTTTGCTTGGTCTCTTTTTGTAAAAAATAAAGAAAAGCCGTTTTTATTCCTGAAAAAGAATAATTCAATCCGGGCATTTCTACGGTTGGGAAAGGGAATCTATCTGGATTTCCTTCTTTGGCATACTTGTCGATAAGTGGTCCGCCTGGGTAAGGCAAATTCAACAATTTGGCAGTTTTATCAAAAGCTTCTCCTACGGCATCATCTTGCGTTTCGCCGATTACTTCCATTTCTAAAGCCGAACGTACAAATACAATTTGGGTATGTCCGCCGCTAACTGTCAGGCATAAAAAGGGAAAATTTGGCTTCGGTTCGTCAATAAAATGTGCCAAAACATGGGCTTGCATGTGGTGAACATCAATCAACGGAATGTTCAAACCCATCGCCAAAGCCTTTGCAAAAGAAGTACCTACTAATAAAGAACCTAAAAGTCCGGGACCACGAGTAAAAGCGATGGCATTTAAGTCATTTTTTGTTATCTTCGCTTTGTCAAGTGCTTCGGCTACAACAGGCACAATATGTTGCTGATGAGCCCTACTTGCCAACTCTGGTACAACACCGCCCCATTTAGTATGAATAGCTTGGCTGGCTACAATGTTGGAACAAACTTTTCCGTTAATAATGACAGCCGCAGAGCTGTCGTCACAAGAAGATTCTATTGCTAAAATGGTCATAATGTTACAAAAATAAGCATAATTGATAGAATGCTTAGGAGTTTAAAGCTCTTAGAATGTCATTAAAAAGAATTCTATCTATAAGAACTGATATTGATTCGTAATATTTTAATAAAAACCTAAAATCAAAAAATAGTTGCCACTGTTTTCTTGAACGATTCTAATTTAAAAGCTTAAATGTTCATAAAAGTTTCTAAAATATTCACAAAAGTAATCCTCAATACGATTGTTGGTTTACTTTTGTTTGCTATTTTGGGATTTTTGACCCTCCGAAGCTCTTATGTTCAAACTTTTTTAGCCCAATATTTCGCTCCCAAAATCTCCAAAGCTTTGGGCTATCCCATCGAAATCAAAAAAGTTACCATTCGTTTTTTCGACCAAGCTACTTTTGAAGGCGTAAAAGTAAAAGACTACCAAGGACATCAAATGATTGATGTGGATAAGTTGGATGTGGATTTTCAAATTAAAAATCTTTTTCAAGATTCACTTCATACAAAATTGGATTACGTCAGGTTGTATCGCCCAAATGTACATTTGATAACCGACAAAAAAGGGAAACTGAATATTGATGAGTTTATCAGACGTATTTCAGACCTTACTTCTTCGCCCGACGATAAGCCTAATCCAAACCCTTCGCCTTTTATCATTGGCGAAGCTGATGTGGTGGAAGGTATTTTTAGTATGGACGATGAGGCTGAACCTTATATGCACAACCGAAAGTCCTTTGACCATTACCATTTTTCTTTGCAAGAAATTTATGGACACCTCAAGGATTTCACTTTGATTCGAGATACCATCTCTTTTCAAACCGTATTGAGTGCTTATGACCGTAGTTCAAATCTGAGAGTAAAGACGCTTAAAACAAACTTTTTGATTTCAGACCGACAAATGCGGTTTGATAAGTTGTTTTTACGAGTGAACAACTCAGTGGTAAGAAACAGCATCGTCATGTCATTTCAATCTCAACATGATTTTAAAGATTGGAATGCCAAAGTACGCATGAGAGCCAACTTCGATTCTACAACAATCGTTGCCAGCGACATTGCTCGTTTTGCTAACGCTATGTATGCCTACAAAGACGTATATTATCTCAACGGCAAATTCGACGGAACGGTCAATGCTTTCAAACTCAAAAACTTTGATTTGTACTTTGGTAAAAAATCAAAACTTCGTGGTGATTTCGCTTTTAAAGGTTTACCGAATATCGACAAAGCTCTGATGGATTTTAATATGCGTAAATCCCTTGTACAGGTAAATGATTTAGAAAAATACATCGGTAAAAGTACAGTAAAAAGTATTCAAAAATTTGGCAATGTTGTCTTTGACGGTACTTTCAACGGCACTACTTCTAATTTTAAAACAAAGGGTTTATTGACTTCTGATTTAGGAAAATCAGATATAGATGTGGCAATGGTTTTGAAACCCAATTCCGCTAATTCGACCTACAAAGGAAAACTTACTTTAGAGAATTTTAAATTAGGAAAACTCATTGATGACGCTGGTTCGCTTGGCGATTTGTCTCTTTCTGGAAAAATCGAAGGCAAAGGTTTTACCATCAAAGATGCCAGTTTGCATTTCGACGGTACGGTGAAAAAAATCATTTACAACGATTATGATTACAAAAATATTTACGTCGATGGTACACTTGCCAAAGAGCTTTTCGACGGAAAAATTGCCGTAAATGACACCAATTTAGTACTAAGTGTTTTTGGGAAAGTAGATTTAAGAAATGGAAAAAGTGATGTGGAAATGATGGGGAAACTCACGAGAGCGAATCTTAAAAACCTAAATTTTACCAAAGACGATTGGCGAGTTTCGACGATTTTAGACATTGGCTCGAAAGGTGGAAAATTAGACGACCTTTCTGGAAAAGCTAAATTTTTCAATACTTATATTACTCGTGGTACAAGAAACTTGATTTTAGATTCTCTGTACATTACGTCTGATATTGGCGAAAAAAGCCGCCGATTGAGTATTAGTTCTGATTTGATAAATTTAGATTTTTCAGGAAAATTCAATCCTTCCACTGCGATTGATGATTTGAAAATGCTCTACCAAGAGTATAAAATCTATTTTACTGGCGACGAGGCAAGTCGTAAGGCATATTATGCCCAAAAATTACAAACTCCTCCACCGAGTTATCAGGTTGATTATTTATTCAATCTCAAAAACTTCGACCCTATTTTAGAGTTTTTCTATCCTGATGCACATATTTCAAGAAAAACCCTCATCAGCGGAAGTTTTGGCATTGGTAATACTTCAAAATTATCTATCAATTCCAAAATTGATACTTTAGTTTTGGGTCAGAAATATCGTTTCTATGTTTCAGAAATAGACCTCAACAGTTCCAAGTTTTTCAATTCACCAGAGGTATTATCTTCACTGATACTTTCGTCGCAAAGCCAAAAATTAGGCGTACTTGCCCCAACCAGTAAACTCATTACCGAGGCGTATTGGGATGTTGATAGAATTTCATTCAGTTCAAGACTTCGCCAAACGGGTACAAAAAATAACGTTAGTTTAGACGGAACACTTCAGTTTATTCAAGATGGTTTGGCTCTTCAATTCAATCGTTCAAAGTTCCATTTGCTCGACCAAGATTGGAAAATCAGTGCCGATAATGCTATCACCATTATCGGAAACGAAATCACAGCCAAAAATTTGGCAATCAGTAATTCAGACCAATTGATTTCACTCAACGGCACGATTTCGGAAGATTCTCTTAAAAGTATCAACTTCAAAGCCAAAGATTTCCAATTAGAAACCCTCGCTCCGATTGTCCTTTTGGATATGAAAGGATTGGTAAATGCCGACGTTGAATTAAAAAATGTATTCAAAAATATCAATGCAAACAGTTCTTTGAATATCAAAGATTTGTTTCTTGATAAATTCCTGATTGGTAATATTACTGGAAACGGACTTTTCGATAACGAGCGTCAACTCGTGAACATAGACTACTCTTTAGAAAGGTTAAACAATGAAATTTTGAGTGTTCAAGGCATTTATGATTCTAAACAAAAAGAAAATTCATTGGACTTGGAAGCCGTTTTGAACAAGACCAATCTTCAAATTGCAGAACCATTTACCAAAGGTTTATTCTCGAAAATCGGAGGCGTTGCCACTGGTAAAATCAATATTACAGGTAAGCCAACACACCCTATTTTAGCCGGAGCAATTGATATTAAAAAAGGAACGCTCTTCTTTGATTACTTGGGTTCGGTTTTAAATTTCGAAGATAAAATTACTTTTGAACCCGACGAAGTGAGAGCAAAAAGCCTCCGCTTAACCGACGACGAAGGCAACAAAGGAACATTGAAAGGAAGTATATTTTTTGATGGTGACAAGACATTCAACGTACAGTTGGATGCTGCCATGAACCGTTTTAAAATTTTAAACACCACTCGCCGAGACAACGACGTGTATTATGGAACGGCTTATGCCACAGGCAATCTGAAACTTGGCGGTACTTTTGATAATTTGGTGATTACTGCTGACTTAAAAAGCGACAGAGGTACTCGTTTATTCATTCCACTTGATAAAGCTCAAGATGCAGGAAACCAAGAAGAAATTGAATTTTTGAGTGCGAAAGTATTACAAGATTCATTGAATAAAAATCAAAAAACAAGTATCAGCAGCAGTGGTATTAAGATGGATTTCAACTTCCAACTTACGCCTGATGCCTACGGTGAAGTACAATTTGATAAACAAACGGGCGATGTAATGAAAGCCAACGGTTCGGGGGCAATCAATTTGAAAGTTGATACCAGAGGTGGTTTTGACATGACAGGCGACTACAATATCGAGCGTGGAGATTATACTTTTACTTTTCAGAATGTTATTAATAAAAAATTCAGTATTCAACGAGGAAGTAAAATTTCATGGTCGGGAAACCCTTATGAAGCCATTTTGGACATTAAGGCAGCTTACACTCAAAATTTGAGTTACTTAGGTTCTGTCATTGATTCAACTGGGCGAGGAACAGAGTTTAAAAATAAAACCGATTATACTCGTCGTTATCCAGTCGATGTTACGATTAATTTAAAAGACAGACTTTTACAGCCAACGATTTCATTCAATCTAAAACTACACGATTATCCACAAAATCCAGATTTCAATTCGTCCGTAACAGCATTTGAAAACAGAATGAAAACCGACGAACAAGAACTGAACAGACAAGTAAGTAACGTATTGTTGTTAGGACAAATGGTTTCACAAACCAACAGTACGGCATTTGCGGCAGTAAACTTGGTGAATAACCTTACTGAATTATTATCGAATCAGTTGAGTAATGTATTTTCAAAAATTGACCAAAACTTAAATGTAGATTTAAGTTTAGCAGGAAATTCACTCAACCAAGACTTGATTAATAATTTACAATTGAGGCTTTCGTATAACTTCAACGATAGATTTAGAATTACCCGTAGCGGTGGTTTTACAACAGCCACCAATCAAACCAATGCCCAATCACTCATTGGCGACTGGGCATTAGAATGGTTTATTACCAGAGACGGAAATTTAAGATTTAAAACCTATAACCGAAATTTACAAACCTCGATTTTGGGTTCATTAAATACTTATCAGACCTTTACTTCTGGTGGAGCGAGTTTGCTTTACACCAAAAGTTTCAATTATCTTTTTGTCAACAGAAAGAAATCTAAGAATCCTATTCCTCAATCACTCACCGAGCAACCCATCATCAATCCATAAAATATTTTAGGCGATTTCTCCTTCAAAAACCCTCACGGCTGGGCCAATTAAATAGATGTTTTGATAGCCATTTTCTGTTTTTTCAAATTCAATTCTGAGTTGTCCGCCCATCACTTTAATATCAACATAATTATCAAAACCCAAACGTAAATTAGCTGATAAAGCACAAGCCGTTACTCCCGTTCCGCAAGCATAAGTTTCATCTTCTACCCCACGCTCGTAAGTACGAACCGCCAAGGCATTTTCACCTTTTACTTCAACGAAGTTCACATTTGTTCCACCTTTACTACCAAAAGGCTCGCCGTAACGGATAGCTTTTCCTGAACCATAAACATCGTAATGTTCCAAATCATCCGTATAAGTAACATAATGAGGTGAGCCAGTATTCATAAAATCATAGTCGGCTTGTTGGTCAATTTCCGACACATCAATCATTTTCAATGAAATTTTATCTGCCGAAACCTTCGCCTCATGTTCACCATCCACAGCGATAAAAGTAGTTTGTTCGCCAATGATTCCTAAATCGTGAGCAAAACGCACCAAGCAACGACCGCCATTGCCACACATAGAACCTTCCGTTCCGTCTGAGTTAAAGTAAATCATCCGAAAATCATAGCCCTCTGCATTTTGTAAAAGCATCAAACCATCTGCACCAATACCAAAACGACGATGACACAAATGAGCGATATATTCCTGAGAAATTGGGAAAGAATTAGCACGGTCATCTACCACTACGAAATCATTTCCAGTACCTTGATATTTATAAAATTTCATTTTAACAATTATTCAAAACTTTAAACGCCTTAATTTTTACCCAATATTATATCGTTCTTTTAAAACATTCAAATGATGGCATTCGTGACCAGCAATCATCCAAACCAAAGCACGAGCCGAAACAGCATGACCATTGGCATTTCCTATGCGAGAAGCTACTTCCTCAGAAAAAGAAGAAAACAGAGCAATCGAACTTTCTCTTACTAAACGATACTGTTCGAGTAAAGATTCAAAGGATTGTTCATTAAAATGTGACGCATCCATGTATTCATTTTCATCAAAACCGGGCAAAGCCTGTTTTTCTCCCCTTGCAATACACAAAGCACGATAACCAAAAATACGTTCTGTATCGGTAATATGACCCAAAATTTGTTGTGGAGTCCACTTATCAGGAGCATATTGATAGATTTTTTTCTCGTTTGACAAATTTTTATACAAATTTATCACTAACTCTTTCTGCACCATAAGTGCCTCAATAACATTTTGAAAATCAATTTGTTCTATATAAAAAGAAAAATACTTATCCTTTGGAAATTCATTTTCGAGCGGTTTTTTCATATTTTTTTTGCATTTTTTTTCACAAAGGTATTGTATTCTCAAATAAAACGACTAATTTTGCATCACAATAAAACAACGACATAAACACAAAGTTAAGTAGCTGTTAAAATTGTAAAAAGGTTTGGTAGTTCAGCTGGTTAGAATACATGCCTGTCACGCATGGGGTCGCGGGTTCGAGTCCCGTCCAGACCGCAAAAAAGCTCAGAAAGAAATTTCTGAGCTTTTTGCTTTTATAGCTCTTCACCTTACACTTTTTAGATTTATATTTGGTAAATAATTATGGCTTCTTCGATATAAAATTCACTATTTCACCCATAGCTTTAAAACAACCTAACAATCCAAAGCCCATTTGAAAATGACCAAATTGCAACAACTACACGAAGACATTTACGCTTTTCTATTAGACTATCATCAGAAAAATCCTTCTTTTTATTTTGCACCAAGAACAAGGTCTATCCCAAATGGGAAAACGCTCTCGGATGGCTACTGGTTTAATGGCAATGACGACTACTTATTCATTGGATTTTATGTTCCTAACGACGGCGATAACAAAACCCGAACCATAGGGATTTTAATCAAATTTAAAAATGAAGAAATTGCAAGTGCGTATCTTTTAATCACATTTAAAGATGAAAAGTCTGAGGCTTATGTTCCCTTTTATCAAGGAATCTTAGAAACGTTGGCAACACAAGGGGCGTTTCAGATGGAAACAGAAAGGAAATACAGAAGGTTTTACTCGAATCCTCAAGATTGGAGAGGCTTTTTGAGCTATTTTCTGGAAAAAGAAAAGCCATTAATTGACCTTTATATCAATGAAAATGGGCTGAGCAATGAGTTTTTCATAACGCCTTCGGGCTTTGATAGCTACTTAAAAACGATTGAAGGTTTCAGAAATAGGGAATATAAATCAAATTCACAGTCGGAAAAATATCATACCAAAAATACCATTAGCAGCATGGCAACGCCTAACCCCTACCCGCTCAATCAAATTCTCTACGGCCCTCCTGGCACAGGAAAAACGTATAGTACTGTTGAATTGGCTTATAAAATTATTCATAACGATACGCCAAGCAGTTATGAAGAAGCTCGCAATTGGTACAAAATGGCTTTAGCTCATACAGAAGACCGTCAGGTTGAGTTTATTACTTTTCACCAAAATTATAGTTATGAAGATTTTGTGATGGGTATTAAGCCACAATTGAATGAAGATACTTTGGGCTTTCGTGAACATAAAGGGATTTTCTTTGAGATTTGCCAAAGAGCTTTGAAGAATTTACGGCAATCATCATTAGAAGAAA
>JACCDR012404509.1_pt1 | contig 11529 bp, 17 predicted proteins | sample 7446431 | NCBI WGS metagenome assembly JACCDR01 (sample SAMN15323443, study PRJNA562643) | freshwater metagenome | isolation source: river surface water | place: USA:Blue River Watershed | collected 2017-08-17
ATGGTCGTGTTCGATGCGACGATTGCGCGCATGGCAGAGACGGCGGAATCACTGACGTCCGGCATGGGAGATTACCCCTGTCTGGACGACGAACGGCTAGTGGACGATATTGCGCGGAATCTCGCCCTAGGGGTTCTGATCGATGACCATGATGTTCCGGAGGAACACGCGTCCGCTGTCCTGTCGGTGCTGAGTTCGGCGAGCGGATCGGACTGCCCGGATTGTTTTTCGTGGGACGTCGATGCCGCAATCAAGTCCCTTGGTTTCACGCCGTGTGCGGACTGTGGTACGTGGCTGCACACAGGACTTACGGAACCTGTGTGCTACGCGTGCGCAGAGGCGTACGGTCCGCACGGTGACGGGTGCGAATGCTACGAGATTTTCATAGCTGGGGAGCAGCTCGGTAACCACGTGCTAACACGTGCCGATTTCGAGCAGTTGGACGGAAGGGAATGTCCGTATGCCCCGGCCGAGGATGAGGACCAGGCGGACGACATCCCGTCCTGTGGCCTGTGGAACGGGGACGCGCACACGGGTACGGTGGCCGACGTGCGGGCGCGGCTGACCTGGATTTACTCGGATGGGTCGGGGGTTCGGTCTGAGGAACGGGACCTGTGTGCCCCGTGCCTTGCGGACAAAAAGCGTGAGTTTTCCGACCCCGATACGGTCATCGGCGGTCAGGTGGTAGTTCTGCGCACCTATCCCTAGTGGGTGGGTGTGAGGGATCCGGGATGTGACCCCCGACGGTGTGCGTCTCGGATCCCTCGTGTAGGTCGGTGTATGACGCTGGTAACCGGGTGCGGTTGCCGTTCATGAGAGGTAGGGGTCATGGATTTGGGTTCGATTGATCTACGGCGGGGTGCGGTTCCTCCCCCGTTGCCGCGGGTGGACATGCGGACGGAAGTCCGGGCCGCGGGGCGCAAGTTGGGGATCTTGGGGCAGTTGTTCATTCTGACCGGGCGGCGGGTGGATTCGGGCGCGACGTCGGGTGAGCGGCGGGAGGGGTTGCGGCGGGACCTGACCGCGACGCTGTCAGCGGTAGAGGCGTTGCGGGATGATCTGCGACTGGCGTTGGATCGGCTGAGCCTGTTGGATGCGTTGGGTTACGCGTCGCTGGCGGATGCGTTCGGCGCGTGGGAGGTTCTCACCGATGATCAGCGCGCGGTGTTGCTGGGTGTGATGCCGTTGGCAACGGCGTTGGACGTGCCTTCTGTGTGAGTGCGGCGGGTGTGCATCATGCGGGGGCGCTGAGTCCCCGGGTGGTGCGGGTCTTCTGACTCACGTTCATTTCCCCTTTCCCGCTAGGAGCGAAATCATGATGACGCTGGCAGAGCGTATCGAGCGCGACGGCATCACGGCGGCCTACTGTTCAACCGGCATGCCCGGGTGGCACGTGGGTGAGTGGACGCACGGGTCGCACTCTTACCAGGTGACGTTGACGCATCGGGAGGGTCGGCAGACCACACAGCCGCTCACGCTCGGTCCGGGACTGGACTACCCGAACGAGCGTGAGGTGATCATCCTGCTGTTCAGCAGCATGCTTCACGACGCTGCCGCGTTCGCGGACGCGCGCGGTTTCGAAGAATGGGCTGGTGAGGCCGGCCTCGACCTGGACGACGAGGACGACGAACAGCGGGCGCGTGCAACGTATGCGCGTGTCGAGCAGCAGAACGAAGAGTTGCGGGAGTTCCTGGGGGACGCCTATGAGGCGTACCTACGGGAGACCGAGAGCGCATGAGTCGGGGCCGGGGTGTGGGTCGGTGTCCGTGCCCCGGTCTTCCCCGACATCCGTAAGCAAAAGTTTGCCATCGCGCTTTTGCATCTGCTAAGATGGATCCATCACCAACCGGGAGGAACAATCCGTGCGGATCACCAAGAGGGAAATCAAAAAGCTCAGCGCGGAAGCAGTTCGCGCGGCGGCGGGCACCGATGGCCAGCTCTACGGCATGCGTTTCGGGTCCGACATCGGCGGCGGCGCCCGCTACATATCCGGAGAGGAGAACCGGATTTTCCTGGGACGTACGGGTGCGCGTGAGGCCGCGGCCTACCTCACTGCGATCATCGGCGAATTCAAAACCGTCGGTTACACGCCGTCCGCCATGTTCTTCGACGTGGTGAACGAGCTAAAAGCCAACTCCGATACGCCCAAGATCAAGCGTGCTTGGAGTGCCGGGAAAGCCTGCGGACGGAGCCGGGTATGGGCTAAGCGGGATGCGATCGTCAAAGACGGTCGGTATTCGGTGGATGTGGAGTTCTGCGGAGCGCAGCAGAACGCAGAAGGTCTGCCGTCCGGTCAGGCGTGGGTGGCGCGATTCGGTCCGACCACCCACAACCGCGAGTGGATCGGCGCGTACACCACGGAGGAAGCAGCGATAAACGCGGCGGTGTGGTTCGAAATCCTCCGGTGGATGTCCTACGAAGGTGACCCGACACTGAACGCGACCGAACAGGCGCACGCGACGGCCGGCCTGTGCACGATGCAGACCGCCTACAGCGCGCCCGGGGTGGAGTACTGCCAGAACAAGCGCGATCCGCTGAACATGTACCACTGCAAGCGGCATGCGCGGGAGCTGGCCGAGCAGCAGGGTTAGCGGCTGAGTTTCGCGTCCGGAGCGGGGGCCCGGGGGCGGAACTGAACTTCTGACCACTGGCAACGACGAACGGAGCATGAGCAGTGAGTGACCTGATCGAAGTGTGGGAGTTCACTCCCGAAGAGAGCCCGATCACGTATGAGGTGCGCGCGTTCTGCGACACCGACGCCACCCCCTACGAAGCGGACTGTTACGACGCTGAGGACATCCGCCGTTGGATGGCGGACGAGTGGCGTTACGTCGGCCTGGACGTGCGGCCGATCGTCGCCGGTCAGCGCATCGACGACGCGGCCGTGAGCCTGTGGGGAATCGAGTGGGGATGTAACCCCGGCTTCTCCTCCCCCGTCATCGGACGCGACCAGGTGAACGTCTCCCACGTGCCGGACCTGTGCAAAGACGCCTATGAGAAGCTCACGGACGTCCCGGGGCAGTTGGCCGAACTGGCCGAACTGATCCGGAACGTTCTGTGACCGGCCGACGGTAGCCGATCGTGTCCCGGCCCCGGGTCGGGATGTGGTCGAAATCTGTCGGACGATCCATACCAACAAGAAATGAGGACTCATGAACACGGGTGAAGAGCTGGCCGGCCTGGTCGTCGCGACGCTGGTCAACGACCACAGCGGCGCGCGGAGGGTCAACAGGCTTCTTGAGAGGTTCCGGCGTGCTGAGATGCCGTCGGAGTCAGAGCGGCGGGAGCAGACCGGGAACGAAATCCTGGTCAACGTGGTGGGCGAGCGCCTGCCGATCGTGCACACTCCCCGGGCGAACGAAGAGCTGTACGGGCTGCTGTGGCAGTCGTTCGTGGGCGCAGTGGACTGGTCGGCGGTGGCCGGTCTGCTGTTCGACCGTATCGACGACGAGAAGTGCGGGGAGTGCGGGGCGATGGTGCCGGCGGTGGGTTCGCTGGTGAACGTCGCGCACGCCGAATCGTGTTCGCTGAATTCGTTCAATGTGAAGTGGTGAGCAGATGAAGTTGCCCGGATACCCCAAGCGTGGCGTATGCCGCTGGTGTGAGATGCCGCTGAGTCTGGACACTCCGGAAGGGCGATGGGAAGCCCCTCAGGCGGCCGGATTCGCCGGTAACCCGGAGTGCGCCAAGGCGCCGAATCCGGAGGAGGGTCCGATGCCGGATCACGTCCCGGTTCGGGTGCTGAGCCCGCCCGGAAGTTAGGCCCGGCGGTAGCCCATCGGTCCCCGATCAGGGGCGGGGGTCGGTGGAGATCTTCCGGACCATATCCGTAGTACACAGAGCAGGGAGAAAAGATCATGGATGCGCTCGACAAGAACGTCGTTGATTGGTTCGCCTCTGACGAGGACGTGAACAACGCCATGCTCCGGCTGGTGCGTGAGGGTGTGAAGAACGGGCAGAGCACGCGGGAAATCGGGCAGGACATCGCCGAAGAGCTGATCATGCCGGCGATCTACGACAACGCGCAGGGTGCGGACGTGCTGCGTAGCCTGGTCAACCTGATCGACTGGTCGGAGGTGATCGACGGGGAGATCGAAGAGGCGACCGAAAAGATGGAGCAGGAGAAAGAACAGGAGATCGCAGATGAGGTGTGGGGGGACCTGACCGAGGACGCGGACGCGAAGGCGGCGGTGCGGGACCTCATGCGGGCGCTGGAATCCACGCAGAAGCTGACGGCGGAGGAACTGGGGGAGCGCATCCGGCTGTTCGTGCGGACCGGTGCGGAGACGCTGATCTCGCAGGATGCGGCTGATGTCCCGTGGACGCGGGTCGGTCAGGCGTTCATTGATCTGCCGCCCGAAGACGACGAGATCTGACAGCGTCGGCGGTAGTCCATCGTTCTCCCCGGTGCGGGGAGATCGGTGGTCATCTTCCGAGTCGTATCGATCACCGAATCAGGAGAGAAGATCATGGGTTCGACTTTCTTTTCCGCGCAGTGCCGTAAGGTCGCGGACGAGATCCAGAGGCTGTCAGGCGAGATGCTGTTTTCCGGTTACAGTGACGGCGTGTACTACATGGCCGACGAGAACACGACCAGCGGTCAAGGGGCGTTGGACTCCCTGCGGGCGCGGCGGGATGAGCTGCTGCGAGAGCGGGAGGGTAAGCCGGTGGTGCACCTTAGGCCGGCGCGGGCGGGCAGCGGGTCCGATGCGGAGCGGTGGGAGCGTCAGGCGGGCCGGGCTCGTGCCGAGGGGTTCGCGGTGGCACCGATGCCGGCGGACGAGGACGACCACCCCGTGAGCGTCACGGTCGGGCCGAATCCGTTCCGGGCGTGCCGGGTGTGTGGTCCGGTGTCGTCTGCCTGAGGTGTTCGGGTCGTATGGCGTGTGGGGAATGGGTCCGTCCTTCGGGGCGGGCCTTTTCTCGTTATCCCCCCGTAATGCATATGTGTGCCATCGCGCTTTTTCTTCCTGTAGTATGAGACCACCACCAACCGAGCAGAAAGGGGCGTAAGCCCATGGAAGACCGGGGAAATTCCGCGAGCGTCCGCGCGAAGACGGCCGAGCGTTTGGCCGAGCAGCTCAACCGGGTCGGGGTGACGGCACGTCCCTATTACCCGCCGTTCAAGCCGTCGGACGTGGCTGAGGTGGTCGTGTCGGAGGAGTCGGCACGGGACATCATCGGCATGTTGGGCGGGGGTGGAACGGGCAGCCTGCCGCGGCACCTGACGGCCGACCAGATGACCGAGATCATCACGGGTGCCGCGGTCCTGTTGCAGACGGCGGATCCGGGTCGGTTGAGCGCGACGCAGGCGGAGGCGATCGAGTACGCGGTGGGTGTGGTGCGCGGTCGCGAGGCTGCACAGGCGTTCGGTGAGCGGCTGGCGGAGTTTCAGGCCATGTTCCGTGAGGATGCACAGGAGTTCATGCGGAACGTGTGGAACGCGAGTCTGGGCTATGGCGGCGGTGCCGCGCGGCCGTGGGTGCTGTTCACGCTGGCCGTGGAACTGGACGGGCGCGCGTCGGCCTGGTCGGCATTGATCCGGTATCTGAAAGAGCGGCAGGGGTACAACGACCGGCACGCGGTCGAGAAGGCGAACGAACTGTTGGACCTGTCGCGGAAGGAAGCGGCGCGAGCGTAGAGCCGTCGGAGGCTGTTCCGAACCTGGAAAGGGCGCGGCTTCACGAGTCGTCGCCATGACCCTTGAGAATGGGGGGCATGGCGGCGACTCTTTTTGTTTTGGATGGGGCCTATCCGTCCGGTGTGGATCCCGCGGCGGTGGCTGCGGGTGTGGTGGGATCGTGGGCGGATGATGTCGGTGCGGCCCGGGATCGACTGTGCGGCATCGTGTGCGCGCACAGTTCGGCGTCGCAGGGGACGGGGTTGGGTCAGCGGTTGTCGGCGGTGTTGGCGCAGATTCGTTCTGGTGTGGTCACTCGGGTGGTTCTGGGCCCGTATACGTACGTGCTGGCGGAGGTGGATCCGCCGACGTCGTCCGTGTATTAGTGTGGTCGCTCACCCCCCGCATTGCGCATAAGTGTGGCATTTAGCTTTTGCCTCCGGTAGGATGTAGTTACTACTCCCACACGGAAGGCGTACCGATGGAAACCGCGGTCGATGAGATGCCGGATTTCAACCATCCGGATGTTCTCCGGCGCCGGCACTGGGCCGAGCGGATCATCGAACTTCACAACGTGAAGAGCACCGCGGTTCAGACGACGTTGACACGGCTGACGAAGCATGGTCTGAGCAGACGTCAGCAGGGGCTGTTGAAGACACGTCTGTCGGCTCTGGCCAATTCCCGCAGGAGTTGGGAGACCTACATTGCAGAGGGATGCCCGCGGCGGCGTGGCGCCCCTGTCCTGAGGAGGATTGATCAATATGTCTGAAAATCGCGAAATCACGGCGCTGGTGACGGAAGCGGCGCGGTGCCGGCTGTCCGCGTTGCGGGCGATGGAAGATCCGGCCCGTGGTGATCGGCTCATCGAAAAGCTGTGGAAGCGCCCGGAAAAGCCGGTGGTGGAGCGCCACAGACAGCGGGTTTTGTCGAAGTTGCGTCAGTCGGTGACCTTCGCGTTGGACACGAAGTCTCAGCAGGTCATTGACGGATCGTGGACATCCTTTCCGTTTTCGGTGGTGTTCAAGAGCGACATTCCCGCGCCCTGGGGGTGGATTCAGCTCTGCGAGCGTATTGCACATCCGTCATGGCCTGAGCTTCCTTATAAGGTCGGTGCGCTGTCGTGGGGTGTGGACCTGGCACCTGCGGTCGACGGTATGCCAGAGCTTGCCGTTATCGATGTGATTGCCTGGTCGTACACCGATGAGCTGTCGGACTGCGGGGTGTTGGATCGGGAGGAAGCGCGTTGCGCTCCCCGTATGGTTCCGGTGTCGGTTTCGATGTGGGAGCTTGACCGGCCGCTGAACGATCAGCTTCTGGTGAAGCAACTTCCGCAGGGTCGACACGTCGCCGAGGCCGATGAGCCCGTGATCCGTTTTCTGGCCACGTATTGGGCAATATTGCGTCAGGGTCTACTGGCAGTCGAAGAAAAGGAGCCGGCCGGATCGGTGGTGAAGGGCTACCGGCGGGCGGCGCGGCGGGCTGCGGACCTGTCGCCGAACGTTCGGGCGGTTCGCATGCGTGGTGCGCAGCGGCGAACCGTGCGCTCAGATCGGGCTGAGCCGTTGGAGCGCGAATTTAGTTGGATGGTTCGTCCGTTCTGGCGAAATCAGTGGTATCCGGCCAGCGGTGAGCACAAGCCGATTCTCATTGCCGCACATACGCGCGGGCCCGCGGACAAGCCGATTCGACACGGGGATCGGGTGTTCCTGCCACCGAAGGATTTGCGACCACTCACCAAGGGAGATCTGTGAGGTCCATGAACGACGAAGACGAAAGTGTGAGCGCGACCGGTTCTTTTGATGATGATCGGTGGGAGTGCTCGCTGTGTATGGAATCCGTGGCGGGTCCATCGCGTCATCTGCATGCGACGAAGATTCATGAGGTGTCGAACTGGTTCGATTATCCCTGGATCTATTTGGGGAGGAATGAGCTTTTTCGGTGTGATGTTGCGGACTGCCATGGGATGTTTTTTTCTCTGCGTGGTCTGAACATGCACATGTCCAAGGCGCACGGGATTTTCTCCGGTCGGCGGCGGCGAAAGAACTCCGCAAAGCTCAGTGCGGTGTATGAGATCAGTCCGTTTCTGTATGTGGTGGACTGGTCGGATCCGATCGGTCCTGTGATTCGGCGGACGGTGGATCCGTCGACGGGGGTGACGATCTATGATGCACGGCAGTTGATCATCGCGGTTGCCGATGAGGCGCTGGAGCATTGGTCACGGGTGCGTCGGCAGGCGGCAAAGATGTCGTTGGGTGTCATCGATGCCGGGTCGAGTTCTGAGGATTTGGTGCACGGGATCCCGATCGGGGAGGAGAATGCCACGGGACGGGAGATCCAGAGAGGGGCGTAGACATGACGGTTCTGCGAGGTTTTGGGTGTGGTGTGCTGGCGGTGGTGTTCGTCGCGATCCTGGTGTATGCGCAGGTGGCGGTGAAGCCGCGGAGCGATGCCTATGCCCGGGGGTTCGAAGTGGGTCGGTCGTTCGGGTCGGCGGGGGCGGCGTCGGGCGAGGTGAGCGCGTCCGAGTGGGCTGCGTTCTGTGCCTCGGGGTACAACGGGGCCGGGTTGCCGTCCAAGCCGGCTTCTTACGATGGGGAGGAGAACGCGGATTTCGTGGACGGGTGGAACGCGGGGTGTGCGCGAGCCCAGCCGCGATAATCTCTGCTACAGGACAAGACCCCTGCCGGGTGCTAGCCGGTGGGGGTCTTGTGGTTCAGGGGTTGACGGCGCCTTCGCGTAGGGCGCCTGCGTCGTCGGTGAGGCGTTGGCGGCGGAGATCGGTGATGGTCAGCGTCAAGGTGTGCACTTGTTGTTCCAGGTCGTAGACGCGTTGGCGTAGGCCGTCGGAGACCTGTTGTTCTTGGGAGACCTGGCTACGTAGGCGGTCCACCTGCTCTTGGGTGCGGTTGATCTCTTCGGTGAGCTTGGTGATGAGTCGGTCAAGGGCTTCTTGTTGGAGTCGGGCGCGTTCGACGTCGGCAGTGGTGGCGGCGGCGCTGGCGGCGGTGTTGGCGCTGATCTCTGCGACGCGGCGGGCTGAGCGACCGGCGAGGGCGGCGGCGTACACGGTGCCCAGGACGCCGGCGATGGCCGTGATGATGGAGATGATCGTCGTGCTGTTCATTCGCTCACCCGGCCGTGGGCGTCGCGGCGAGGTTCGGGCCATGAGGCTAGGCGCATGACCATGATGGCGGCGATGAGCCAGGTAGAGGCAGAGGCCCAACCGCGGGTGACGCCGGCGAACAGCCAGCCGTACAGCAGGACGGTGATCCACATGAGTTTGAGGAAGCTCGCGGCGACGAAGGCGGGCCAGTCGTCGCGTCGCCAGGCGTAGACGAGGCAGATGCTGCCGACGCAGGCCCAGACGGTTCCCCAGAAGGGCAGGGGGGCGAGTTGTTTGAGGTATCGGAATTGTGAGGTGGGGGTGATGGGATCGGGGGGGACGTAGATGGACAGGGCGACGAGCCAATCGACAAGGCCGAGGGTGAGAAGCAGGCTGCCGCGGTAGCCCAGGCGGAAGTCGAGCCATCGGGCGGCTCGGCGGAGAGGGCAGGTCCGCGGGTGCTTCATGGGAGTCCCTTCCGGCGGTGGGGCTGGACTATCGAGGAGGCTAACCACGAATGGTGATCTTGCGTTATCTGGTCGTTGCCTTGTATCGTTTCGGTGAAGCGGTCCCCTTCGGTTGGTGGTGAACGGGTGGGGACCGCTTTTGGCGTCTAGGGGTAGCTGTAGGGTTACGTTGTGTCAGGGTGTTCGGGTGTCGGTGATCCACTTGATTCCCTGGCGTGTCGGGCGAAGGATTCCAGACCATCCCGCAGGCTCCGCTCTGGGGTCCTTCGCCCGCGTGGTGCCGGCCGTTCAGTAGTCGAAATCGTCGACCTCGTCTAGGGCCGGTTCGGTCTCCCAGGACTGTCTGACGGCGGCGCGCAGGTCGTCTTTGCGGGTACGGCGGCGACGGGGCTTGTGGCCGAGGGGAAGCGGCGGCTTACGCGGTTGGGGTTGAGGCGGAAGTTTGGTGTTGGGGGTCTTTCCCATCCTTGATCCTTCTCATGTAGTTACTACTGTGCTACGTTCTGTCGAGGCGCGGGTCTCCCCCTCTAGGCCACCGTCGGCGCTATGGGGGCGGAAGCGGTGGCCGTCGCCCGAGGCCCCGGGGACCCGCGTCCCTCTCGTCAGCTCATGTCAAGCACCGGGGTTGTACTCCTCCCCCACCACCTCGGCGTCGATCACGCCGGCGGCGCGCAGGACGTCTTCGGTGGGCTGGGGGGCTTCGAGCTGGCGGGCGCGTTCACTGGCTTGTTCGCCGAAGATTCGGCCGATCATGCCCATCTCCGCATTGCGCGAGGCTTCGACGTGGACGCTGATGCGGTCGGCGTTGGCTTCGGCGCGGCCCTTCTTGAAGCGGATGTAGCGGTCGAACTCGGCGGAGACGTTGCCGTCCACGTAGCCGCCGTTGGCCTGTTCGATGAGGACGCCGCGCAGGGCGCGTTCCAGCAGGATCTCTTCGACGGTGTCGTCGGCGGCGCGGCGTTCGGTGCTGGTGCGCAGAGAGATGGGGATCTCGTACTTGCACTCGGCGTCTGGTTCGTAGGCGTCGCAGACGGTGCGTATGTAGCAGGAACGGCAGTTGACCAGGGTGCGCCCGGAAGTGCCCAGGACGGGGATTTCGCGGGTCTGGCGGACGCCGTTCTCGTCGGTGTACACCTCGTTCTCGGTGCGGTGGGCGAGGAAGGGCAGGTGGATCTTGTCCTCGCGACGGCGGATCGGGTTCCGCGTTTCGGGGGTGGGGGTCGCAACTGGTTCGGTGGTGGTTTCGGTGTTGTCGCGCGGGGCCGGTTCGGGGGAGGCAGTTACTCCCATGGTGTTGTGGGCGGTCATGAACTGCTCCCAGGACCACAGGGCGAGGCGGACGACCTCGGTGGAGTCGTCGGCCTGGATCTTGTCGGGGTCGAGGCCGGCGTCTTGGATCTCGCGAATGTGGGAGGCGCGGGCGCGGGCCTTGTACTTGGCGGGGTAGCGCTTGAGTTTCCCGCCGGTCCAGATGATGGTGTCTCCGTACTGGCCGGGTGACAGCCAGCTTGTGGAGGAGATGGTGGCGAACGGTACGTCGCGCAGGACGTCGGGTTTGGTCATGGCCATGCCGTGGAGTTTGACGCCGGTTTCGCGGACGAGGACGGCCAGGAGGGGGGCGAGGTCTCTGCCGTCGAGGGCGGTCTGGCCGATGGCGACACGCGGGTAGGCGGCGGCGAGGAGTTCGAGTTCGGCCAGGCCGTGCTCAGGGTGCCAGACGGGGGTGAACTTACCGTTGAAGCTGGGGGCGTGGAAGGCGCGTCGGCCGCTGATCCATTGGGGTCCGAGTTGGAGCGCGTCGAATTCGATGACGGCTTCGAGTCGGTAGGCGTTGGCGTAGGCCCAGTCGTAGTAGTGCTCGGCGATGGTCATGAGTTCGTCGTCGGCGTATTTGTCGGGATTCTTGTTGACGGTATGGCAGCCGGAGTCGAGGAGCACTTGCATGTTCTCGGGGAATTTGTCGTCGATCATCCAAGGGCGGGTGAAGGTGGTGCGGCGGCGCAGTCCCATGTAGGAGAGGGAGGCGTGCCGGGCCCCGGCTTGGGCGAGGAGTTTACGCCAGCCGGGGATCTCGGCGCCGCCGTAATAGAGATCGGTCACATATCCACGGTAGACAGTGGCCGTGTTGTTCAGACAATTTGGCGCGGTGGGCGGAATGCCTCGGGGGTGTAGCTGATGTCGCCGCGGTTGTGGGTGAGGACGTGTCGTTGGATGAGTTGTGTGTTGCTGAGGGTGGCGAATCCCGGGGTGGTTGCGCCGTTGCCTTGGCGGAGTGCGCGGTTGCCTTGGCGGAAGTCGCGGGTGAGTCCGGGTGTGTTGCGGCCGGTGTCGGGGCGGTC
>JACCDR010235808.1_pt1 | contig 11525 bp, 16 predicted proteins | sample 7446431 | NCBI WGS metagenome assembly JACCDR01 (sample SAMN15323443, study PRJNA562643) | freshwater metagenome | isolation source: river surface water | place: USA:Blue River Watershed | collected 2017-08-17
CTCCAGGCTTTCTGCACCGCCCGTACTGGCAGTCGAGATCCGCAGTACGCCGGATTCACTGAAAGCAACCACCGCTTCTGTGGCGTTATTGATCTCAGTCACTACTTGCGCAGTGGTGAAGGGTTCCGCGCTAGCCGGGAACGTGATGTTCACCGTACTCCCACTGACGCGAAGACTTAGCACCTTCTCCGCCACATCATGGCGCCCAGATTTTCCGTACAAGCGGGCAGGCTCCGCTGTAAGTGCCGTCATAGGCTCCATGCTCGTAGATCCGACCCTGCTGCGAAACCAGCGGATCGTATCGTACGTCATCATAGTGGCCGCAAGGTCTTGTACGAAATAGTCGATCTGTAGCGGGCGGTTCGTTATCAGTGGCATGCGCCCATTGTACAGAGTTTGATGTGCAAAAGAAAAGGCCCGCAGGCCTGATCACTAGAAGCGACCAAAACCTCTGGGGTCCCAATCGACGGGTACTGCGCGCCCATCACCTATGGTATCCATGACTCGAACCTCTAGGCGAAGTACAGGTACTGCATAATCTAGAACCAACTTCCGCCAGATCTCTTCCCCAGGATCTCCTCGGCGCGTGGCGCTGCTTTGGCGATGCGCCCAGACGTACTTGATGGGCATACCCTGCGCTCTACCTTGTTCTACTAGGTAAACCAGCCCCTCTTTCGCTGCCTCCACGATAGGGCCGTCGAAACGCTGGGCCCCTTTTCCTGCTGAACGCAGAAGACCTGGGTACGTGCCCTCGATCTCTAACCCAAGAATCCGCTTGTTTAGTGCGTTCGCGTTGTACACGTACCAGTCCAGGGCGCACGCAACCACTGCGTACCCAGTCTTCATTGCGGTAACGTGCGCCGCGACGTTGAGTGCTCGCCTATGCTTGGCAAGGTTTACGTCACCACCAGCTGCACGCACCATTGCAGGCGTAGTCCCGAAGTCACAGGCGGTCTGATGTACCACGATACCGTCTACGGAAGCAGGGGGGCGCCGAACCACGCGTCCGTTTCGGATGGCATGCTTAGCAGGTGTATGCCTTGGGGGATCTACCTGCTCGCTACGGAGGTCTACGATTCTTTGCTGCATAGCAAGACAGTACGGGACGCAAGCAAAAAAAGAAAGAAGCCCAAGAGTGCACCTTAGTCTTGAGCACTACTTAGCTTGAGTGCGCGATCAAAGATTGCCAGCACAACTTGTTGAGTGGCTGCATCATTTTTGTCCGCCAAGAGGACTGTGTACCCCTGTTGCGCACAGTCCTCTTTGGTGTAACCCCAGGCAGTGCACAGAAGAGCCAATGCCTCTTTGTGTGCCTTGCCCGCTCCTCTCTCCAGCCACCAGCTAGTGCGACAGAATAGATCGCAGGCTGCGCGCTCCAGGGCGCCTAACGTGCACCAACAAGTGGCGTCTTCTGCCGCCGCATCCACGCAGTCTCCCTCAGCGTTTCTTGCAAAAGTATGGGCTGTGAAGCCTTCAGATATGCGATCTCTTGCCTTCTGAAGCAGTGCGGTCACCGTTCTGGTTTCATCCTCCATGGGTCCTCCTTTCAAGTTCCTCTTTTGCCTTTTGAATCAGTGTGAGTACCTGCTCTTTCGTATGCGTGTCGCTATACAGGGCCAGGCCGTAACCGGCTTCGGTCCCTTTTTCTCTTAGTATGCAGATCATGAGAGCACTGCATACCTTGGCACTTAGCTCCTGCGCCTCTGGGCTAAACTCCCAACGATTTAGCCCAGACATTTCCTGTAGTACGCGGGTCCGCGCACCTAGAAGGCACCAAGCGGCAGCGTCATCACACCCTGGCAAGGTCACCTCGCCGTGTATGTCCCGGGCCATCGCGCCCCTGGCGTGCCCAGTCTCGATCAGCGTCGCCATGCGAGCTAGTAGATCAGATGCAGTCATTGGTTTTTCCAGCATAGCGTACCTCCAGCAGCCCAATCGCCGCATCTACGAGACCCAGCACATCTTCCTTGCAAGTCGTGTCGTTGAAGCCTTGTAGGCTGTTGAAAAGCCCGAGTTGGTACATAAGCTTCTCCCTGTACTGAGCAAACAACTCCTCTCTAATGCAGCGCCAAACCTTTGCATCGCTAGCAGATGCGGATGCAGAGGGCAGCATGCCGGGACGCGAAGCTCGTAGGGCCCCCACCAAGCAGAAGCAGGTTGCACGTGGATCTTCTGGGTCCACCGTGTTCCCATCTGCGTCCGCTGCAAGCCTGCCTTGGAGAAACCCTTGGGCTAACTTGGAACGGGCTGTCCGCAACACGGCCAGAGCCGTGAGCCCAATAGCTTGATCATCCATTTTAGACCTCAGGTCCCGGCGAGAAAACTTGTGATGTCATCGATCACAAGGACACGGGCCTTCTTCGTGTTGCTGGCAACCATAGAAGCTGCACCGCTGCGCCGCTTCATCGTGGCATCCAAAAACTTGATTTCGTTTACGATCGCCTCATCTTCTTTCTTGTGCCAGGTGCGTACGGCATCAGCCAACTCATCGAGTAGGGCGTCACGATCTGTCTTCTTCTTGTTTGGTAGCACGCTTCCTCCTCTCCAGAACAGCAAGGCATAGCTTGCAGCGGTGTGCCCCCACGTAGGGCTCCTTTTCTACCTGACCATGGAAGGCCCCCTTAGCACCGCAAGCGGCCCGCACCTGCCCGCCACTATCGCGCATCAGGTGGAAGATCTGTTGCTCGTAGCGCTGCGACCACCCAAGCAAATCATTTGGCATCAGCTTCTTTCCGATCCACTAGTTTTTGTGCCAGGTCGCGGATCCTAATGTAGTCCGTCGTGCTGACGTATACGTACGCAGGACCTTTACCCGGGGCCCCATAGATTTCCAGGACAACCTGCCGCGACAAGTAGACAAACAGGGATGCGAAAGGTCTCCGTTTATAGTAGACGGCCAGGCGCATCCCGTTGCGACGATCCTTCCTCGCCACAGTAAAACCCGCGAGGTGCAAAGGAGTACTGAAATACTCCTGCAGCCCTTGTAGGTCTTCTGCGGCGAGTTCCTCAATCATCGACTACGGCGCCTTGCTCTTTTGCTGCCTGGTGCGCCAGGGCCTTCCAAGCCTCGAACTCTTGGTCCGTAATCACTGTCGTAGGTCCTTCGAACTCGGCAACAGCGTCGACGTCATCATGGATCCCCGAGGCTAACGTCTGCTCGTACTGTGCTTTCGAGAGGCAGCCCACGTAGCGCCCACTCGAGATCAGTGCCACGTACTTGGTCCTACTCATGCTTCAGTACTTTCTGGAGTCGAGACTCCACTTTGGCCTTCAACCTATAGGCTCGATCAGGGCTTATGCCGAGTCGCTTAGCGATCTCCTTCACGTTAGGGGTTGTACCCTCCGCCGGGAAAGCAAGATCGGCATAGTTTTGCTCCTCAAGGGACATCTGGGAGCGCATGAGTTGGTAGGCGTCCCGGGGTCTGAGGCGAGACTCCTCGCCGTCAAACTCCGTTCCCATGTAGGTATAGACTTCGGCCCCAAAGCCTTTGCCCATCTTCTTGATCTTTGGTAGTGACCAGCCCGGTAGCTTGGCCTGGATCTCCTGGTGGGTGGGTTCTCTACCCAGCTCTTCGTGCAGCTCGTTGCGCGCGTTCTGGAAGGTCTGGTAGACATCTACGTCCTCCTTCGGCATGTAGCGCTCATTGCGGTTCTGCGCGATGAACTCAGAAGCACGCCGGAAGTTACCGTAGATGTGCGAGCTCAGAGGGACACCACGAGCAGGATCGTAGGTCTGGATTCCACGGAGCGCCGCATTCTGTAGCTCGTTACGAAGCGCTGAAGCCGGGATCGAACCACCAAGGCCTGTCTGTACTTGCCGAAGCCTATTGTTGATCAGTGGCTGGATCGACTTTAGTAGAGGTTCGAGGTGTTCTTCCTTTCGCCCACTCTCATGCCAGGTGTGCCAGTACTGCAGCTCCTTGCTGCGGCGGTTGCGTGACTCCTCGTACTTCTTCTATTGCTCCGCTGTTCGGAAGTCGGCGGTCTTCTCTTGGAATGCCTTGATCTTTTCGCGCACAGCTTCCTCCGAACACTGATAGAAGAAATCAGGCTTTGAATGCGTTCATCGCATTGTGCAGACTTCGGCGCGGATTCAGCGCTTGCATGCTTGGCGCACGCCCCGGGGGTTTCAGTGCATTGGTGGTGGCAAACCCTTTGAACTTTCCTACGTTCCTACTCACAGCGCTAACGCTTGTTCCTAGGGCCGCACTCTTGAAGGCTTCGCCTAGGGAATCAACTAGGAAGCTGAAGCCCGCCACCTTGCTACGAAGGGTGGGCTGTCCTTTCTGTGAAGCGGCGCGCTCCGGTAGGACAGAGAAATCCGTCTTCTCCGCCCACTCCTTGGCTTTCGCCTTATCGAGCCCAGGCAGAAGCCCGGCGAAAGCGGCACGCTGCTGTCGTCTACTGCTGAACGGCATATCAAACCTCGTACTCGATCTCGTCATCGACAAGAGGCGGCAGCGCTACTCGCTTCATTGGTAGCTTCCTTTGCGCCGGAGTGGAGGCCGCCTTAGTTACGTCCGGTGCCTCTTCAAGGTAATGGACCAGCTTTTTCTTGGCGCGCCCGAGCTCTGCACCTTCCTGTACGGCGCGGACCCCGCCCCCAGCCAAAGCACCCTCAACAACATGACGGGTGGCCTCAGCTTTTGAAGTACGGAGCAGGCCTCGGAGGGCGCCGCTCGCGCGTTGCCCAGGACGCGCCGCCACAAAGCCTTCCGCAGCACGCCCGACCCCACGGACTACGGGGTTCAGGGTTCCGCCAATCATCGCCGCCGTTCGGTACTTTTCAAGCCTGGATCGTCGTGACGGCGCATTGTCTAGGAGGCGTGCGGCATCCATTGCCTCCTGCGGGGTCACTGCCGCAACCTTTTGTACCCTGTTGATGATCGTCTGTAGGCTGATTGGCGGCCTACCTTTACGCGTGGAGGGGAAGCCAGCGGCCCGTTTCTCGGTGAGGTGCTGCTTTATCCCGGTCACCAGATCTTGGAGGTCGCCGGCCTTCCCCGGCAAGTGGACGCTTTCAGCCACCCGCTGCTCTGCGTCCTCCTTGCTCAGGTCCGGGTACTTCCGCGATAGTAATCGATCCCATTTGTTGCGTAACAGAGCCATGCGGCATTGTACCGCACCACGCACACCAGGTTCCAGAGTCAACCCAATACGATGCCTCGAGAACTCGCCAAAGCGTACAGGTACCGATACACAGCTAGGCGCTTCTCTTTCCGAGTATCAAGGCGTGCCGCGATCTTTGCGTCCTTGGAGTCTTCGTCACGCCCCAGTTCCCGTGGTGTTGTTTCTAGTCCAAGGATTCGCTGAGGAAGAGGACCTTCTCCCCCACTCACTAGGAGACGAAGATCGTCGTAGTCTCCAAAGGCACGAGAATGGAAGCCCTCGCGCCCCGAGACTGCCACACCTGCACTATCAATCTCGAGGTCTGACGTACCGAAGAGATCAACCATGCTTGCTATGGGGCGCCACGTATAGTTCTGAACGAACTGTGGCGTATCGTAGTGCTGAGATCTCACAGCGCTATAGGCCTTGACCACCTCTTCGATGGCAAGACGTAGAGGACTGCGCCCCTCGACTCGGCCTAGCGCAGCTTGTGTGGCCCCCCCAGCATCACCTGCTGGACCCACGGAGCCTCCACCTTGTAGCTCCGGCGTCCTGGAGAACCCGGGCACGGGTTGCTGCCCCGCAACCGCTGCCCCTGCGCCTTGCTGCAGCATGTCGGACTCGAACTGAAGGTTCAACGTTAGCGGTTGCCCGGCACCTTCCCCGAAACTCTTTGGTGTCGTGCTCCCCAGTATCGTAGTGGGATCCGTTACAGCACCGACGCCAAAGAAGTAGCTGTAGATACTCCCGATCTGGTTTGTGCGGTAGTTTTCTCCGTACCACGGAGGGAAGGTGAGCTCTTCAGGGGGCAACTCTACGTCTTCCGCCGCGTAACTCCCCACCTCTTCTGTGATCTGGAAAGCGCGGAACGTGACTAGGACATTCCCCGTGGCAGCGATCGTAGACCCGATGGAGTTGACTAGCGCTACGACCTCCGCCCCGTAAGCAGCGGCGGTCTGCTCCACACCCACAGGAACACGGGTCCCCCGGCGCTTGCGCCCGTTGAAGGTACCATCGGAAACAAAGAGGGGCAGTAGCGCATCGGAACCAAAACCTTTTGCTCCCTTTGGCTGCCTTCGCTGATAGCGATCCGTCACATCTGTCGCCACCAAGATGCGCCCACCCAGAGGACCAGTACTCCCAAGACGCGGAGCCTCAAGAGCCGCCACAACCGTAGGTATGCGGGCGTTCCCTGTTCTTCTCGCCTTTGTGGGGCGCCCCAGGTTGTCCCCTAAGAACTCTGTCTTCTCATTCGTGGTCCGCGCATACCCCATCTGCACCTGCGTCGTGCCGCCGCCCGAAGCCGACAAGCTATGCGACACCATCTCTGGAGTTCCCATGTAATGTGTGTTGGGGCGCGCCGCTACGATGTCTGCAATGCTTTGTCGGACCCCTGAAGCGTCGACCTCAAGCGCGCCCCTCTGTTCATCCGCGGGTAGGTTGTTCTCTGCCTTGAAGTCGTTGGCTAGTTTTGCTGCCAGCGCCACATCGTAACCTGCCTCCCGAAGTTGATCATTGGCAAGGTACTTGTCGATCACAGCAGAAGGAAACCCCAGAACAAGGTAGGGGTTGAATCGCCCGCTTAGCCCTAGCTCACGACTCTTGAACCGGTACTGGAAGAAGATGTGGTTGCAGGCGAGTTGTGCGTACCCCACCTTCAACCCATTGATCTCTATACTTCCTCCCCGGATGGCGTGCAGGTTGAGATCACTCATGCGCTCGAAGGCGGGGAGGATCCCTGTGTATAACTCGTGATCCATGAGGTCCCGCACCACCCATGCCGGAGCATCAGCAAGGTCTGGGGCCTCCTTACCGGTTCGCCCTGCCGCGATACTCTTGCCCGTCCTTGTGCCCAGAAGGCGCGACGGTGCCATGTAGAAGCCATCGAACAAGATGTCGGAGCCGAAGAAGGCGGAATGCGTACGCAAGAGAAGACGAGAGACCTCGGCCCCAAAGTTGCGTCCATAACTGAACTGTGAGTAGAGCTCAGGGAACAGCACGTTACAACGTGGTGGGGCCACCATCCATACATCAGGGCTATACACTTGAGTGATCAAACGCTGCGGGGGGTCGGGTTGGGAGGCCAGCCTCTGTGCCCGGCGCCGGTGCTGGGCCTCTTGTACCCGCAACAAGGATTCTGCCAAGGCATCGAGTTGCTGCAGGATCGCAGTACTCGTGGCTGTTGGGTGCAAAGGGAAGCGGAACAGACCTGTAGTGCCGTAGCGAACAGCGCCCAGCACTGCAACAAAGCTTCGGGCTGCCGCCTCTAGAACTCGACCCGCGTCTTGGACGCTAAACACTTCAGGGGTCGGGCTCCAAGACCCCTGTAAGCCTACCTGCTTCGCCTTCGTAGCTGCCTGCCCCGCGGTTTCTGCCAACTTGAGCAGTTCCTTTTGTAGCCCCCCTCTACTGTTGCTCTGGGCCTCTGCCTCTTCCACTGTTGTGCTGGCCTCCAGCCTACTCCGCAGTTCTAGCGTACGTGTCCTTAGTAGGTCGGCAGCCTTAGCCACAGGCTGTGTTTCGCGATCCGTACTGAGCGGGACAAGCTCGAACTGTGGGCTGTTTGGATCACTCGCTGGTGGAATATAGCGTGGCGAAGTGACTGGGATGATCTCATGAAAGATGTAACGCTGCAGGGCCTGCATTACTTGCCGGATCGTAACGAGTTGTCCTAGGCCCCCAAGAGCTCGACGAAACAGGGAACCGAAGCCATTGGCCTTCATTAGCCGCAACTCGTCTCTGGCGCTGAAAGGGTTGGCACCCACCATTTGCGTCAGATGCAGGCGCATCTCTGCGAGGCTGAAGAAATCGTTGGTGCCGCGGATCGCACGCTTACCGAAGTAACAACCTCCGATGGCCTCGATGATATGCACGATGGCGCCGAGTAATGACCCCTTCAACTCCGGGTAACTTCGCGGAGGGGTCTCCAGTAGGCGCATTACAATGTCGCCACTGCCCTCTAAGAAGTCATTGAACACAGTAGTTGCGGCCCCTGTGAATGCTGCCTTGATCCCTCCGCCCCCAAAGTTGAACCCACTGAGCTGGTACTGAAAAGCGATATCCCAGTAGCTGCTCCAGTCCACACACTGCAATACGATCCCGCGGCTTCGCGGAGACTTCGTGTAGCTCCAGCCAAGTACTTCTCCGCCAAAGACTAGCTTGTAGTTCTCGTTATCGAGGTCTGCGGCGCCTTCTCTTGTTACGTTGGCCTGAGCTTCCGTTGGGATCAGTCCCTTTGCGTCCGGGTCCAGTAGGGGTGGTTTCGCAGCCTTTACACCAGCACCACCAACATAGACCTGCGCTGCGGGAGGCGAACCCTTATAGGCATCGTAAGCGAATAGGTGCACAAGCGTTCTTGGCTTGATCTCTGTGGCGTAGTCATTTGCGACAATCTGTATGCTGGCCACCGCTGCGGAGCCCTTTTGACTCTGGATACTGGCACTAACCACGGGGATCTCGACTCCCTCGAGAAAAAGCCGTAACTGGAGACGCTGACCTGTAGCCGACATGGGCCGAGAATACCACAAGGCTGAGCCAGATTCCTCTATAAGGACCAGGAAGGAGGATCGATGCCACTATGTGAGAATCACGGTCCCTATAGCGGATCCATATGCAACGTGTGCGAAGAGTTCCGCGTAGAGAAGCTGATCAAGGCGGGGCCTATCCGGGCTGTGCCGCCTGCTCTTACGAGCTGGAAGGACCTTGCGTGGATCCGCGTAACGGGCATTGAAGGTACGCTTTCAGAAAGCCACTGGTTGCACCAAAACTGCAACCATAGAAGTAACGCTCCTTGTCTACGGACCGTGCTTCTCGACGTGGCCCTCACCAAAGGAGAAGGTAGCTGGGTCACCCATTTCAGTTTACTCAGCTACGTATTAGTCCTCTGCCACGACGAAGTACATAACAGCCCCGTCTTGTTCCTTGAGGGGAACCGCTACAGATTTACGCGGGATGCGCACACCCAGCTTTACCGTGCCGAAGAAGTGAGGATCTGATGCCACTTTGCGAGAACCACGGCCCCTATACGGGTGCCTGCCAGGTCTGCGAGGAGTTCCAGGCAGAGAAGAGATCGAAGGCTGCTCGGTCTCCTACGGCGAGTGGTGCTTTACCGCCACGCCTCTTCTACGATGCGGGGCGCACCGCGTACGTCTTTTACATGGCACCTGGAGACCTACTCTGCGGTACCTTTGTGCGGCACCTCGACGACTTGGAGAAGGCATACACGGCATTGATGTTCAAGGATGCGACAGCTATGGACGACGGGGGGCACATTCTTGTAGGGCCGGTACAGCTCCTTGTACCCCTAACCTACGATCAGTGGCTATGCTGCGCGGAGGATAAGCTGGAGGCAGGAGAAAAATACGAGATGGAAGCGCTCCTCCCTACGACAACGCACAAGAAAACTTTTGCCTTCCTACGCGATGATGGAACGGAGCTCTAGATGCCACTTTGTGAAAACCATGGCCCTTACGACACGAGATGTGATGTGTGCGAAGAAATGCGCAGTGAGCGCGCCCGCACTGCCCAGTTTCCTGGGATCAAGGCACAGTGCCCCGGGGCATCCCTTGAGCGCTGGTCCTTTGCAAAAAAACGACCGCCAACCATTCGAATCCTTGGTCAGGGTAACAGTGACTTCCCTCGTCACTACATAAGCGGAACGGCCTCCCGCAAGGATGCGGTTGAGGTCACGAGCCTCGGTATTCCCATACTGCCAGGCATGGATTATGCCGAACTGGAAAGAAGGTGTCGCGACGTAATCGAAGCGACGTACCCTGAGATCAAAGTGTTCGCTGCGATCCTTCGCAGAGCACAGAAGATTGACGAACTACAGTTGACCCCCGAGGCCCGCACCTCGCTTCTTGAACTACTCGAGGAGGCAGAGAAGGAGCAGGACCCCGCAAAGCGGATCCGCGAGATCTGCGCAGCTCTTCGAGCGCGGGGATGATAAGGGGCGGAAGGCGGGGACTTCCGTTTCTTTTGCTTACGGCAGAATAGGGGACGTCGCTTGATCGACGATACCTAATACACCCCCGGTTCGCCCCAAAGCCATGGGGGCCGTGTACTGGATTGCGGCAAAAGCTCCGCGGCCCACAAGAAGCATGGCTTCACTGGGCTTTTCGATACGGACCCCTCGTTTTAGGAGTTCGGCGCGCGCCTTCGCCTCTAGGGCCTGCGGGGTCTGCAGCGACAAGTCGGCCTCAGCCAACATAAGGGCGACTTGATCAAGTTCGCCTTTGTTGTAGTCCCCGCCCTCGCGCTGCACATATTCATCCGTCATCTCGTGGATCGGGCGATTCGTGGGAGCAGCCTTGAACTGTCGATGGTTCTCGACCTGGGGTACCACAACTTGGGACCCGAGACCTTCTGGCACAACGATACGCCTACCGTAGAAGAACTCTTTGATGTTCTCCAGCACCTCTTGGACACCAAAGGAGGCATCGGATAGGAACGCGGAAGCCGCCGTAATGAATCCGGCCAGACCACCACCGCCACCGATCGTGGCAGCTGTCGCCGCATTCTCTCGTTCCTCCTCCGGAGTAAAGGCCGACAAGCCTTCATTTTCGGGACCCCCACTATCGATCGAGGGAATGAAGATCGATCCGATATTGCTTAGCATCGCGTAGTTTGAAACGAACATCGTGAACGTGAAGGGCAGCATGTGGGGTGAATCACTCGTAGCTGCGGTGCCTGCATTCAGGATGTAGCCCTCCACCACGACGTCATCATAGTAGAGGTAGAGTCGCGCATTTTGCTCAACGAGCCGGGTCCCGCGCAAATACTGTTCGTAGTTGGCCCAAAACTCATTCTTCCAGTTGAAGTCGGAGGTGTTGAGCAAGACCCCTTGGAAGGTCAGAAAACGGGGCTGCTCCCCGAAGAAGAAGACGTAGTCCTCGCCAAAGGTCTCGATGATCTGCTGCTTCTCCTGCCTCTGTTCCTGCACCGCTTGGATGATGAAGTTGGCGTTATACGTGTTACGCCCGATCGTCTGGTTGTCGGCCACTACTGCACTGCTGTCGAATAGGGGTAGCTCCCTGCCATCGGCAGTCAACACACGCATTACTGCGTAGGTGTCAGGCTTGACCTGAATACCTCGCAGAGGTCGACGCACATTGAGGCGTGCCCGCTTCTCCATAGCTTGCTGGCGTCGTTCTTCGAATGCATCTGTGGTCACGGATATGTAGGCGGCCATTCCCTCAGCATAACACACCCTCAAGTAACGAAAATCGATCGTAAAAACCACTATTAGTCTTAGGAGGGGAACCATGGAAAGGATCGAACATCACGTAGGCACGCTTCATGGGTGGTTGCAGGGGCTAGAGGTTGCAGGGGCACCTAACGTGGACAACACGGGACGCGGTATCGTGCTGCAGCTCCGCCACGGTAGCGCGACGCTGCTCCTGAGCCTGGCGCAAGGC
>JACCDR010825971.1_pt1 | contig 11524 bp, 22 predicted proteins | sample 7446431 | NCBI WGS metagenome assembly JACCDR01 (sample SAMN15323443, study PRJNA562643) | freshwater metagenome | isolation source: river surface water | place: USA:Blue River Watershed | collected 2017-08-17
AGGTTGGCAAGAAGTACCAGGACGTGTATAGTCAGATGAAGGAGAAGATCTACAAGGCGAACGCCGGATTCAACTGCCGGTTCTGCTTCCAAGCAGAGAACTGCTTGGCCAACAAGGGGATGACCCAGAGAGCGGTGTACTATGACAAGTCAGCAGAGGACGGCCTCCCTTTCTGAGTGGGAGACGAGGCTGTACAAGCTGCTTGAAGAGATGGACGCCGACGGTGTAGAGTGGGAGTTCACCACCTGCTGCTGCGGCGAGGGCATCGTGTTCAGGCGTGACGGCGAGAGGTATGTGGCGTACTGATGGGCTCGCGAGAAGACGACGAGTACTGGAACATGAAGTACGCCGAGGCGTCGTGCCACAAGCACCCTGGCTCGGACATGTACTACGATGAGGATGAGGGCGAGTGGCTGTGCGATGACTGCCAGTCCGAAGCCGTGGAGCTGGACGACCTGACAAGGATCTACAAGTATGGCTGAGATCGAGATCACCCTTCCGACCGTCCAGTACGGCAACGTGAAGGTGCGGGCCACGCCCGAGGAGCTGGGGCTCAAGTCCCTGGCCGAGGCGTACGACGTCGGCGTAGCCTCTGCGGTGTACCTCAACGTGTTCACCCAGGGGTTCAAGAAGGGTGCCACGCTGGACGTGGCGCCCCCTCAGGGCGCCTCGCAGGGGGTCAGTGAGGCTCAGGCCCAGCGCTACCTGGACGAGGGCCTGGGCGGCGTCACAGAGGTCGACGGGCAGGACCCCGAGGGTCCGGGCGAAGAGCCCACCGCCCCCTGGAACTCCACGGTTGACACACCGAAGAAGCCGTGGGAGACTGAAGAGGCACCGGCCAAGCCGGTGGTCTCCGAGGGCTGGTAAGATGGGATGGTGTCCCGAGTGCGGCTGCTCCACCAGCCGCGTGGGATACGAGGATACGTTCGGAGTCCACACGGTTGAGATAGTCTGTGAGGATCCGGATTGCGCGTACTGGGTGTACGCTGAGGAAGAAGACACGATAGTAAAAGGAGAAAACTAAGTGCCTACGCTGGATGAACTGCTCGGCGGCTCGGGTGAGAAGCGTCCGAAGGTCGTCAACCTCAAGAACGTCGGCGAGTTCGTGAAGGGTATCATCACCCAGATCGACACCGACGCCCCGGTCTTCGAGTGGGACCAGTCCAACAACCGCCCGGGACTCCAGAAGTTCTGGGTGGACGGCAAGCCCAAGGGTGTGGCGAAGGATGAGGCCGAGCGCGCTGGCCTCAACCCGGTCCACCAGATCATGGTGACGGTCGAGACCAACGACGGTCTCGTGCGGATCCCGTTCAACTCCAAGGACGAGCGGGAGAAGTTCAAGCAGGCGGTGATCGACGCCGGTGGTAGCATCGACGTCGGCGACACCCTCGGCAAGAAGCTGACCGAGCGCCAGGGCAACATCAAGACTCACGAAGTGAAGCTCATTCGAGCTAGCTGATAAACAGAGCGTAGTGGGCACCAAAGATGACTACCGCTGGGGCGGACGTGCCCGGAAACCCCAGCACCTAGGGCTTGGAAGGTTTCGACTGCCAGTAAAGCCGCACGCGGAGGCTGGTAGGACCGGGGTTCGAATCCCCGCAGGTCCACGCAAGAAGAGGAACAAGAGAAGAAGGGCGGCAAGTGATGGAAGCTCGATCGTTCTTCGAGAACTCCCCGATGCGCGAGATCACCGTGTCGGGCACGCCTGAAGAGTGGCGAAACGTGATCAACGACATCATCGACATGGAGCCGGAGGACGCCAGTCCGGCAACTCTGAAGCTGTTCGATCTGCTCGACGGATTGGGGCTTGTGTGAAGACGCTAGCTAGGCAAGTCAAGCGAGGGGTTTCCGCAGGGGAACCCCTTCCCGCACCCTGGCCTATCTTCGAAGAGAAGAAGATGGCCTTCCGTCGCGGCAGCATCAGCATGGTCGCCGGGCCTCCCGGCTCTATGAAAACGGTGCTCGCCCTGAACATGGTCAAGCAGATGGGGCCCTCGGTCCCCACGCTGTACCACTCTTCGGACTCCGACGACTTCACCATGGCTAGCCGTACGCTCTCGATGCTGACTGGCACACCGACCGAAGAGACCGAGCTGTGGGTCATGGGCCAGAAGGCCCTGGCCTACGAGACGCTCAAGGACATGGACCACATCAGGTGGTCGTTCCGCTCAAGCCCCACGCTAGAGCACATGTGGCGGGAGGCGGAGGCGTTCCGTGAGCTGAACGGTGAGTACCCTCACCACACCGTGATCGACATCATGATGGACATCGACTACGAGGGAGCGGGCGAGCAGAATTACTGGGCCCTCATGGCTGAGCTGAAGGACATGGCGCGTGAGCAAGAGACAGCGATCACTGTTGTACATCACACTTCAGAGTCGGCGAAGGCAGGAAGTCCACCTCCACGCTCTGCCATCATGGGTAAGGCCAACCAGCTTCCGACGCTCATTCTCACTCTTTGGGGTGACGCTCACGCTGGGACTCTGGACGTCGCCACGGTAAAGAATCGCTTCGGCCCACAGGATGCCATGGCCAAGAAGGGCGTCTTCAAGATGAGCGCCCAGCCTGGCATCTGCCTGATCGAGGAGATGGAGCAGACGCTGGACGTTCCCCCGCTATTCCACGACGGCGTGACCGTCGACAAGGAAGACAAGATCAATGTCTGGGAGGACTAGGATGTACTGCAAGTGCGGAAGGCCGTACCCGTGCCTGGACCACTAACCCCGTGCGAGGAGTACGGCCACTGGTATAAGACGGTCTGGGAGTTTGATCCTCGGACCAGGGTGTTTCGGGTCTGCGATGACTGCGGCGACGAGTACGAGGTCACCGATGAAATCCTGTAAGGACTGTGGGTCCACAACCCGGGCGCTTAAGGCGCCCGGCCCACGGTGCGCCACTTGCCACAGAGAGCGCAAGAAGGCCCAGAAAGAGGCCGCCTGGGCGGCCGGAATCCTCAAGCGGTACGGAATCACCGCCGAGCAATACTGGGCCCTCTACGAGGCGCAGGAGGGCGCGTGCTACCTCTGCCAGCGGGCGACGGGTAAGGTCAAGAGACTGGCCGTCGACCACGATCACGCCACCGGCTACGTCCGGGGGCTGCTGTGCGGGCCGTGCAACAAGATGCTCGGCCACATGAGAGATGACCTCTTGATGGCATACCGAGTCATCGAGTACCTAGAGAAGGCCCCTGCCTGGGGCGTGATAGGATACGTGAAGCCCGATGGAACTGACTGACGCGGAGCTGAGCGCCGTGCACAACGTCCTCTACGATGAGGCGTACTACGGTGACGATGAGGTGGTGTACGGCAACAGTCCTCGCGCCATCGCGCTCCGCACCGCACTAGCGAAGGTGGAAGATGAGGCGAAGAGGCGCAACCTCTGGTGACCGAGAGTTCCCGATCTACCCCATCGGACCTATCCTTGAGTCATACGGTGGACAGCCTGTGGTTGAGGGTCTCGGATGGAAGCCATACCGATGCCCGTTCCACGCCGACCGAGACGCTTCAGGTTCGGTCAACACCGCCAAGCAGGTCTACAACTGCCATGCGGCGGACTGCCCCAAGGGCAACGCCGTCCAAGTCCTGATGCAGTGGGAGAAGCTGAACTACAGTGAAGCTGTCGAAAGAGCAGAGACAATATCTGGTGCGAGCATGGGAAACGTACAGCCCGCATCTGGGAGACGCGGCCGAATGGCTGGCGGGACGCGGCGTGGATCTGGAGTTCGCGGCCTCAAGAGGACTTGGCGTAGTTCGTAACCCACTGCCTGGCCACGAGAGCGCCGAGGGCTACCTCGCTATCCCGTACCTCACCAAGACCGGACCGGTCAACTTCAACTTCCGGTGCATCCAAGACCACAACTGCAAGGAGATCCCGCACCACTCCAAGTACTGGAAGCGCAAGGGCTCGCCGGTCAACATCTACGGCGTGCAGTCCATCGCCTGGGCTGACGACTGGATCGTCGTCACCGAGGGTGAGATCGACGCCCTGATCTGGCAGCAGATCGGTGTCCCGGCACTTGCAGTGCCGGGCGCCGAGAACTGGAAGGACTACTGGGCGAACCTCCTCGAAGACTTCAGTCGTGTATACTTGGCTGAGGACGGCGACAACGCAGGCAAGGATCTGTGGATCGCTATGTCGGAGCACATCGACCAGTCCAACACCATGGTCGTCCGCATGAGGATGCCCGACGGGGAAGACACCAACTCGATGTACCTGAAGTACGGCAAGGACTACCTTCTCGGAAGGATCAAGAAGTGAGCAACGTGTTCATCATCGTCAACGAGTGGACCGACATCGCTAACGCGACGTCCTCTCAGGTGGTAGACTCGAAGTACTTCGAGTCCGAGAACGATGCGTGGGAGGCTCTGCTTCTCATCGCCCGGTCATACGACACCACGCTCTTCGCCGACGAGACCAGCCTCCAGCTCGAAGACCACACCCCCAACCTCCAGTACGAAGAGTACTACATCCAGGAGCTGACCAAGCAGTGACCATCGAGTTCCAGGCGTGGCCGAAGACGCCGCGCCTCTTCCGAGACATCGTCATCACCGAGAAGATCGACGGCACCAACTCCGCGATCATCATCCAGGAGTTCGGCGCCGACGACGACGAGAACGTCCTGGCCACGGTTGAGCATGAGGGCGTGGTGTACGAGGTCGCAGCCCAGTCTCGCAAGCGACTGATCACGCCGGGCAAGACGACCGACAACTACAACTTCGCCCAGTGGGTACAGGAGAACGCCGAGCTGCTGGTGAAGCGGCTCGGCCCTGGCCGACACTTCGGTGAGTGGTGGGGTAAGGGTATCCAGAAGCGGTACGGAGACCTGGACTACCGGGTGTTCTCGCTGTTCAATGTGGATCGGTACCGCTACACGTTCTTCCGGACCGAAGACCTGAATGGTACGCCGGTCAACGTCGAGTCCGTGCCGGTGCTCTACGAAGGTCCGTTCTCCGAGGAGGCGATCCACCTGGTCGCCAAGGAGCTGCTGAAGAACGGCTCGGTTGCGGCGCCTTTCGCGCCGAAGCCCGAGGGTCTGATGATCTACCATACGCAGTCCCACAAGGCGTACAAGTTCACGTTCGACAACAACGACAAGGGAAAGTGGGAGTACAATGACGTTACCGAAGTGGAATGACATCCCGTTCGACTCGAACGCGGATCCGAATCAGAAGGCCCTGGAGTTCGACCTCCAGATCCAGGAGAACGGCGGTCCCACCGTCGAAGAGACCCAGCGGGAGAACGAGGAGCGCGCCAAGTGAGCCCCAACTGCATCCGTCCCCCGCACTTCCCGCCGCACTGCGGTTGTCCGGCAGGTGCACACAAGTGAAGGACATGCTCGGAGTGGAGGTGGAGGTCGGAGACATCATCGTCTCCGCCTCCGGGCAGGGTCGGCACAAGGTCGGCCGAGTCTACTCTGTGAAGGAGAAGGGTCTCGCGATGATCGAGACCTACGAGAAGGAGTACGACTACAAGACGCGCACCTATGAGTACAAGTGGCGCAAGGTGTCCTCTGGCTACTCTGTGCTCGTGATCGGACGGGAGAAGTTGGGGGAGATGCAGCCCACCGACGAGACGTGGGCCAAGATCAGGATGGAATATCCGAGTGCGTCCCAGTTGGGATGAGTTCTTCCTTGACCTAGCTAAGCTATGGTCTACGATGGCCACGTGCTCCCGCCGCCAGGTGGGGGCCGTGGTTGTCCAAGACAGAAAGGTGATCGGCAATGGATTCAACGGAGTGGCTAGTAAGAAGCTACACTGTAGTGACGGTGGTTGCCCCAGGGGGCAGCTCAGTTACTCGGACGTACCCGCAGGAGCCGATTACAATCAGTTCCCCTGTTTCGCCATTCACGCTGAGCACAACGCGATTCTTCAAGCAGGCTTGGCGGCGTGTCGCGGAGCAACTCTTTACGTCACTGCCGAGCCCTGTCAGCAGTGCCTCAACCTCATCGAGCACGCAGGAATCGGAAGGGTCGTAATCATGGGACATGAGCGCGGCGAAGATCAGCAGACCACAGAAGAACCTCAGGGCCACGAGAGCCCGCACCCGAGCACTGTCGAGGAGGGCGAGTGAGCGACGACAACTGGTGCCAGAGCACCGAGGAGAATCCAGACGAGACCTACCAGCCTGAGGTGATCGTGGTTCAGGCAGACATGGAGGACGAGTGAACACCTTGGGCACTATTCACACCAGCGAGGGCGGCTACCGCAAGTACTGGGCGCTCCTGACCGGACGCTCCGAGCGGGAGATCTACACCCCTCTGGCGCTGCGTATCACCGAGCCGGACCCCGGTCCGCTCCCAAAGCCCGACCCCGTCCCCTGGCCTGGCCCTCCGCCCACGAAGTGAGGCGCGTTCAGGTCATCAGGGCAAACGGTAGGATCTACCTGAGAATCGAGGAGCACGATGGGAAAGAAGTACGACGCGTGGCAGAAGGCCCGGGAGGCGGGCCGACAGGCGGAGATGCGGGTCACCGACGTTCAGGGCGGTAGCACCGAGAAGGCCCTGAAGGAAGCGTACGTCAACGCCGACCAGGCTCGACGGAACGAAGAGGACACCTACCAGCAGTGGCGGGACGACCCGACCGGCTGATCCAAGGCACAAAAAAAGGGCCCCCTCCCGGAGGAGGGGGCTTCTTTCTTGGTCACTTACCGCCGAGGAAGTTGACCAGACTGGCCTTCACGAGGGTGAGGGCCGCTGCCGTACCTGCGATCGCTGCTTCCCGAGCGGAACTCAGGTCGGCTACGCTGAACACACCGAGGAACGTAACCGCGAAGGTCGCGGCCGTCCGCTCCAGTACGTCGATAGTAGACTTGCTCACTTCGTCCTGCCTCTCTTGGCGTTGCCCTTAATGGGCTTCGCCACCTTGGCGGGGAGCGTACGTCCCCGACCCTTACCCTTGAGGGTTTCCATCTTCTTCGCGATCGAGGGGTTCCTCGACCGGGTTATCTTACCGTAAGGCATATCACTCCATGACTGATGAACTCTGGATACAAGCCATCGACTGCATTCGAGAGGACGGCGAGCAAGAAGGAACCTGGTTGGTGGGCTTCAGTCAGCCAGCCAGGACCGGGATCCAACCACTGGTGATCGGTCTCGCCCGCTTCCAGTCCTACAGGGGTCGCACTCAGGCGGCCCTCATTCAGGAGTTGCAGGACTATGTGGACGAGGGCGGTCTCACCGTCCTCCACTTCAAGGTTCTGGACGACTCTCAGGTCATCTTGTGGTGAACCGATCACGCAGGCGCTGAATCGCCTGCGCTGTCTCCAGCGTGATAGTCCCTGTGGCCGTGATGCCCAGTGCATACTGTAGGCCCTTGATGTGGTTGATGGTGTTCTCGTCCATCACCCCTGTCTGGGCTACCGACAGTGTGCGCTGAATGTCCCGGATAGTGGACTGATCGTAGACCTGGTACGGGCTAGCGGGCTGCTGCTTGTACCAAGAAGGAACGCTGTCCGGTATGTCGTGGCTGAGGTGTTCTGTCATGCTCCCACCTTAGCAGCGATCCGGTGAAGAACGTGCTGGTTTTCGAGCACGTCCACGTGAACCGCCTCAACCTCGGCACGCTGAGTGACCAGCCCCTCAAGGGCCGACAGCCTGCCGGTGAGCGAAGCGATCTGTTCGTTCTTCTCTTCCACCTGGGTGCGCAGTTCCCCAACAGCCACCTCAAGCAGTCCGACGGTACTCACCGTCAGACTCGTAGCCTGGACGTTCCCAAGCCGCTTACCTCCGACGAAGCCGCCGAAGACACCGGCGACTCCCGTCAGTATCGTGATGATCGCGTTAGCGTCCATCGCCCCACCCCTACTAGACAGACTCGGCTACAGTCCTTAGGACCACAGTCAGGTAGCCGCCGAGCGTTCCGCCACCTGGGCCCGGAGGAGCTAGCTGAGTGAACTTCCAGTCGTCAATCACGACGAGCGTGGAGGTGTCGTCATACAGCTCCTGGAATACGACCACGTCGCCAGCCCTAGCGAGGCCCTTGAAGGCCTCAAGCCTGGCGCGTGCGTAACCATCGGTGCCCATGCGCTGACCGCCCTTGTCCATCTCCTCATCGAACATGAGGAAGGTGTGGCTGATCATTCTCTGTCGGATGGAGCCTGGCAGGGCCTTGACCTGCCAGCCGTTCAGGATACCGCCAGTCGAAGTGACCGACCCTCGGTAGAGGGTGAACTTCAGCTTGATCCACTTCTGCCTGCCCGAGGGCTGAGAGATGGTGACATCCCCCGTCCCGGGGTTGAGGCTAGGAGTATAGGTCAGGCTGGGCCACTCGGTGCCCTCGATGTCTATGATCGAGAGGCCGAGGTTTCCAGCCAGAGGATCCGGTGTCGAGACCGACATGAACTTGTAGAGCTTGGGCTCTTCGGTGTTGAACCTAATGCGTCCAGTCTGGAGGTATCCAGACTCGTAGAGCGTACTTGCATTTTGCACCCATACAGAGTTATTGCTGACGGTGAAGGCGAGCCTGTCGCTCGCCCCGAACGTGGTGACCGAATCGACCGTACCGGCTGTGTCTGTAGCGTAGACGTCGCGGGCGTAGGCGTACCTCAGGGCGCCTCCCGAGACCTCCTGGTAAGGAGTTCCCAGGTCTACCCTGAACGTCCCTGCTGCGCCGTCATGCGCTGTCGTAGAGCCGGTGTACATGAATCGGTCGTAGCCGGTGATGCCTTGGCATCCTCCAGCGGGGGAGAAGAGAAGCGGCCCGAAGTTCATGTCTCCGTTGCTGTCGATCTCTCCGACCCTGAAGCCTCGCGAGGTGGCGATACCGACGAACGTACCCACGTAGGAGTAGATCGTCCGGATGCTCTCGCCTCTCGGCATCGTGGCTGTGATAGTAGGTACGAAGTTCTCAGTGGTGCTGCTCAGGTCCGACTGGAACCTGTAGATCGAGGAGTCCGTAGAGTTGTGGCCCGAGGCGTAGATCGCCGTAGGGCCCTCCGTGGCGGACGTCCAGCGCCACGTGGTATCCGGGTGGCTCAGCACCAGTCCGGTGCCGCCAGACCAGGCACCAGGCAGCGCAGGACCGCCAGCACCGGTGAGGTTCAGCACGTACAGGTCGTTGTTCCACGCCGCCACGAGACGCTGCTTGAGCACCTCGATCACGCCGGTGACCAGCGTGCCAGCCGGATTGTTCCAGATCTTCGCCCCCGCTCCGGAGTCGACACCCCGGAAGATGCCGTCGGTAGCGATCAGGTACCAGGCTGTACCAGCGTTGGCGATAGCCAGCGCAGTACCTGCCGAGTTTGTGGTGATCGCTGTGCGGCTAGCGTTAACCACCTTATACAGGTTGTTACCGTCCAGCAGGAACATAGCGTCGACCCCCGACGGGTCGACGTACCCTCGAACCTGGTTGACTCCAGCGCCCAGAGAGTAGCGATTGTCGGGCTCACGCAGAAGCGTGAGCTGACCAGGAGTCCAGGGATCCACACCCAGAGAGGTGTCGAACCTGTCGGCTACCGCAGCGCTCGGGTTGCCGATGTCCGGGTCCTGATAGAGCAGGCCAGCACCGACGGTCCAGGAGTTCTGGGATCGCAGCCACCATCCGTAGATGGACTGCTCGCCCGGCTCGGCAGAGTTGTCGAACTGCTGCTTGCGGATCTCCGCCATGCCCTCGGTGTAGGGCCACTGGTCGCGGGTGGCAGAGAGGAAGGGGATACCCCCCAGGGCGTAGTCGAAACCGTAGTCCCTGAGGGAGTATCCACCTGAGTTCGGAGTGCCGGGAAGGAAGTTGCTGATCTGCCACGGGATTGAGTGGACGATGTCAGCCATCGGGCATCACGCCTTCCTGTACCAGCCCTGAATCGTGATGAGCCCTCCGGAGAGAAGGTCGGATCCGATAAAGTTCTGGCCGTCGTACGTACGCATACGGTCGAACGTGGCTCCACTGGAGCCGGTGAAAGAGACCACGTGGCCGTGGCCGTTGACGCCCATGCTCTCGGAGCTGAGGCCCATGACCTGACGGGTGGACCTGTCGATGTTGGTCGGAGCCGTCACCTGAACCATGCTCGACCCGGTGCCAGCGGTACCCACCACTAGGTAGATGGTGAGCATCACTATGTCGCCGATGACATAGTAGTAGCCGGTCCGAGTGGAGAACGTAGCAGCACCGCCACCGGTTACGGTGGGCGTGTAGGTCTGCCAGGTCTGCCCGGTCAGCGCGATGTTGGCAGCGGAGAAGTTGCCGCCAACCGTTGCGGTACCGTCGACCGTCAGGTTCCCGTCGACATCGAAGTTGTCATCGGTGTGTAGCGTGTCAGCCGCACTCCGATAGAGGGTAGTGTCAGACCCGGCGTTACCAGGACCCCACGACATTCGACCGTCAGCCCGGATGTTCAGCCGGGCATTGGTATCCCCGGTGACCGAGGTGTTGATCGCGCTGTTGGTGGCGCCGGGGCGGGTAACGAGACTGCCGCCCAGGACGTTGAGCTGGTCGTCGGTCTGGAGCACGTTAGCCTGAAGCCGATACAGGTTGGTGTCCATTGTGGTATTACCAGGACCCCAGGACAGCTCTCCATCGGCGTCGACCACGAACCGGGAGTTCGTGTCGCCGGACACCCTGGCTCGATAGGCGTTATCCCCGGCGAGTGCACGCTGCACCAGAACAGAGGAGTTGGCCTCCAGCCCGGAGGTGAAGGTCACCGAGTCATCGAACGTAGGCGACCCCTCGACGGTGCCGCCGACAGTCGGGTTGTTGATCGTCGGAGCGGTGAGCGTCTTGTTCGTCAGCGTCTGGGTCATCGTGGTGCCGACCAGATCGCCGGTCACGCCGTGGACATCAGAGTCCGCAGCGATGTGGGTCTGAAGCTCGGTGAAATCCCGAGCGGAGCTGACGTGTCGGACGATAGCGCCAGCGTTGTGAGAGCTGGCAGACGTGCCGTCAACGGCACGCGTCACCGTGAAGATGTTGGGACCACCAGAAGTGACGTCCACCAGTTCCTCGTTCGCCGAACCGTAGTCCAGCGAGAGCGTGAAGGGGAAGCTCCCCGGGAAACCCGAGGAGCTAGCCACCTGGATGCTGGTATCAGAAGGATTGGCGGTCACCTGAAGGTTGGTGACAGCAGCGATGCTGCTGTAGAAGCGAGCGTTAGCCATGCTGACCTCTTATCCGTTGTAGGTCTGGTAGGACTCGTACAGACGCTGAAGCCGCAGACGCTCCTCTGAGAGCCTCTCCTGGTACAGGGCCATGTAGTACTTGGAGGCGTTGCTGCCAGCCCCTGTGGGGACCAGTGGCGCCCTCTCTGTGGCCTCGATCGCCTGCTGCTGGAGTCGAGCAGACTCGTATGCAGGGAGCAGGCGCCAGCAGGCGCCGTACGTGATCAGGTCCACATACCGCTCGGGGTAGCCGGTCGTGGTCTCGAAGTCGTCGTCACCGTTGACAAGCGTGTTGGGCTTCCGGGTGTAGGTGACTCGGATGTTACGGCCGGGCACGATGAAGTCCCGCATGATCTGAATGGTCTTGCCGGTGGGCGTAGGCGTAGGCTTCACCTGGCCGGGCGTGACAGACGCCAGAGGATTGAACCTCCAGGACG
>JACCDR011046527.1_pt1 | contig 11523 bp, 19 predicted proteins | sample 7446431 | NCBI WGS metagenome assembly JACCDR01 (sample SAMN15323443, study PRJNA562643) | freshwater metagenome | isolation source: river surface water | place: USA:Blue River Watershed | collected 2017-08-17
AGGACCCTAACCTCTTACGAATTCTTAACGAGGGGGTATCTCAACACGACATCACTGCAAGTGCACTTGGAATTGCTCGCTCTGTAGCAAAGACCGTGAATTTCGGAATGCAGTACGGGTGCTCGCACTTCAAGGTCGCGAAGGTGCTCGGAGTAAGTAACGAAAAAGGGAAGGAAGCGTATGACAAGTATTGGGAAACGTACTCGGGGCAAAAGCGTGTCATGGACGAATGTTCCGCCCGCGTCGATCGAGGGGAGCCTATTATCTCTCCCTGGGGCCGTCGTCGTCGTTTCGAAGTAAAGGCCCGCAAGCCGTGGGACGGGGCTTATCGGCAAGCGTTCAATGCGCTCATTCAAGGTACGGGCTCGGACTGTACCTCATGGTCACTTTACACCGTCGATAGGGCGTTTCGTGAGCGGGGCTGGGGACGCGTCCTGTTTTCGGTGCATGACGAACTGATTGCGCAGGTGAAGACGGACCACGCGGAAGCGGCCCAGGCCCTCATGCTCGAAATCATGAGCAGTGTCGGCGATCAGATTGGGCTGACTGTGAAACTTAAGGCCGAGGGGTCGGGAGCTTGCGAACGATGGCTCGACTAATACCGCTCACGCGTGGCCGTGTTGCTCAAGTTGACGAAGATGATTACGCACGAATTAGGCAGCATAAATGGCGTTATATGACGAACGGTTACGCAGCAAAGGAAGACGCGACGGTGGACAAGAAGGAGTCAATTCTCATGCACCACGAGATTCTTTGGTGCCCGGAAGGGTTCGAGGTGGACCACATCAACGGAGACAAGCTCGATAATACGAAGGCGAACCTCCGCGTCTGTACGAGAGGCGAGAATCAACGGAACGTTCCAAAGCTAAAGAATAACAAGTCCGGGTACAAGGGCGTGACATTCGATAGGTGGACGGGGCGCTGGGTAGCGAAGATTGGGCACAAAGGAAAACACATCAACCTCGGTCGCTACAAGACGCCGGAGCTAGCCGCTAAAGCCTACGATCGCGCGGCCATCGAGTACCACGGAGAATTCGCGTCACTGAACTTTCCACAGGAGGTGTCCCATTCCGCTTAGAGAATTTCACTGCAAAGACTGCGAACACCGATACGACACGCTCATTCGCACGATCGAAGACGTCCCCGTGCGGTGTCCCGAGTGCGGGAGCGAAAACATCGCGCAAGCCGTGACCGCGATGGGTGGCATACGCGGCAATTTCGGTACCGTCCGCAAGAACAACGCCGGTTCGTACAAAAGGAGTAAGGGATGAACGATGTAGCACGGTCCGCAATTGACAGCCTCGTTGCCGCGAGAGCGCACACCTACGAGAAATGCTCGGAGGCCAAGGTCGATTCCGAGCAAGACATTGAAGCCGTCTGGGAGGGCTACCTCACACTGGTTGCCGCTCTGTACGCCGAGCCAGCACGTTACGAAATCACTGTACCCAAGGAGTAAATGATGTCCGAAGTAGAAAGCAAGAAGCTCGCTCTCATTGGTGGCATTCGCACGGGAGAACTCTCACCGCAGGACGCGGTGAAGGAGTTCGAGAAACTCACGCCGACGCAGGTTCGGACAGGACGCATTTATGAGCAAAAAGACGCCGCAGCCCGCATCGAACAGTACAAGGCTGCCCGTGGTGTACGGCGCGCAATCCGTCAGAACAGAGTACCTTTTATCTCAAAGTCGTTTTTACCAGGACTGTGGTTGTCCCAAGGACTCATCGTTGTGGGCGCGAAGTCTGGTCGAGCTAAGTCCACAACCGCTAGTAACGTACTCGCCGGATTTCTGCGATCTGTGCCGGACCGCACCGCTATTATCGTTAGCAATGAAGAGGCCACTGACGCTGTTTACGAGCGTACTGCGTGCGTTCTTCTCGAACTGAACTACATCGAGCTTTCCAAAGGCGAGTTCAACTCAAAGCAGGAGTCGGCGGTACAGCAATGTATCGAGGAGTTCATTATCCCCCGTGTGGAGGTCGTTGAAGATGGTAAGTTCGACATGTCTTACGAAGAAGACGTTATCTCAGTCCTTGAAACAGCGGCTTGCGACAAGGTTGGGCTCGTGGTCGTTGACTATCACCAATGCATTACTCAGAGCCGTCTTAAACCCGAATCTGAGTCGTTCCAGGTTTCGAAGCGCCTTGGAATTTACCTTAAGGACTACGGTAAAAAGCACGGCGTACCTGTTCTCGATTTCGTCCAGTTAAAGGACGGTGCCGACGGAGCGGACTTCGCTTCCCGCGTTCAGAACGACAAGACGCTATTCAACCACGCGTTCTTAGCGATCGAGATCGAGCCGGACTTCGAGACGCTTACGACGAAGTTCAAGGTGCATAAGGACCGTTTCTTCGGTCACACCGGGAAAGAGGTCGTAATGGACTTCAAGGGTGGGCGGTACGAAGTGCAGGGAGGGGAGTCGCTATGATCGTCGATATTTACATCGAGAACGCGATAAACCTGCAAAAGGTTAAGATCGGAATGTTGTCCCAAGATGCCTACGACGCCTGGCTGCGCTCTATCGGCGAAAAGAGGCCCCAGCCCCAGGAAGTCATCGAAACCCGCCCGGGGCGCTGTGAATGCGGCTCTGAGGCGGCGGGATCTATGCGCCATTCGACGTGGTGCCCGGCGTTCGAAAAATAGTGTTGACGAAAGCCCAATAAGCACTAATACTGTACTAGTAGCCCCTAAACAGCGGAGAAATACATGGCGGGACGACCTACTGAGACCGGACCTTCTGTTAAATGCAAGCAGTGCGGTAAATGCAAAGCACGAGTACCCATGGGCAAAAATACACAGAAGCGCACTCTGTATGTGTGTCAAGAAGGCCGCCATTGGTCCGGGCGGGTATGCCCTACCTGTCACAAATCAAATCGTGCTAACTCTTATGAGCCTAGCGTAGCCCCTAGGGGGCGGTCCCCGGTGTCCTACGTGAAGCGCGGGACTAAGCTCCGATCGTGCCTGGCGTGCGGCAAGATGAACGTGAATTATTACCGGTGCTCTACGTGCACCATTATAGCAAACAGCGGATCAGAATCTTATCGATTCGCGGAGATTAACGGAGTAGTGCTTTAATGGGCGGCCGTATGAGCCGAAACAAGGGGGCGCGGGTGGAGCGGTTGCTCAGGGATGAGCTAGTTCGCCACGGATGGTCGGACGTTGCCCGAGTCCCTCTCTCGGGCGCAGTGAAGACCCGAGATGCCTACCAAAACGACGTGGTGGGTCGCCCCCCGGGCTTCGGGCAGGAGATCTCGTTCGAGTGCAAAGCGCGGGCAAAGGGCTTTGAAGCGATTTATGGTCTGGTTCCGGTGGGCGCCGCGAAGTTGTGCTTTTCGGTAGGGAGCGGTGACCTGTGTGTCGTAACGCTTGACCCGAACGTCGCGCTTGAGTCGGCGAACTTCCCGGACGTTACGACGTTCGACCCCGCTACACAGAAGGTCATGCGGTCGATTGTGAAGAAGTGCCGCGACTGGATCGGCACGGCTCAGGTGCTTGCGCTTAAGCAGGACCGAAACTGCTTTATTTATATTCGTTACAGGAAATGACGTGGGTTCAAAGAAGTGCACTCGCTGTGGCGAGATTTACCCGTTCTCAGAATTTTACAAGGATCGCTTAGGCCGAATGGCCCGGTGTAAGCAGTGCACATGTGAACTTACCGTCGCTTGGAGGAAACGCAATGCGAAGAAAAAGCGCGATTCCGATCGAGAATACCAGCTTCAGACGAAGTACGGAATCTCGACCAAGGAGTACGAAGAGATGGTTCGAAAACAAGGCGGCGTTTGTGAGATCTGCGCCAGACCGGAAACATACAGGGATCGGTCCGGAAACCCTGGGATACTGAACGTCGATCACTGTCACTCAACCGGGAAGGTTCGCGCCCTTCTGTGTAGACGCTGTAACATGGCTATTGGCCAGTTTACTGACGACCCGTTCGTTCTAGCGAGCGCATTACGCTACCTGGAGCGACATAAATGAATAAAAAGTATCGCTGCCCAAACCCGCAACACGAAGACAACACGCCCTCTGCGCACGCCTACCACGATCATTGGTGGTGCTACGGATGCGGCGCTCGCGGAAAGCTCTCAGAACTCGGGCTTAAGGATGGCGAAAGGATTGAATACACCTATGTCGAAGATCTTCCTTCTACGATCGCTTATATCAAGTCTTTACCCCGGAAAGAGATTCGGGGCTTTTCGCTCCACCACAATTCTCGTGGTTATTATTTGCTGTGGCCTTCCGAAGATTATTACAAACTTCGTGTCGAGGGTGCGGAAGCGGGCTCAAAATATCGCGGCCCGAGCGGCCACAAAAAACCCCCCTTCGTTGCCGCCAGATTTTCAGAAAGCGTTGGGCGTTTGTGCCTCGTGGAGGGAGAATTCAATGCGCTTTCTCTCGCGGCCCTGGAGCCCGCAGCCGACGTATGTAGTCCCGGCGGAGCTGGCGACTTCTACTCAGCTACGGGGCGAAAGCACTTCCCCGAATACGCCCGTTACGAAACCGTCCACATCGTCACGGACGCCGACGCGGCGGGGGCTCAAGCGGCCATCGAAACGAAAGCCGCGCTCGTAGCGCTTGGCGCACAGGACGTGCGTATCCACCTCGTCGAGGTCGATTTTAATGACGTGTTGGTCAAACAGGGAAAGGAGGCGCTACGTGAGCTGGTCAAAAGAATGGGCTTGTGAGCACGGCTGCGACCTTTCCACAGGCGTGGTGTGCCCGCATCTAGAACGGCTGTTACCCCCCATGTGGGAGCAGGAAGTGCGTGTGGTAGACACAACGCGCATGAGTATGGACGTATTTCAGACGATGCGACCCTCGTTTAATCTGAACCGTTTCCAGGATCTTATGCGCAATTATGGGTTTGTTGACCAGTGGGACCTCGACCTTCTCACCGCTAAGTGGTTTTACGGTCGCTCGCTCCGTCAGATTGCGGAGGAGCTTAACTACGTTTCGTTTAAGACCGTGCAGCGTAGGCTTAAGCGGCTACAGGCGCTCTTAGTCGAGCGCGGGTTTGAACAGGAGTGCTGGTCATGGAAACCAAACCAAGAATCTTAATCGCAGATATCGAGACGCTCCCCCTGGAAGTCTGGACGTGGGGCATGTTCGACCAAAACATCGGGCTCAACCAGATCAAGTCCGATTGGACGGTGCTTTCCTGGTCCGCTAAATGGCTCGGCGAAAAGAAGGTGATGTATGACGATGTTCGTAACGATAAGCCGCGAGACGACAAACGTGTATTGCGTGGAATCTGGGAACTTCTGGACCAAGCAGATATCGTTATTTGGCATTACGGTTCGGCTTTCGATCATAAGAAGCTCAACGCCCGATTCATACTTAATGGTTTCTTACCCCCGAGCCCCTACCAGCAAATCGATACCAAAAAGCTGGCCTCAAAAACCTTCGGATTCACGTCCAACAAGCTCGAATACCTCACCGAGTCGTTGAACAAGAAGTACAAGAAGTCGAAGCACCGCAAGTTCGCCGGGTTCGACATGTGGCGCGAGTGCATGAAGGGTAACATCGCCGCGTTCAACGAGATGCGGGAGTACAACAAGCTCGACGTGCTCTCCCTTGAGGAGCTGTACCTAAAGATCATCCCTTGGCACAACCCGCACGATTTCCGCGTGTACCACGACGGAACGTCGCCCGAGTGTAAAACGTGCGGGTCGAGGAAGCTCAAGAAAGAGGGCTTTCACCACACGAAGACGGGGCGGTTTCAGCAGTATTCCTGCAAGGATTGCGGGACGTGGCAGAGTGAGCGGGGTCAGAAAAACAATCTGCTGTCCGAGGAGAAACGGGCGGCTTTGAAAGGACGTGGGAAATGAAAATCTGGTGGATTGCTTTTATTTGGGATGATTTCCGCAGCAGCAAGAAGTACGGATTTAATCGGGCTTTAGTTAGATACTTAACTCTCATTAGTGGCTGGGCCACAAACAAAGCTCACTCAGTATGCACGCATTCACAGCAGTATCGAATATTCCGGGACCATAACAAAGAAATCGTGGACACCCGTGGCGCGTACTACTTAGATTTCTGTAAGTACTGCTATGTCAACACTACGGGCGGCAAACAACCCGTGAGTGATAATATGCCGGCGGTGCGGAATGATGATTGAAAAACTCAAGTCGTACCTCAGCTACGCCTCGGGCCTCGCAATCCTCGTGCTAAGCGTGCTGCTCTTCCGCAAGTCACGCCAGCTCGAAACTACGCAATCGGAGTTATCCTATGAGAAGTCCACGACTGAAATCAAACTCAATGACCAAGCCCGTGAAGCTGCTCGCGCTAATGCTGATGACCTCGTTAATGAGTACGAACGCCTTAAGCGCGCCCGTGATAGATCCGAACGCCAAGATTAAGCCGATGGAATACTCCGACCTCGTGCTGTTTAAGCCCGCAGGTCTTGTGAGCGATTCAGATCTACTGAACGCGTGCGATAAAGCGCTTAACGCGAAGATTCAGGAAGCGTCGCTGTGCGGGCTTGGCGTGCAGTTACGCCAGAGTGAGCTTGAGCGCGTTACAAAAGAAAACGCCCAACTCCGCGAACGGGGTCAGGCGTGGTATAATAATCCGTTTGTCTTTGCTGCGATCGGTGTGATTGTGGGAGCTTACGCGGGCGCGAGGGCTGTGCGGTGAGTGACCTTAGGGCCTTACTTCGGGAAGCGCGGGACTGGCTGTGCCCGCATACCGAAGCGTCTGCGATGTACAAGAAGCTAAACGGCGCTCGACGGGAGTGGTGTTGTGCCTGTTCGAATTATCTGCGAAGTGATGAAGATTCAACCCTTATCGACCGCATAGATGCCGCTCTAGCCGATAAAGAGCTTAACGACCGCAGCACAGACCGCGACGAGAAGAGCGCTAGCGAGGCCCAGCATCCAGTTCTCGATGCGGACGATCCGGGCGTCGGCTAAGTCCGTGCGCTTGATGTGGTGACCGATATCCACCTTGATCATGGCGATATCGATCTCAACCCGCGCCTGGGACTGTGTAATGCCTTTAAGGGTTTCTTTTACTTCTTGCACAGTGCGGCATCCTGCTGTATTGTGTACGCATGTCTTACGTAATTGGTCTTATCGTGTTTTTAGCGATTCTTGAGATGACGACCGGAACTAAGCCGCCTACTTCTGGCCGGTCTCTTTAAGGTATTGTTCGTACTCAGCCAGCTCGGCGGCGCTCGGACCTGAGTCACGACTTCCTCCGACTGCGGTCTGACGAGCTATCGGTGCGAGGAACTCGGCGAGTTTACCACCACGCTCTCCCGCTCGTTGAGCGGGAACCGCTGACCTAAGCGCTGCCTTACCGGCAGGACCGGATAAGGTCCGCGTTACGAAACCCCCGTGAGCGATAGGTTCGTTTACGGCGCGCCCCGCTCCGAGGCCCTTCGCCATACCTTCTAAGTCCGTACCGCCGTGGGTGTCCATGAACTGACGCATAGATCGAGTAGGCACTGAACCTAGTGATTCGGAGTCAGACAGAATAGCGGCTGGGTTGTTTTTGAGCGAATTTCGCGCGTAACCCGAATAACGCGCCGATTGCTCTAGAAGTGCGTTATCGGCAGCGGTGCTAGGGGCGACTTTCTCGATAGCTTCTTTGAGCCGAGACGCCGCGATAGCCTCAGCGTCGTCCTTCGCATTGTAGGCTAGCGGATTGAGCTGCTTCGCTTGATTTTCGAACGCCGCCTTCTGGGAAGCACGCTTTGCCGTAAGAGCCTGTTTGCCCGTCAGTCCAGTGCGATCCGCGGCGGGAAGCTGCTGTTTAACGGTTTGAGTTCCACGGGGAAGGTACCCCTCCTGGATCACCACCTCTGGGCCATCCTTTACCATCGAGCGCTCAACCGATCCAATGGGTACTTCGGTTGCGGTATAGCGATCTGGACGAATCCATGACTGCGGTTCTGCGAACTCGGTTTTAACTTCTGGGCGCATAGGCGTGGCCGACACCGAGTACTTCTCTTCAACGGGCACGTTCCAGGTTTTAGTTCGGGGTTGCAGAGCAGCAGCGCGGTTAATTTCTTGTCCGGCCGCGGTTCCCTGGAAGGCCTGTGGCGCAACTTCGACATTCTTTCCGAGGACCGCCTTCTCTACACGACTAAGAGCGGGGGCGGAGACATTTTCGAAAGCGTCGTCAAGGCCGCCGCGAACCTGAGTCTTTACCGCATCGGAGAGTCCCATCGGATCTTCTTTGGCGAGACGGTAGAGTTCTTCGGCGCGGTCAGGATTTGCGGCATAAGCTTCCGCTTGTTCTGGGCGAACGCCGAGCAGTTTCTCACCTAAAGCTTGGGGAACCTTACCGAGCTTCTTGGCTAACTCGCCTGCACCCTTAAACCCGCCTTGAAGCGCGCCGCCCGTGAGGAAACCCTTGAGACGATCTCCCTCGGGAGCTTGTGCAGCGCCCATCGCTCCGCCTTCAAGCGCGCCGCCGAGCACACCGCCAAGCTTAGGAAACGCCTTAGCGAGGGTGCCGCCGCCCATCGAGAGCGCGTTGTTCATCGCCGCGCCGTAGTCGGTCTCGTCGACCTGCTTCATGGCGTCGCGGTACATGTCCTGCTTAGTGCGAGGAGCGGTCGCCGCGGCGACCGATGGTGCGGCCTGCCCGGTCTCTTTTAAGTATTGTGCGTAAAGCTCTTCGTCGCTCATTGACCGGCCTTCATGCGCTTCCATTCCTCAAAGGACGGGGCGGCTCGCTTGGGAGCGTCGAGGTAGCCCTGCTGTGGGGCGTATCCACGCGAGGTCGCGTTCGTCTCAACCTTAGAGCGGGCACGGGAGAGGACTTCGCTGAGCTGCTTAATCGCGCGGTCTTTGCCGCCGATGAGCGAGCCAATACCCGTGATATTACCCATCGCGCTGTTCATGAGTTCCATGTCGGGACCTGTGATCGCACCGAGGTTCGCAAGCTCTTTCGCCTGGAGGACCATGTCGGTAACGCCGGAGTCGAGGTCGATGCCCTTTTCGGTGCCGATCTTTTTGTTCGTGAACGGAATAGTGATCGAACCGAAGCGGTCGAGCGGACCTGCCGCGTTCATCTTGTCCTGAACCTCGCCGCCCGTGGCCTGAAGGGCCTTGAGCGATGCGGTAGCTTTCTTAACTTCTTCCGCATCTTTCACGGAAGGAATTACGCGGTCCGGGTCGGCGACGTTGTACCCCGTGATGTTAGCGCCGATGAGCGCCTTTTTAACGGCCTTGCCCATCGGGTCGGTGTCCGGGTTGTAGGAACCACCGGACTCGTTGAACGACATAGAGGATTTAGTAGGATCGATGCCGTTACGCCGCATTTCTTCGGCAACGCGAACGCGGTTGGCGTCGACAGATTTCTGTCCGAAATCAAAGTCTGCCTGTTTTCCGGTCAGGAGCTGTTTGAGCGCGTGGTCGCGCTGTGCTTGTGCTTCTGCGGTGTCGTGTTTTCTTTTAGCCTCGGCCTGGTAGGCGTCGGCTCCTAGCCTAGCCCCGGCAATCGAGTTGGCGGTAATTTGACTAATGAGGGGAAGATCGGCTTGGGTAACCATTAGGCCATACCTCGATAATTCTGGAACAAGCTAGCCACCCGGTTTAGTTTTTCTTGCGTAGTAGGCTCGGCCGCGCCGGCTTTCGTAGCGGGAGTGTTAATTAAGTCAGTAGATCCGGGCGCAAGTCCGGTCTCTAATAGCGGGGAGTCAGCGGGACCCCGAGGTGCGGCGTTCTGATCCGTAATCGCACCAGAGCCCCCGCTCTGCGCGCTTTTTGCTCGTTGTTGAATTGCGGCAATCGTACCCATGTCATTCGCGGTAACCATTATTTACGTCCTTCAAGCAGACTAAGCCGCTTGTTTAAATCGCCCAGGCCCGCAACCACAGCGCCAAATCCTTTGCCGTAGTCAACGACCTTGCCTTCCGGCGTGTCTTGAACCATTGCGTCACCCACGGGAGTTTGTTCTAGCTCCTGCGCCATCGGCGAAGTGTACTCCCCGTCGCCCCCAAAAAGCGACGTCTTCGTTTCTGGGGAGTATTCGTATGTGTGGGGCGCTACGCTGTCCATGAACGTACGAATATCGTCAGAGCCGTCTCGCACGTTTTCCTTGTTCCGCTCGTCGGAGGCCATCATGCCAGAGCCCATTGCACTACCGCCTGCGCCGGCCATACCCGAAACAAACGTTCCGGGGGCCGCGCCGACTTGCTGAGAGGATGAGAAGAGCCCTTGACCAAATCCCTCGAGTAAGGTTTTGCCCTTCGCACCTCGCTTGTCCTCCATAGACGCAAGATTCGCGTTGTTATTGGCGGTATTCGCGGCGGTGTTTAGCTGAGCGGCGTTGGTAAGATTCTGCTGGTTGTTTTTTACTCCGGTAAGCTGCCGCTGGAACTGAGCGTCTTGCAGCGCCGCTCCCTGCGTTCCCAGAGAGCCCATAAGGTTTCTGGTTTGTTGGAGACGCTGGGTAGTGTCCGCCATGCGCTTTTGTGCGATGTCGGTTTGAGCTTTCGCAAGCATTTCGTTTTTATTGCCGGCCAAACCGGAGAACGTCGCCCCGGCCGCACCAGAGGAGCCCCCACCAAGGCCGCGGCGCGCAAGCGCTTTAGCGGCGTCCTGCTCCTGTTGTCCGAACTGACGAGAAATGTCACCTGCCGCCTGTCCGTACGCCTCTCTGTCTTCCGGCTTTAGTTGATACCCGCGAGACGCTAGATCTTGTTCTTCCGCTCCCAGGCGATCCTGTAAACCGCCTTCCCCAAAGAGTCCCTTAGTCAGGGCGCCGTTTTGGATCTGCTCCGCGGCGAATTTTGATCCGGTAACGCCATCGGTAAGCATTCTGTCCCGAAGCTCCGATTTCTGCAGCCCATCGAGCTTGCCGCCCGGGGCGGCCAATGCCTCGTCAAAGGTCTGGCTCCCATTCCCGTATTTGGTAAGTGCGCTATTTAACCACGGATTCTCTGAAAAGGTATTCCGCTTATTAAGCTGGGCGAGCGCCGGATTCATAGTCTCCGGGGTAAAATATTCACCTTGTTCTCCAGAAAGCCCGAGCTTCTGCGTTAGTGGATTGTTTCCGAAAAGGGCGCTCCCACCCAACATTCCACCAATACCGTCTCCGGTAAAGTTACCTTTTGCGAATCCGCCGATACTGCCGCCCATTATAGATCCTTACAAACAAAAATAGTGTTGTTGTGCGCTGCGAAGAGACGCATACCATACTTTTTAAGAACTTCCAGACAAGCGTCCGGGCTTTTGCGGCTCACTGACACGGAGCCGAGCATTTTTTTTATCCCACGCTCACGGGCCTGCCTGGCCACCTCGTCTGCCATAGTAGCGGCTACATGCGAAAACCGCATATCGGGTTTCACGTAGAGATCTTCGATGTAAACGTGTGGGAAGTCCGCTCCAGGAACGCAATTAAACCCGTACGTCAAAAATCCGTGCTCGGTTTCCAAAACAATCTTGTTCTGCGTTTCTTTGAGGTATTCAGCGTACATCATAACGTCGGGGAGATTTTACAGACCTGCCACGAAAAGCCGCTGACCGCGTTTGCGGCGTTAGTTACAATTCCTAAATTGTCTCCGGGAACCATGTA
>JACCDR011570223.1_pt1 | contig 11523 bp, 15 predicted proteins | sample 7446431 | NCBI WGS metagenome assembly JACCDR01 (sample SAMN15323443, study PRJNA562643) | freshwater metagenome | isolation source: river surface water | place: USA:Blue River Watershed | collected 2017-08-17
CTTTGTGGTTTAACTTTTCTCTATCATTGAATCGTTGCCCTATTTCTGCATAATCGCCATAAATAGGTACAAATATTGTCTTATAGCCATTGTTAGCGTGATATACCGCCCATTGTTGCCCTTTATCATCTCTAGTGTTAAACATCAGCGTAGCGTTTACCATTCGCTTAGTTTTAAAATTATATACTTTCATAGTGTTATATCTCCATTCCGCCACGGTAAACAGGTGCTATTGAATAACTAGTTTCTAGTGTCATAGCAAATGCCACGGCTTGTTCAGATGTTTCAAAATACTTTACGTCATCTAGCCCAAACATTACTTGCCAATTTTTCATTCTGTGCCACCTTTCAATATTGGGGTTAAACTTAATTCGTCTAGCACGAATAACAACCGCATAAAATCTTTACTATCAAGGTTATATTTTGGCTTGTCATTCGGATATAAAACGCTGTACATTTCTTTGCTTAATTCGTTTAGCTTTTCTTGTGTCATTTTATAACTCCTGCACATAAGTTACATTAATAGGTCGACCAAGCAATTCTACTAATTGGCTGCCCTCTTTAGTGCTATCTTTACGCAACCATTTTTTAAGCGTGTCAATTTCAAACACATTCAAGCCATTTTGCATAAGCCAAACTGTAAAATACTTAGTTGTAGTACGGCTATAATTCCAATCACTACTTATAATGTAATTAAAACCTGATTTCTTAGCTATCACTGTTTGATAGCTCTGAAAAATCTCCATATCTCCGTCATTAATCAAATATTGATTAGCAACTGGCGAGCCACTTCTCGGACTTCTTAAATTTGTTACACGCATATTGTTGTACTCCTTTATTAATTGATTGATATTTATGTACTCACGCCCACACGGTACGTTAAATCGCACAAGTTACCACGTAAGTTTCTGGTAACGCTATATAATACGGCTTTTGTGCTGTATACGCTCTCGTGTGAGAGAGAGTACATAAAGTTGTTAATAGGTGCTTTTGTCGAACAGTTCACTATTATTGCTGTTTAGTGGCGTTCCATTTGCTCACTAACCCCATAATACGCTACTGAATTGTATTTGTCAATACATTTTATATAAAAACTATTGTTTATAGTGTAATCTCGACATAACCCGAACCGTTACAAGTGGCGCATATATCAAGTTTAGGAAACACCCTAGACAAATACTTGTCATTTTTAGCGTTATATACAAGGACACGCTGCACAGTATCGCCACTACGTTGCATCTTCGAACAAACCCCTAGCTGTTTCGCAAAATAAACAAACTCACGAAAATAAAAATGTTTAAAACCTTGCAAACGTGCATATTTATATAAATGGTAAAAATTGGCTGTTTCGTCAAAATGATAGTTTTTGAGTATTGTTTTTAATTGTAGGTAAACTTGTTCGTTCATAACGTGCCCTTTGATTAATTTGTATCATAATTGTATCATGTGTATCGCTAAAAATGGTGAAAATGGTAAGACAGATGTTACATAAATGTAACGGGATTTTTAACAGTGGTTAGTGGATTGTAACAAAAAAGCCCTAAATACCCTTAAAACCTTGTTACACTTATATACTTATATAGTTATATAATTATATATATACATATATACACAATATTTTTATACGGCTGAAAGTTTGAACTGTAACAATGTAACAAATGGAATATAATAATAATCGTTAGTTGTCAAACGTGCATACACTACATATGGTGTACCAATATATGAATTAAGTACTTGACCGAAGTTAATCAATGTCTGAAAAGAACTATTGTGCGACATTCACGGTACGCACATAATATATATGTATGCTTGTCAATGATTACATATGTATGTGAGCGCAGCACACGTGCCACGTGCTACGGTGCGACCAAGTGGCGTTGTGAAACAGGCAGGGGGGGTGGTGTATTGCGTGGGTTCTATAGCGTATACAATCCACCCCCCAAAATCCTATAAAAAAATACAAGTAGTTGACAAATCCTAAAAATATTATAATAAATATATGGTAAAAAATAATTTTGGTGTACAGTAGGAATATGGAAGAATACGAGAAATCAATATACTCACAGCAAGGCGAAGACGGCGTTATAGAACGGATTTTCGATGTGATTGGCACAGACTCTCGCTTTTGTGTGGACATTGGAGCCTACGATGGTCGCATTACGAGTAACGTGATGCATTTAGAAGACCAGGGCTGGACTGCTTGCAAACTTGAGGGTAGCGAGGTGGCCGATTCGGATGAGGCGAAGCGTAACGGGGTGAAGAAGCATTGGGTTACGAAGGAGAACGTCGGCGAGTTACTCGAACGATATGAGGTGCCGAAGAATTTAGATTTTTTGAGTTTAGATATAGACAGTATCGACTATTGGGTTTTGAAAGGGCTGCTAGATGGTGGCTGGCGGCCAAGAGCTATGGTTACGGAGTATAACGGCGGATATGGCCCGATTTTGCCTGTCGTGGTGGAGTACCCGATACCAGAGAATTTACAGTGGGGTGATTACTATGGGGCGAGCCTTGCCGCTTTTTATTACCTACTGAAAGAGTACGATTACCACTTGGTGTATTGTGAGAATGAGGGTGTGAATGCGTTTTGGGTACGGAATGATTTAGCGACTGATGAATTACCAGAATTAACCCCTGCCCAAGCCTACAAACCACCGCAATACGGGAAAAAGGACCGATGGGGCAACTGGACAGGTCATGAGCATTTGAATGGTTGGATGAATTTTAATAAACGGGGTATTTACGAGTAGGATTTTTGTGCTATTATTGAGGTATGTACGGCACACCACTAACTTATATGAACAAGAAACAACTACAGAGTATCTGTAGGACTCGCAATTTGCTATATAGCGCACAAACTACGCAATCAGCTCTAGCTACACTAGCAGCTAGCTAATAAAAACAAAGTAAAACGCTTAGCAACCAGCATTTGCACCCACCAGCACTAATCACCTGGTGGGTTTTTTGGTTTGTTTTTGGTATTATGATGATATGCTAATTAAAACTTTAATAAGGAATAAAAAATGAGAATTTTTGGATTAAACCCAAGCGACCAAGAAGAAACTTTTAGGGTCAATGCTCATGGGCAATTAATTGCCGATACATCTTCGGCAGCTGGTGTAACCGAAGCGAACGTACCAGCTATAGAATCAGATGCAACTGCGCTAGACGAGAAGGAGGACCGACGAGGCTGGATGATACAGAACGTAGGCACTAACCCTCTATTTGTGCTACTTGGCACAGGTGCATCAACAAGTGTGTTCCATGCTGTGTTAAAAGGCGGCCAAGCAGATAACGACGGTTTAGGCGGCTCAATTTCACAATTAGACCAAGCAGCTTACAAAGGCGTGATTACAGTAGCGGGCACAGCTCCAAAATATGTCGTAACGGAATTCTAAGTACTATGAGTATTAATGCACCAGAAGAACAAGCAAAAGTAACACTGGACCAAATTAAAAACCAGATTACTTTAGGTGAGCTAGAAATTAAGCGGCTTAAAGGCTTAAAAGCTGGTGAGGAATATGCCCTTGCAGAACTTGTGAAGTCGAAAAGCGACCACCAAGAGAGCATCGTATCTGCCCAGAAACAGCTTCAATCACACAAAGCCGACATTAAGAAGCTGCAAGAAGAAATTGATACGCTCAGTAATATGCTTAAATCTGGTAAAGATGAGCTAGATAAGTACCTTGCTGAGAAATCTAAAGCAATTAAACTTGTTAAAGAGAGTAACGCTACTTTTAAGGCTAACCAAGAAAAGATTGAAAAAGACAAAGAAGAAGTTGCAAAACTTAAAGCTGATATTGAACGGCGTGAAACAGTAATTGTCGAGCGTGAAAAAGCGTTTGAGTTTAACCTTGAACGACTACATGAAATTATAAAAGAACTAAAAGAGGTATAAAATGACGTTTCTTAGCCCTGGTATACCTGGAGCTGGCGATACCGAACTGGCTACCGAAGAAAAACAAGACCAAATAATAAGCGAGCTAACCTCTCTTAGAGGTTTTGATATACCGCCATACGATGAAATTTCTATGGCCTACACAGGCGATAATTTAACCTCTGTCGTATACAAGATGGCAACTGTAACTCAAGCGACCCTAACTCTGAGCTATACGGGCGATAAACTAACAGGGGTAGTGATAAGCTAATGGGCAAATGGGTCTTCAACCCTTTTACGGGTAAACTTGATTACACCGAGAGTGGTGGTGGCGGCATTACATCTGTTAATGGCGACACTGGACCTGTAGTTGTATTAAACCAAGATGAAGTAGCTGACGGCACAACCTACAAACAATATTCTGCAACTGAAAAGACTAAATTGGCTGGTATTGAAGCTGGTGCAGAAGTCAATAATATTTCAGATGCAGATGCTACTGACCTCACAGACGGTGGCGACAGCACCTTACACTATCACGCAGCAGACCGTAACCGAGCTAACCATACAGGCTCACAAGCAGCCTCAACTATCTCTGACTTTAACACCGCAGCAGACGCTCGTATAACGGCTGCAAATAAGAAAACCGACAGTATGTCTACCAACAAACTCTTAGGTAGAGGTACGGCTGGTACAGGTGCGATAGAAGAAATAACCCTCGGTACGAACTTATCTTTATCTGGCACGACACTTAATGCTACTGGTGGTTCTGGTGCGGCTCCTGCAGACCAAGCAACTTACACCTTTAGTACGACCACAACTGCTGCTGACCCAGGGGCAAGCTACTTTAGGTTGAACTACAACACCATTGAAACGGTAAACAATAAAGTTCTAACCTCTAACGTCGCTACGCTCACGACTGTGGCGACCCATAACTACGCTATTGGCGATTACGTCTATGTATCTATAGGCGATGCCACCTTTGACGGCTGGCAAACTATAACTGCTGTAAACGCAGGGGCAAAGACATTTTCGTTCGCCAAGACCGCAGCCAGTATTGCCTCAACCGCAGCGAGTGGCACTTCATTTGATGTAACCAAGATTACCGAACTATATATAGATACGACTGGCAACAGTTCTACTGACTACACCGAGTTCCTAAAGCAATTAAACGCTGGTGATACCCTCGTATTAGCTAACACCACTGACGCTACCAAATGGCTACGAGTACGCATTAAACGCACCCCAACCAACAACACAGGCTGGTATACTCTACAAATTACTTGGACTGGCGGAACACTCGTACCAGCTAACAATGATGTTATTTCACTCCTTGCAGAACATAACCAACCAGGGCAGGTACTGACTTGGCAAACACCATCTGGCTCAATCTGGGCAGTACCACCAACAACCTTTGGTGCTGACGGTGATTGGTGTTTAGTATTGCCAGGCACATCAAATATACACAAGAACTACGGTGGGCGGTTTATTCAAAAAACCAATGGTGCGTGGCAACCATCGAACAGCACAACACCCAGTACTTTGCTAGACCCGCAATACGTCATACCCTCAATGGGACAATCAGTCGCACCCTCACCTGTAACGGGGCAAGGCGTATCGACACCTGTTGCTGGCGGCACGAACCTTATACCTAAGGACTGGTACACCAACTCTGGTGCAGTTATTCCAGAAATAAAGTTTGGCTCGTACCACGTTGCACCTAACCCTGGCGATAAAGTGAGTATCGGTAAGGGACTGGGCAGTTTTGGTAACGAAAACCTCGCTTTCTTTGGTGCGACCCTTAACGTACAGGGCTTACCTATGGACTTAGATAACGTAAAGATGAAGTTCAGCACCAACACAGCAGCCAGCGACCCAGGCACAGAGTTTATTAAGGTAAACAACGCCACTGCTTCTTCAGTTACCCAAGTATACTGCTCAGAACTTGGCTATACCCGAACCATCACAAACAAAGCCCTCACTTCTGGTGTAGCTACCCTTACAACTTCGGCAGCACACGGCTATTTCGTTAAGCAACGTGTAACCGTAACAGGTGTAGACACCACCTTTAACGGAACGTATGTTATTACAGCCGTAGGTGCAACCACCTTTAGTTACGCCAAACAACACACCGTTACCAACAAGGCTTTAACCTCTAACGTAGCAACGCTGACGATTGGTGCACACGCTATGCAAGTAGGTAACAGTATTACAATCGCTGGGGTAGACGCTACATTTAATGGTACTTATACCTTGACGGCAGTCGGGGCGACCACGATTAGTTACGCCAAGACCGCTAGCAACGTAGTCAGCACAAGTGCGACAGGTACGGCGAGCTGGGCAGACGTAGCCTCAGTAGCTTCTGGTGGCTCAGTGAACGCAGACCTTACCCAACAATTTACCTACTCACCAACAGCCACTTCAGGTGTTACTGAATACGCACCTTACGGCATACGCATTGTGCAAGATAGTGATGCAACACGGTTTATCCACCTGTATAACTGCACAACGACTACTGACAACGGAACGTGGCGAACAACCCCTGGGACCTTTGCCCAAGTAGGTGCTGGTGGCTTACCTGCTAACAACGCAGATGTTACGGTTCGGTTCTACTACAACAACGCTATGTGGGTAGCTAACGGTTACGGTGAAAGCCAGTACGGAGTTGGAGTATGTGTCAGGGGCGATGGTAACGTATCACTCAGAGGTGTAGCTGACAGAGGTATCTTTGCTTCTAAGGGCGGTACTCACTACATATCGAACACTGTTTTAACCGCTAACGTGGCTACGATAACCACCTCGCAAGCTCACGGTTTTGCGATAGGCGATACCGTAACGATAACTAATGCCACCAACTCCGTCTACAACGGTCAATACACTATTACCGCCCCACTCACCGCCACTACGTTTAGTTACGCCCGAACTAACGCTAACATCGGTAGTGCAGCCTCAATCGGTGAGGCGTGTACTGGTGCCCAAATCAGCGACTACTTATACGTTACGAAATATGTAAGCACGTTCCAGGCTTACCTCGTGCGGAACAACGCCCAAGTCTACGCTATACCAGCCTCAGGGCAACCACCGTTTATTCTTGCTGCACTATTCGCCTATGATGACCTACTCGGCACACAGGGGCTTATGTTCACTACTACCTCAAGAGATGCCTACGGAATACCTAAATTCACATTTTAATTATGCAATACGATATAACAACCCCCAACCTAAACTACAAACACTTCCCAGAAGAAAACTTAGTTCGTGCCTATAACCAAGAGGGCGAAATGACTGCTGAAATACCAGTAGCCCCAGAGTTCGGACAGCCGATGGCCCAACAAGTAGACCCCGAAACACAGGCACAAGCAGACCTACAAAACGCCATACTCGTAACTCAGAATAGCCCCTATAACACCCCAGAAGAACAGGCGATTGTAGATAATACCGTAAACCTTGCCCTCGTTAGTTACCGACAACTCATTAACCCAAGCGAATTAACCATTAAGCTCGCAACTGATTTATTAAGCTGGAGAATATAATGAACGTAACCGCCAAAGTAGATAACGGAACAACTAAGTACTACATAAATGGGGTAGAAGTTACCCTTGCCCAAGCTAAGACCGCAGTAGCCAACGAGCCAGAAGTTATAGCCGAAACCAACAAGCGAAGCCTAGAGAGTAAAGCCAACACCGCACTTACTGGCAACGCTACCTACCTTGCTCTTGCCAGCCCGACTAACGCACAGAACACCGCACAGATTAAGGCACTCACACGGCAAAATAACGCACTGATACGGTTGCTAATCAAGAAACTCGATACTACGAGTGGCACATAGGCTGACTTTTAAGGAGTGGGCAGTTCTTTTCTATTTGGTGGTGTGTCCCATCGCCAGGCGTACCAAGTCGTGTCTGAATATGGTTCCCATTTGAATTTGCTAATAGGTACTTTTGCAACACCTGTGATTTCATCTTTAACACCGATACCGACTAATAATTCTTTATCTTTTTTGGACCAAACCATATCACTTACAAATTCGATTGTTTCTTTTAACTGTTCTCTCCACCCTACGTTAAAGTGGAAAAACTGGCTGTGATGCGTCAAAGCACCATTTTCATCCCATAGTAGAGCCAAACTCGCATAAGTTCGTTCAGTGAGCACTTGGGTAACTGTGTGGCCGATAGATATATAGCCGTCTTTGTACGGTAATAATTTCGTACCGTTGTGGATAAATAAATCGTTTTTTTCGCCTATAACTTTGTCATCTATAACTATCTGGGTTGGGCTATAAATAAAGTCAAATTTGTCAGTAGGAGATTCAGGTGGCGACCAGTTCTTTTCAGCGTGTCCGAATGGTCTGCCGTGGTCTTTTAACAGGCTATACGTGCCTTTATTGTAGTCTATAAGTATTTCAGCTTGGCGTATGCCATAATGTCCGTTTTCGATAGGTATGGTTACACCGATACCGTGTAGGCCGTCTTCACGCCAGAATAGCCGCACATCTTCTATACCCCACTGAAAACCTGGGTATTCTTTATCTGGCACTATTTCTTTTAGGCCCTCTATCTCCATTGTTTCCTGGTTAAATTTACCAACACTAAAATAGTTTTGATAATGATTTGGGTGCTCCCAACCCTCGAATCGTTCAAGGTTTGTATCGCAGGACCTAATACTTATCCACAGGTTTCCCTTATTATCATAGGCAAGACCAGGGTTATAGTGTACTTCTGCCTCTATACCTTTTATTTCTAATATTTTTACATCGACATTAATATTTTCTAATATGCCTTCTTTTACTATTGTATGTACGCTCATATGCTATATTTATACTATGAATATCACATATTTACTACATATATTGGGAACGGACAAAATAACAGATTTGGTGGAAAACATAGATATGCCACCAATCGACATAAATCTAGCGATTTGGGAGGCAGTAGAAAACGGCTGGGTAGAAGTAGACGAAGAAAAAGGTACTATCAAGTCTCTCACAACGCATATACCTACTTGTGATGCAGAATTAGCGGATAAACTACTTGCGGTTGTGAGATATTACGCAACAAAAGAAATAAACGTAACAAGAGGTGTGCTAAATAACACTGTCAAAGACCCTGCGACGGGTCTTGGCTATAAGTGGCATGAATATCTTACCTCTCTACAGTGGCTTGTGGATAACGGCAAATTAGAAGAAGAAGTTGTAACCGTACCACAAACCAAAAAGCACCCATTTCGTAAATTTGTGTTCTTAGGCATACCAGGCAACCCCAATGAAGAATGGAACGCCAGAGAAATTAATAAATGGATTTCAGGTTTTGAAAAGAAAAAGGTAAAATAATATTAGGTAGAAATACCTATGTCTTCTGTTATCATAGACCCCTTGAAAGAGGGGTCTAATTTTTGTATGTTGTAACTGATAAATAATGGTATTATATAGTTATGAAAATTAAATATCTTAATAAGGAATAAACATTATGGCAGACGTAAGCGGTGCTTATTGGAAAGGTGCCGACGGTAATTACTATCTCAGGGCGAATAACGTCGATGGCGTTGTTAATCTAGGCGCATCACCAAGTCAGAACCAATCATTTGTTACTTTCGCAAACTCAGGTCAATATCAACAAATTGCTGACCCTAACGCCCCACAACCGCAACAAGCGGCTCCAACTGGCGGTGGCGGTGGCGGTGAAACTCGCCCTGTTCTTAACCAAGCAGCAGTAAGCAATACTCAGAAATCTATTGACCAGATATTGCCGATGTTGCAACAGGCTTTAGAAGCAAACAACATTGAATACAACAACACTGTTAGAGACTTTGGCAATCAAGAAACTGCTCAAAAAGGTCAATACGACCAGTCGAGCACGACAAATATGCAAAATTATGATGCGAACATGATGGATTCAGTTCGTGCTGGTGTGCGTGGCTTATCAAACTTGATGGGTCTACTTCGTGGCACAGGTGTAGAACGCCAAGCCGAAGATATTGTTAGCGGCCAAACTTCGCAAGATATTCGTGAAGGTCTTGATACTCGCACAGAAAACCAGACGACCCTCGACTCTACACTTAGCTCTTTTCTTACTGAATTACAGAGAAAGAAACAGCTTGCAGAAGATACCCGTGTTAACAACGAACGAGCAACAAACCGTGATTTCAAAAGCCAACTACAAGACCTATACGGCAAAATGGCTGGATTTTATGGCGATGCTGGTAACACAGGTGAAGCTACAAACTGGATGAACAGAGCAGGAGATTTAACCCCAGAAATAGCAGCTAATAGTGCTCGCCAAGTATCTGCATACGATAAAGCACCGATTACTGTCAAAGCACCTGAAATAACTGCATTTGCAGCACCAAAAGAGCAAAGCATTGGCTACGCCGATAACGGTCAGCTTGGAGCTGGCATATTTACTCTTGGTGATAGGCGAAGACGAGAACCAGCAGTAGCAGGAGCTTAGTGTGGGATTTGGTAACTTCCTAAAAGGGATAGTTGCACAAGCAAACCCGTTCGATAACGGGAAGACTTATGGTTCCTATAATCCGCCTCGCAAGAAACGACCAGAAGAACAAAGTCCTGTTGTTTCACGTTCAGGTAACTTGCAAATTAGCAGAGATACCACTTACGACGTTGATAATCCAACAATTAAGACTAAAAAGCCCCAAAATGTATTTGGCACGTTGAATAATACTGGCCCACAGCAATTACCCAAAGAAGCTCCAGTAAATATTGTTAAGCCACAACAGAGTCCACTTAATAAATTTAGAGATGTATTTGACGCAAATACCGAAGCAGACCGCTATCGACGAGCAGTTAAAGAAGCAAAAGACCTTACTAAATCAGTTATTGATTCAAAAACAGCCCAAAAAATAGCTACTAATAATATGGCTAATCCTACAAAAAATACTTTGCAGGATAGAAAAGCTATGGAGTTGAGGAGTGGCGGGGCAGTTCTATCGAATATAGCTGGTGGTTTGACGGGTATGGTTAAAGGCGTAACCGAGATACCGTCTTTTGTATTAAGAACACCTCAGATGGTTAGGTATGGAGCGGCTAAAGTAACTGGCAACAAAGAAGCAGAAGAAAACCTAGCTAATGACAATGGCGTATTGGCGCAATTAGCTGATAGATACGATAAATTAGTAAACCCCGTTACATCGAAACTCACCGCTGCGGAATTATACACAGATAAGGTTGCTAAAGATTTAGCTCCCTGGCAATCAAATCTTGCAAAAAATACTGCAAAGGCTTCAACCAACCTTATACCTTTTGATGCTGCATTGGCTGGCTTCGCTGCTTTACAAAAAACACGAAAATTAAAACAAGCTCAAAAGCTGGAAGCCGAAGCCGAAGTAGGCACAGGCTCTACACTGAGTGCTGGTGAAACAGTTAGTCAAGTCCCACGCCCGATACCTGTAACTAAAAACATACCTGTTAACGCAGTTGAAGATATGCCTGAACCAGTTAACGTAAGAAACGTAACTCAAGGCCAACCAATCATCCAAGAAATAGGCGGCGATGCTAAAACAACTACACCTAATTCTGTGATACAAGCAAACGCTGAAAGACAACAGAGAGAAATCCAAAGCGGTAAGTTTTTAGCAGATAAGGAAACTGCCAACCCAGACCAGCGTATCGAAGGCGTATCGCCAAGAAGGGCGGA
>JACCDR011994877.1_pt1 | contig 11523 bp, 14 predicted proteins | sample 7446431 | NCBI WGS metagenome assembly JACCDR01 (sample SAMN15323443, study PRJNA562643) | freshwater metagenome | isolation source: river surface water | place: USA:Blue River Watershed | collected 2017-08-17
CACGCCGACCACGGCCGGCAACATCGCCACGGTCGAGGGATTCATTACGCCCAGCGCCAGCGGCAGCGTGGTGGCGCGCTTCGCCAGCGAGATCAGCGCCAGCGCCGTCGTCGCCAAGGCGGGCAGCTTGTGCCAGTGGGTGCGGGTGCTCTAAATGGCCCGCGGGCTGTTTGCGCCCGAGGCTGTCCCGGCCGGGTGGTTTTCGCCAGAGGCGCTGCCGGTCGGCTGGTGGGACGCTGACCTCCTGATTCCGCCAGCCGAGGCTGGCGCAGGCATTGAGGCCACGGCCAGCCAGGCGCTGCCCGCGCCTACGCAAGAGGCCGCCGCTTCGGTGCTGGTGGCCGCAGCAGCCGCTCAAACGCTGCCCGCGGTGGCGCAGACAGCGGCCGGCGCCGTCACCGTCCAAGCGGCGGCAACGCAGGCTCTGCAGGCGCCTGCGCAAGTGGCGGCCGGCGCGGTGATCGTGCAGGCTGCCGCGGCCCAGGCGCTGCCCGCAGTCGTGCAGGTGGCAACGGCCGGCAGCGGTGAGGCTGTGGTGTCGGCTGTGGCCGATCAGGCGCTGGCCCTGCCGTCGCAGTCTGCGGCCGGCGTGGCGCTGGTGGCAGGCGTTGCAACGCAGACCCTGCCGGCCGTGCAGCAGTCAGCGCAGGCCACCAACGGTGCAGCGCCAGCTGTGCAGGCCGCCCTGCAGCTGCGCGGCCAGTGGCAACGGCCTGCCCTGGTGGCCGCACGCGCCACGCCCAGCATTCAAGGCCGCCACGCCCCGCCCGCCGTGGCCGCGCTGTGGCAGCCGCCCTGGCGCGGCATTCGCCAGGTGCCCAGCCCCACAGCAACAAGGCTCGCAGCATGACCGACATCGCACGCAAGCGGGGCGACACCTACCCCGAAATCTGGCTGGTCACCGACGTGGCCACCGGCCTGCCGGTGGACATCACCGGCGCCAGCTTCCGGCTCACCGTCGACCAGCGCCAGGCCCCGCCCAACGCCAGCACCAAGCTGTGGCATGTGGACGGCACCATCGTGTCGCCCGCGGCCAACGGGCGGGTGCAGTTCCCGCTCACGGTCGAGCAGGCCGCCAGCACCGGCGCCTTCTGGTACGACCTGCAGATGACCGACGCCTCGGGCTACATCCGCACCATCGACGCCGGCGCCTGGGTCGTCACCGACGACATCACCAAGTAGCCGGCCAGCCTGCGGACATTTTTCCCCTGGAAATGTCCGCCCCCGCGGCCGCACAGTGCGGCCCATGCCCAGCACCGTAGCCGCTCCTCCCGCGCGTCAGGTCGGCGCCCGCAGCCGCATCGACGGCACCCTGCATCGCAGCCTGTCGGCGCAGCTCACCATCCGCGCCGCGGCCGATGGCCAGGCCGACGATGGCCTGCTGCGCCTGCGCCTGTCGGTCAGCAGCGAGACGCCCTACCTGCGCAGCAGCTGGTGGGACGAGCCCTGGGTCGAAGTGCTCGGCCACAAGGCCGGCGAGGTCGACCTCGAGCGCCTGAACGGCGGCGCCGTGGTGTTGGCCAACCACGACCGCTACAGCACCCACGGCAACACCCCGCTGGCCGGCATCGGCAAGGTCGAGCGGGCCTGGATCGACGGCCAGCGGCTGGAGGCCGATCTGGTCATCAGCCGCCGCGAGGCCCTGGCCGATCTGCGGCAGGACATTGCCGATGGCCTGGTGCGCAACGTCAGCATCGGGTACACGATCCACGAGCGGGTCCTCACCCGCGCCATGGGCGAAGGCAAGCCCGACGAGTACCGGGTCACCAGCTGGACTCCCTTCGAGATCAGCCTGGTCGACATCCCCGCCGACGCCACGGTCGGCCTGGGCCGCGCCGCAGGCGCTGCCGATCCCGCCGAAGCGGCGGCCCGCCCGGGCTACCGCGTGCATTTCCTCCCGCCCGCCGAGGGCTCCAACCCCACCAGGACCATGCCGCAGCACACCGACCCCTCGGCCGCGACCACCACCGCCGCCGACGACACCACCACCACGCAGACCCGCTCTGCCGCCCCCGCGCAGCCGCGCCAGGCCGCCCAGCCCGACCCGATCGCGCAGGAGCGCGAGCGCGTGCGCGAGATCAGCGCCCTGGGCAAGCAGCTGGGCATGGGCGAGCTGGCCGAGCGCGCCATCGAGGCCGGCACCACCCTGGACGCCTTCCGCGCCCAGGTCATCAAGCACCAGGTGGACAGCGGCGCCCTGCGCCCGGCCGAGTCGCCCGAGATCGGCATGAGCCGCCGCGAGGTGGAGCAGTTCAGCTTCCTGCGCGTGCTGCTGGCCGCGCAGGACCCGGTGCACGCCGCCAAGCTGGCCCCGTTCGAGATGGAGTGCAGCCGCGCCGCCCAGGACAAGCGCGGTGACAGCCGCGACAAGACCCGCGAGGCCGCCGTCACCATCCCGGTGGACGTGCTCAACCGCGGCATCAACCTGCCGGCCAGTGCCGCCGCCTCGGCCGCGCAGATGCTGATCCAGCGCGCCCAGCGCAGCGCCGGCTCGGCCTTGCACGCCTACCGCGACCTGACCGTGGGCACCGCCAACGCCGGCGGCAACACCGTGGCCACCGAGCTGCTGGGCAGCAGCTTCATCGAGCTGCTGCGCAACGCCCTGGTGCTCGACCGCATGGGCGTCACCATGCTGCGCGACCTGAACGGCAACATCGCCATCCCCAGCCAGACCGGCGCGGCCACGCACTACTGGGTGGCCGAGAACAGCGCGCCCACCGAGAGCCAGCAGACCTTCGGCCAGGTGACGATGACGCCCAAGACCATCGGCGCCTTCACCGACTACAGCCGCCGCCTGCTGCTGCAGTCCAGCATCGACATCGAGGCATTCGTGCGGGCCGACCTGGCCGCCGTCATCGCCCTGGGCATCCTCAACGGCGCGCTCAACGGCAGCGGCACCAGCAACCAGCCCACCGGCCTGCTCAACGCGGCGGGCGTCGGCTCGGTGGCCATGGGCACCAACGGCGGCGCGCCCACCTACAACATGGCGGTGGACCTGGAGACGGCCGTGGCCGTGGCCAACGCCGACGTGGGCAACCTGGCCTTCCTGACCAACGCCCGCGTGCGCGGCGTGCTGCGCAAGACCCAGGTGTTCGCCAGCACCAACGGCCAGCCGGTGTGGACCAGCGGCCGCGAGCGCGGCGTGGGCGAGCTGCTGGGCTACGACGCCTACGTCACCAACGCCGTGCCCAACGACCTGACCAAGGGCACCAGCTCGGGCGTGTGCTCGGCCGCGGCCTTCGGCAACTGGTCCGACATGCTGATCGGCATGTGGGGCGGCCTGGACGTGATGCTGGACCCGTACAGCGGCAGCACCGCCGGCACCAAGCGCGTGGTGGCCCTGCAGGACCTGGACGTGGCGCTGCGCCGCGTCGTCAGCTTCGCCGTCGTCAAGGACATCACGACCACCTGACGCGCCGCTGCAGCGGCCATCCGCAGGGCGGCCCTGCTCGCGCAGCGGGTCGCCCTGTTCACCATCCACACACTGCACACACCACCATGCCGAAGATCCTGGTCATCGAGCCCTGCCTCATCAACCTGGGCGGCGACGAGGGCGGCGTCCACCACGACGCCGGCGCTTTCGCCGACGTCAACAAGGACACCGCCCGCCAGCTGGCCGAGTGCGGCCGCACCCTGTACACGGCCACCACCGACGACCACACCAAGCCCCCGCGCTACACCGCCAGCGCCGAGCTGCTGAAGGCCGCGCAGGACGCTGCCAAGGCCGCCGCCAAGGCCGCCGAGAAGGCCGCCTGACGCTGCACACTTCGGAGCCACACCGTGCCCTTCGCCGAGAACATGGCGCCGTTCTTCGCCGACTTCGGCCTGGACTGCGTGCTGGCCGGCAGCACGGTGCGCGCCATCTTCGACGCGCCGGGCCAGGTGCAGCCGCTGGGCATCGCCGGCATGGCCACGGTGATGCCGCAGATCACCCTGCCCACGGCCAGCGTGCCGGCGGCGCCGGTGGGCGTGCCGGTGGATGTACCCGGCCAGGGCCGCTTCCAGGTGGCCGAGCACCAGCCCGACGGCACCGGCGTCAGCGTGCTGCTGCTGGAGCGCATGCCGTGACGGCCTTCCGCACGCTGCGCGAGGCCATCCGCACCGCGCTGCTGGCCGCGCCCGCGCTCGCCGACGGCCGGGTGGAAGAGCCCCGCGTGGCCGCCATCCCGCTGGAGTGGGCGCGCTTCATCGAGGTGCGCATCGCCGCCTCGGTGGTCACCAGCCCCTTCGTCGGCCCCAGCGCGCCGCGCGTGGCCCGCAGCGACCTGGAGATCACGGTCATGGTGCGGGCCGCCGCGGGAGGCAGCACCACGGCCGTTGCCGACGACCTGCTGGCCGCGGTGGACACACGTGTACGCGCCCTGTCGCCCGGCGACGTGGGCGCGCTGGAGTTCGGCGCCGACGTGCGCGTGGTGTGGGAGTACGCGCAAGGCACCACCGACCTCGAGGCGGTCACCTACGCCATGACCGTCACCCATGACATCGGCGCCGGCCTGGCGCCGCGCTGACGCTGGAGAAGCACCCCATGCCCGAGCCCACCCCGCAGCCCATGCCCGACAAGGGCGGCAGCTACGTGATCGACCCCGCCACCGGCGAGCGCACCCTGGTGGAGCGCACCGCCGACCCGGCGCCCCAGCTGCACACCGACCCGGCCGCCGCCGGCACGCAGCCGCCCAGCAGCCAGGAGGATTGAGCCATGCCGCGCAACGTCCGCAACACCGTGCTGCTGGCCAAGATCGAGACGACCTACGGCACCGACAGCAGCCCCACCGGCAGCAGCAACGCCATGCTGGTCACCCGGCCCAGCATTACCCCGCTGGCCGCCAACAACGTCGACCGTGACCTGGTGCGCCCGTACCTGGGCGGCAGCGAGCAGCTGGTGGGCACCCGCAGCGTGCGCTGCGAGTTCAGCGTGGAACTGGCCGGCAGCGGCACCGCCGGCACCGCGCCGGCCTACGGCCCGCTGCTGCGCGCCTGCGCCCTGGCCGAGACGGTGAGCGCCGGCACCCGGGTGGACTACACGCCCATCACCAACAGCCAGGAGAGCGTGACGCTGTACTGGTACGACGACGGCGTGCTGCACAAGCTGACGGGCGGCCGCGGCAACTGCAAGATCATGCTCGGCAGCGGCGACCGGCCCGAGCTGCAGTTCAGCCTGGAGGGCATCTTCAGCACGCCCACCGCGGCCACGCCGGGCAGCACCAGCTTCAGCGCGTTCGTCACCCCGCTGGTGGTCACCGACGCCAACACCGGCGACCTCACCTTCGGCGGCACCGTGGCCAGCAGCGGTGCGCCGGCCATCAGCGGCGGCACGGCCTACCCCAGCATGGGCCTGGAGCTGGACCTGGGCAACCAGGTGGCCTTCACGCCGCTGCTGGGCGGCGAGACGGTGGACGTGACGCAGCGCGCGCTGCAGGGCGCCATTCGGCTGGATCTGACGGCCGCGCAGGAGGTGACCTTCTACAGCACCGTGCTGGCCGCCACGCTGCAGAGCATGAGCATCATCCACGGCACCACCGCTGGCAACCGCGTGCTGATCCACCAGCCCAGCGTGCAGCTGTTCGACGTGACCAAGGAGGAGATGAACGGCCGGCGCATGGTGGGCTACAAGACCCGCGGCGTGCCCACGCCGGGCGGCAGCGGCAACGACGAGCTGCGCCTGGTGATCTACTGAGCCCGGGGCCCGCATGTTCTGCCTGGACCTGAGCCCCACCTTCCGCGCCACGGTGCGCTTCGAGGCCACCGGCGCCGACGGCGCCCGCGTGGTGCACGCCTTCGCGGCCGACTTCGTGCGGCTGACCGAGGACGAGATGCGCACCCTGGCCACCGAAATCGCCGCGCAGCAGCTCGACGACCGCACCATCGCCCGCCGCCTGCTGCGTGGCTGGGGCGACGACGTGCGCGATGCCGCCGGCAATGCGCTGCCGTACACGCCGGCCAACGTCGACCGCGTGCTCAACGTGCACGGCGTGCCTGGCGCCATGCTGCACGCATGGCGGGCCGCCCAGCCCCGGGCCGCCGCGGGAAACTGACCGAGGCCGCACGCGCATGGGTCCGCGGCCGCCCGCCCATCGACACCACGGTGCTGGTGCAGCTGCGCCAGTGGGGCGCTGCGCCCGAGGTGCTGCGCGCCGCCGAGGAGCAGCTGCAGGCCCAGGCGCAGGCCGCGCAGGTGCGCGTGTGGCCCGAGCACTGGCATGCCGTGCAGGTGCTGCTGGCCATGGCCACGCAGTGGGTGTGGGTGCCCTGCGGCATGGCCGGTGCCAGGCCGGTGGGCCTGCGGCTGGAGGCGCTGCCCGTGGTGCTGCCCGCCGTGCGGGCCCGCGTGCAGCGGCAGCACCGTCAGCCCTACGCCGTGCTGCTGCAGCAGCTGCAGCAGCTGGAGGATGCCGCGCTGGCTGCGCTGGCGCAGCAGGCCGGGGGCTGACGTGATCGTGCAGCCTGACCCCACCCGCAGCGTGGCATCGGCCACGTCACTGCTGCAGCGCATGCCCCGGCAGCTGCGCTTCGCGGCCAGCCTGGCGGCCAACCGATCGCTGGCCGCCGCCCGCAAGGCGCTGCAGCAGCGCATGCAGCAGGTGTTCGACCGGCCCACCCCGTACACGCTGCGCGGTGCCGTGGGCGTGCAGACGGCCAACCGTGACACGCTCACCGGCGCCGTCACCCTGGCCACGGCCACCACCGCCGCCGGCAACGTGCCCGCCGGCAAGCCGCTGCTGGCCGAGGTGCGCGGCGGCGGCCGGCGCCTGAAGCGCAGCGAGGTGCTGCTGCAGCGCAAGGGCCTGCTGCCGGTGGGCTACCTCACCGTGCCCGGCCGCGGCGCCCGCATGGACGGCTACGGCAACGTGAGCCGCAGCCAGGTGCTGGAAGTGCTGAGCTGGTTCCAGACCTACGCGCCGCAGGGCACCACCCGGCGCAACGCCTGGAACAACAACCTGACCGACGCCGGCCGGGCCCGCAAGCGCACCGGCACCCGCAACCGCGCCGGCGTGGAGTACTTCGTGGTGCAGCCCAACGACAAGAGCCGCCTGGCCCCGGGCATCTACCGCCGCCAGGTGGCCGGCCGCTTCGTGGGCCCGGTGGGCCAGCGCCCGGTGGTGGTGCTGCTGTTCGTGCGCGCGGTGCAGTACGCCAAGCGGTTCGACTTTGCCGAGACCGCCGAGCAGGCTCTGCGCGAGGCCTTTCCGGCCGCGTGGCGCGGCGCGCTGCGGCAGGCCCTGGAGACCGCACGATGACCGACGAGGTGCGCTTCCGCATCATCGTGGAAGACCCCGGCGTGGCCGCGGCGCATGCGCGCGCGGAAGCCGGCTTCCAGCGCGTGGGTGCGGCGGCCGCCGGCGCAGGCCGGCAGACCACGGCCGCCATGCGCATGCTGCCTGCGCAGCTGAGCGACGTGGCCACGCAGCTGGCCGGCGGGCAGAGCCCTTTCCTGGTGCTGCTGCAGCAGGGCCTGCAGACCCGCGACATGTTCGGCAGCTTCCGCGAGGCCGGGCGCGGCGTGCTGAGCGTGCTGACGCCGATGCGCGTGGGCATCGGCGCGCTGGTCGGGTCGCTGGGCGCGCTGGCCTTCGCGGCCTACAGCGGGCGCGAGGGCGCCATGGCACTCACCCGCGCCATCGAGCTGAACGGCCAGGCCGGCGCCCGCACCGTGGGCCAGATCGACCAGATGGCCCGCACGCTGGCCGGGCCCGGCACCACCAGCATCGGCAACGCCCGCGACGTGATGCTGAGCCTGGCCAGCAGCGGCGCCTTTGTGGGCGAGAACATGCAGCTGGCCGGCCGGGCGGTGGTGAGCCTGCAGCGGCTGAGCGGCCAGTCGGCGCAGCAGATCGTGCAGCAGTTCGCCGGCATCCGCGATGGCGTCACGGCCTGGAGCGTGGCGGCCAACCGGTCGTACAACTTCCTGACGGCGGCCCAGGTGGAGCAGATCCGCACCCTGGAATCGCAGGGCCGCACGCAGGATGCCATCCGCGTGAGCATGGACGCGCTGGCCTCAGCCATGGATCAGCGGGTGACGCCGGCCATGGGCACGCTGGAGCGGGCCATCCAGGGCGCTAAGAACGCCTGGAGCGGTTTTTGGGATGCCGCCAAGAGCATCGGCCGCCCTGACACCCTCGAGGAGCAGCTGGATCTCGTGCGCAGGCAGATCGCCTTCCTGCGCACGACGCCCGACGTGCGCGGCGTGCGCGAACTGCGGCAGCAGGAGGCCTATCTGCAGGAGCAGCTGCGCCTGGAGCAGCGCGGCGCCGAATCCCGCGCCGCCGCCGCCGCCGACAACGCCCGCGAGATCGCGCGCCAGCAGGCCAGCTTCGTGGACGCCGAGTTGAGCCTGGAGGCAGCCAGGCAGGCCAAGCTGCTGGCCGAGGAGAACCGCGGCATCGAGGCCCGGCGCCTGGCGCTGGACCTGAGTTTCCAGCAGCGCACCATCAGCGCAGCCAAGTACACCCAGAACCTGATCGCCCTGGAGCGCCAGCGCACCAACGCCGAGGTGGCAGCCGCGCAGGCTGCCGTCAACCGCGAACAGCGCCGCGTGGCTGACAAGCCCGAGGACGTGCTCGCCCGCGACCGCGCCGTGCTGCAGGCCCAGACCGCGCTGGTGGCCAAGCTGGCCGAGCGCGACAAGCTGGAAGCCCGCATCCGCGCCGGCGAGCTGCGGGCCGCCGACTACGCCGTGGGCGGCGAGTCGCTGGTGTCGCTGTTCCGGCAGAGCGAGCTGCAAGCCGCCGCAGGTGTCGATCAAGCACTCGATGAGCGGCGGCGGGCAGCAGCCAGCGCGGCCGTCGAACTGACCGACACCAACCGTGCACTGAACATCGAGCTTCTGCAGGACGATCGGCAGCGTGCTGTTGCACAGCTGGCGATGGAGACCGAAAGCATGCGCCGGCGGTTGCAAATCGAGCAAGCCTATGCCGATGAGCGCGCGGCCTTGCTCAGGCTTGGTGGTAGGCAGTACGGTGCCACCATCAACGGGCAGACCATGGTGGCTGACATAGCGCAGCAAACGGACGAAGAAGCGCAGGCCTTGGTGGCGTCCGCCGAAAGCGCCGCGAATCGTCGACGCGAACTCGAGGAGCAGCTCGCGCAGTGGCGCCTGGGCCGCGAGAAACAGCTCAATGAGCAGCTGAAGCCCGAGTGGCAGCGCCTGCTGGACGGCTGGGCCGACACCACCAAGAACATGCAGCGCCGGTACGACGACTTCCTGACCAGCTTCATCAGCGGCGGCCGCGATGCGTTCGCGCAGTGGGCCGCCGAGGGCCGCATCACCACCAGCGGGCTGGCCAGCTTCATCCGGGCCGAGTTCGCCAAGCTGCTGTACGAGCGCTACCTGGCCGGGTACGTGCGCAGCATCGGCGAATCGCTGTTCAACATCGTCACCGGCAGCAGCGGCGGCGGCAGCGGCATGCCCGACGACGTGCCCACCCGCGGCGGCCGGGCCGGCGGCGGCCAGGTGGCGGCCGGCAGCGCCTACTGGGTGGGCGAGCGCGGGCCCGAGGTGCTGCTGATGGGCCAGCGCCCTGGCTTCGTGGTGCCCAACGTGGCCCTGGCCGGCGCCGGCGGCGGTGGCACCGTGCTGCACCAGCACTTCAACCTGCGCGGCAACGAGGACAGCGCCACGCTGTACGCGCTGGCCAACATGGCCGGCGACCGCGCCGTGGCCCGCGTGGCCGACATGCGCCGCCGCGGCGCCCCGGGGTTCTGACATGACGGTGTACACCTGGCCCGTGCCCACCGGCACCAACCGCGCCTTCTGGCCGCGCGCCGTGCGCTGGCGCGTGCTGTACAACGACCGCAGCACTGTCAGCGCCCTGAGCGGGTACACGCAGACCGGCAGCAACCCGGGCCCGCGCCTGGCCTGCAGCCTGGACATGCCGCAGCACAGCTATGCCGAGCGGCAGCAGCTGGCCGCATTCATCGACCGGCTGGAAGGCAGCAAGCACCGCGTGGCGCTGCACGACGTGGCCAACCCGGCGCCTCGCGGCACGCTGGTGCCGGTGGGCGTGACGCTGGGCGCCGCGGCATCGCAGTTCGCCACCAGCCTGGTGCTGGCCGGCTGCCGCGGCAGCAACGCGCTGCTTGGCGGCAGCTTCGAGACCGATGCCAACGCCGACGGCCTGGGCGATGGCTGGGTGCGCTACAGCGCCGGCACCACCGGCACGCTGACGGCATCGCTCGACACCGATGCCACCTACCTGGTGCACGGCACCAAGAGCCAGTTCCTGCGCGCTGCCGGGCTGGCCGCGGGCAGCGGCAACCTGCACGGCATGTACCAGGCCGGGATCCCTGTGGCGCATCTGGCCGGCCGGCAGGTGACTGTCGCGGCGCAGGTGGCCGCCACGCTGGGCACCACGCTGGCGCTGTACGTGACCTGGCAGGACAGCCTGGGCGGCGCCATCACGGGCTCGGACGCGTTCGCCAGCCTGACGGCCAACGGCGGCGTGCAGCAGCTGTCGTCCACCGTCACCTGCCCGGCCAACGCCGCGACCGCGTACTGCGAGATCCGCCAGAGCGACGGCGCCGGCGGCGTGGCTGCGCTGTACGTGGATGGCGCGCGCCTGGTGGCCGGCAGCAGCGCCCCCAGCTACCCGGCCGGCGCCATTCTGCTGGCCGGCGACTGGCTGGGCCTGGCCACCGGCCAGCTGGTGCGCTGCGTGGCCGACGCCCAGGCCACCGATGCCGGCGCCATGACGGCCGAGGTGCGGCAGCCGCTGCGGCTGGCGGCCACCAGCGGCAGCGCAGTGACGCTGACGCGCCCCACCACGCAGATGGTGCTGCAGCTCAACAGCGGCGAAAGCCCCGCCGTGCCGTTCGACGGCAACGGCACGGCGCCGCCCTTCACGCTCGACTTCGTGGAGGCATGGACATGAGCGGCCGCAGCCTCAGCACCGCGCTGGCCGCGGCCTTGCAGGCCGCGCACGTGGAGAGCTTCCTGCTGGTGCGCATGGAGCTGGACGGCGGCGACTTCAACATCACCACCACGCCCTTCGACATCGAGCTCGACGTGGACGGCACGCTGCGCACCTGGCGCACGCTGTACGGCCTGGGCAGCATCGACGAGATCGTGGAGACCGACACCGAGCAGGCCGGCATCGCCTTCACCTTGACCTGCGCCACCGACAGCATGCTGGCCGCCGCGCTGACCGAGGATGTGCAGGGCCGGCAGGTGACCATCTCGTTCGTGGTGGTGGACGGCAGCACGCTGCGCATCGACCCCATCGTGTGGCAGGGCTCGCTGGACGTGATGACGGTGGACGACGGCCGCACGCCCACCGTGCGCGTGACGGCCGAGCACATGCTGATCGCCTGGGACGAGCCGGCCGGCCTGATGTTCAACCACGCCGACCAGCAGATGCTGCACCCGGGCGACATGTTCTTCGAGTACCAGGCCGCGCTGGTGGATGCGACCGTCACCTGGCCGACCGCGGCCGCCCTGCGCGCGGAGGCCGGCGGATGACCAGGCGCACCGACTGGCCCGAGCGCCTGGCGCAGGCCGTGGACCGCGGCGGCCGCGCCGGCTGGCAGTGG
>JACCDR012093003.1_pt1 | contig 11523 bp, 9 predicted proteins | sample 7446431 | NCBI WGS metagenome assembly JACCDR01 (sample SAMN15323443, study PRJNA562643) | freshwater metagenome | isolation source: river surface water | place: USA:Blue River Watershed | collected 2017-08-17
ACTAGCGGTCCCGCATGCAGTAGTGGTGCCCGGCGTCTGATGCGCATGGTCGCACGGCCCGATCCGCACCCGGCTGGTGGCCGGGCGGCGCGCGGCGAGGGGGTGGTCGCGTTGACCGAGCCGATCGCCCGGGACTTCCCGAACATCGAGCGGCTGCTGGTCGTGCTGTTCGAGACCGACCTCGGCGGTGCCGAGCACACCGGCACCGAGACGCCGGACGATTTGGAGTCGCGGTTGCCGTTCCTGCGGGTCACCCGGATCGGTGGGTCCCGCACGCACCAGATCGACTACCCGGTGGTCGATCTGGACTTGTTCGACGTCGACGAGGCGGCCGGCGCGCCGCGGGCGTCGGCGATCGCGAACCGGCTGCTGACGAAACCGGCGCCGCATCCGTCGATCGATTACGTGTCCTGCGACCCGGCGTTCCGGGAGTTGCCGTGGGGCGACAGCGAGACGGTGCGTCATTGGGGCGCGACGTTCTTCATCGAGACACGCAAGGTCCGCATCGTGCTCTGACCAGGGCATTCACACGAGTTCCCCCAGGCCCGTCGCGGGGCCTGGTGGAGGCCCACCCGCCTCTCACCCGCCCCGCTTCGTTCGGGGCACCACCCTGCCTCGACCTGAAAGGGGACGAGCCATCATGGCGGTTTTCGCCGATCTCCAGGACAAGAAGAATGAGCTGATCAGGCGCGCGAAGGACGGCAGTGTCTTCGTTGCGCAGATGTCCGTGTCGGTGCCGACGGCGTTGACGTCGACGTCGGCGGCCACGCTGCTGACGCTGGACCCGGAGGACTGGCTGGACCTGGGCTGGATCTCCACCGACGGTGTGAACTACGACCGGGAGACCGAGCAGGTCGAAACCCAGTCGTTCGGTTCCAGCGAGCCGACGCGGTCGGACGTCACGCGTGACGAGATCTCGCTGACGTGCACCGCGCAGGAGACGAAGGCCTTGACGATCGGCATCACCACGGGTGCCGACATCGCGGCGATCCTGGCCAATGCGACCACCGGTGAGGTGCAGGTCGCCAAGCCGGCCCGGCCGAAGCTGAGGTTTTATCGCGTTTTGGGCTTGTTCCTCGACCACGACGACGACGGGCAGGAGATCTACTTCGGCCGGCTGATGCCGCGGGCGCAGGTCGCCGACTTCGGCAGCCAGGGCTACAACGAGGACGAAACCGGCATTTCCTATCCGATGACGTGGCGCGGCAAGGAAGACTCGACCCTCGGATTCAGTCACAAGTGGTTCTGGGGAGGCCCCGGCTGGAAGGCCCTCCTCACTGACATGGGTATCGCGAACGCGCCCTGACCTGCTGAACGTCGTACCGGCCGGATCGGCACGCCACCCCTGTGCCGATCCGGCCGGCACGCATGGACCGGTCGGGGCGGTGTTCCGGGTGGGCGCGCCGCCCCGGCCTCGGCAACGCAAAGCCCACCACCTGCAGCAGGAAGGCGGCACACCCATGACCACCAAGCGTCAGGCCAAGGAATCCCCGGTGCGGATCTTCGTGAAGAAGGACGCCGAGGGCAAGGAGCTCACCCGCGAGGTGACCAGCCCCGGCTCCGAGGTTTCGGCACTGTACGACGGCTTCGTCGAGAAGAAGGCAACCACGAAGAGCACCGGCACCACGTCCAGCTGAACTCCACCAACCACCGAGGAGCCCACCCGCTCATGAACGAAGCACAGGAAACCATCGTCGATCCGGACGAGGATCTCAAGCGGCGGATCCGCCAGCGCCGCAACGAGCGCGCCGGCGCCGACACCGTCACCACAGAGACGGTGGAGACCGTCGAGGAAGAGCAGGAAACCGACTGCGGGCCGGCGCCGCTGCTGCGGATCATCGGCACGTTCCCCACGCAGGAGGGCAAGTTCGAGACCGTCCAGCTGGAACTCGACAACCCCGGCGACGAGCACGGTGATCGCAGCGCGTTCCAGGCGTGGCTGACCGACTTCGCCACGGGCGTGATCGCTTCGATGCGCCGTTGGGGCCCGGCGACGATCACCGCCAACGACGCTCACGGCACCTGCCGCACTACGGGCGAGCAGGAGGTGAGCGACTGATGGCCGGCACACCCACCAAACGCGCACCGCGCAAGGCCACGACCTCGCGTGCCGCGGCGGCGCGCAGCTCGGCCGCGCCGGTCAAGCCGCGGGTGACTCTCGACCTGGACAGCATCTCCAAGTCGAAGGTCTTTCCCGACCTGAAGCTGCCCACCGCTCCGTTCACGTTCCTGCTCAACGGGCACACCTACGAGTTGCGTGACCCGCGTGACTCGGACTGGAAGCAGGCACTCGAGCTGGCCCGTAACCCGTTCCTGCTGATGCGTACCGCGCTGGTCGGCGCGGACGATCCCATCGACGAGCCGACCGAGATGGAGATGGCGTGCTGCCGGGAACGGCTCGGCCTGGTGTCGCAGGATGTCGCCGACGCCGCTGAACTCGTCGCCGACGGCAGGATCAGCGGTGAGAACGTGGTCGAGGATCCGGTGCCCACGCTGATCGACCGGCTCACCGCAGCGGACCTGCCGGCCTGGAAGTTGAACGCGCTGTTCGACAACTGGCACTCCTACTACAAGATCGACCTGGGGTCGGGTAAGGGTCTGCTCGCCGCGCTGCTCGGCGTCGAGAAGTAGCGGCGCGGCGTGGCCGACGACCCGGCCACCGTGCTTGACGAACTGGACGGTGAGCGGCCCGGCGAGCCGTTCACCGTTCGGGCTGGTGGTCACATCATCACGCTGCGCCCGGCGGCCGGCCCGCCCTGGCGGGACCTGATGGATGCCCTCTGCTGGCCGCCTGACTTCCTCACGTTGTTCGGCCCGGACGATCCGGGCGAGGTGGCCGTCCTCGAGGGCCTGTCGGTCGTGCAGATGCGGGCGCTGCTGCACGGGTGGCGGGTGCATCACGGGTTGTGTCCCAAGTACGACGACAACCTGCGGCTGGTGTCGATGCTCGGCAAGCCGGCGTACCGCGCTGCCGCCGAGCGGGACCTGTGGGAGGTCCACCGGTTGAGCCTGACCGCCGAGTGGCAGGCCCGCCGGTGGCGGCAGTTGCTGAACCTGCTCAACGGGTTGCGGCGCACGTCGCACACGCACGAGGCCATGACCCTCGACGAGGAGATGGCCGAGCTGTTCCTGGAGCAGGAGCTCCGCGGCGAGGTGGAGAAGGCGAAGAAGGCCAAGCGGCGAATGACGGAGTTCAGTGTCGAGGCCGAGCTGCTGTCGTTCGCCGTCGATCGGCTCGGGGAGCTGATCGTCGCGCAGGCCACCGGGCGGGGCGGGCGGCGCCGCAAGGTGGAGCCGATGCCCCGGCCGGAGTCCGCGTTGCACCGGGTTCGGCAGCGGCGGGCCCGCAGCAAGCACCAGTACACCGTCGCCCGGGTGTTCGGCTACATCGACAAGGACGGCAACCCGACGGGCAGACCACCGAAGGGCACCGGCACCTCCTGAGCTGCGGAAGGGGGGTGCCGCGTGCCCACTGCCAAGGCCACCTATTCCGCAGGCACTGCCTATTTGACCGTGACACCTTCGTTCCTGGGGGTCGAGGCCGCGCTCAAGCGCCAGCTCGGCAAGGCCGCAGCGGCTGCTGACAAGGACATCGCGGCGGCTGTCGCGCGGGGCCTCAGGGATGCCAACAAGCAGGCGCGGGGTACCGGCTCCAAGGGCGGCAGGGACTACGCGGGTGCGTACGCCGACGAGGCGCGCAAGGTCCTGACGAAGGCGTGGCAGCAGCTTCCGCAGCCGCAGCCGGACGTCAACCTGCGCAAGTGGGACAAGGCCCTCGCGGGTGTGCGCGCCGACATGAAGGAGCTGTCGGAGCAGCGCATCGGCATCGACATCGACCGGGCGACGTTCGACCGGGCGGTGGACAACTTCCGGCGCCGGCTGGAGGAGCTGCGTGACACCGCGTCGGGGCCGAACAAGGAGATCGGTTTCTTCAACGCGGCGCAGTCGGCCCGGCAGCTGGACGAGCTGAAGAAGTTCACCAGCGAGGCGGTTCGGCGGGCGGCGCGCGGCGGGGAGCAGACCGGGTCGGCGTTCGCCGAGCGGATGTCGAAGGCGCTGCGCGACGGCCTGACGAAGATCCCCGACCTCAAGGTGGGCGCCGACGCCACCGAGGCGGAACGGAAGATCGCTGAGCTGCGCGGCCGGATGCAGGTGCTGCAGGACCAGAACATCGGCGTGGACATCGACGCGTCCGCCGCGTACGCGGAGTTGCGTGCGATCACGCAGCAGCTGCAGCGGCTGGACCGCACCAGCGTGCGGGTGGACATCCGTACGAACGCGCACGAGGCGTCCGCCGGGATGGCGGCGTTCGTCAAGCAGGCCGAGGAGGCCGGCCGGGCGACCGAGCGGATCGGGCAGCGGGCGAACTTCTCCCTGTCGCGGCTGGAGTACCTGATCGCGCTGGGTGTGTCGCTGGGCACCAGCATCGTGCCGGCCGCCGGCGCGGCGGCCGCGGCCATCGGGTTCATCGGCACGTCGGCGATCGCGTCGATGGCCGGTGTCGGGGTGATGGCGCTCGGGCTCAGCGGTGTCGGTGAGGCCGTCAAGGCGCTCAACGGCTACGCCGAGGATCAGCAGAAGTCGGCGGACAACGTCGCGTCGGCGAACCGGCGTGTCGCTGCTTCGACCGAGCAGGTGCGGATGGCTCAGCTCGGGCTGGCCAACGCGCGCCGCCAGGTGGCCGAGGCCGCCCAGGACGCGGCGCGGCGGGTCGCCGACGCCGAGCGGGATGTGGCGTCCGCGCGCAGGCAGGCGTCGCGGGAGCTGGAGGACGCGGCGCGGGCGGTTCGTGACGCTCGCCGGTCTGTGCGCGACGCGGAGAAGGAGGTCGCCGACGTTCGGCAGCGGGTGGCGCAGGATCTTGTCAGCGCGCAGCGGCAGATCCGTGACGCGCAGCGCGGGGTCACCGACGCCGAGAAGGACGCACTGGACATTCGTCGTGATCTCAACGACGCGCTTCGCGAGGCGAAGCGGTCGATGGAAGAACTCGACGTCGAGCTGGACAAGAACGCGGCCGACCAGAAGCGGGCTGTCGCCGACCAGATGGAGGCGCTGGAGGAACTCAACGCGCTGAAGATGAATCCTCGGGCGACCGAGGCGGAGTTGCTGCGGGCCCAGGCCGCGTACGACGAGCAGACGGCCCGGATCAAGGAGCTGCAGCTCGAGCAGAAGAAGATGGCCGAGGACAAGAACCGGTACGCCAAGGAAGGCGTCGAGGGCGACGAGCGGGTCATCGCCGCGCGGCGCCGGCTCGCCGAGGCCGACGAGCGGGTGGAACGGGCCCGGGAGAAGTTGGCCGACGAGCAGCGCGAGCGCCGTGAGGCGGAGCTGGACGGGCAGCGGGCGATCGGTGACGCGCAGGAGCGGGTGGCGCGGGCGCAGGAGCAGGTGACGCGGGCGCTGGTGTCGCAGCGTGACACCGAGATCGACGCGCGGGAACGGATCGCGGAGGCGGAGCGGGACCTGGCGGTCGCGCGCGGTGACCAGCAGTCGCAGCGCGCCGACGGCGAGTACCAGATCGCGCAGGCGTCTAACGCGCTGGCGGACGCGCAGCGTTCGCAGGCGGAGGCGTGGCAGGCGACCGAGACCGCTGGCGGGTCGGCGCTGGAGAAGCTGAACGAGGAGATGTCGGATCTGAGCCCGGTCGGGCAGGACTTCGCTCGTTTCCTGTTCGGGCTCAAGGACGAGGTGACTGGTCTTCGGGACGCGGCCGCGGATCCGTTGCTGCCGTCGCTCGAGGACGCGATCACGTTGCTGCTGCCGTATCTGCCGTCGCTGGAGAAGTTCATCGGCAAGGTCGCCGGGGCGATGGGTGATCTGTCGATCAAGACTGCTGAGGCGTTGGGCAGTCCGGTGTGGCAGCGGTTTTTCTCCTACGTGGACCGTACCGCGGTGCCGACGCTGAACACGCTGTGGGAGGTCGGGAACAACCTCACGCAGGGGATGATCTCTCTCTACCTGGCATTGACACCTTTCAATAAAGATATTGGTGGTGGGCTGGTCCAGCTGTCCCGTGACTTCGCCGAATGGGCGGAGCGCCTCAACCGGACCGAGGGATATCAGGCCTTCCTGGACTACGTCCGGGAGAACGGGCCCAAGGTCGTGAAGTTCCTCGGCGAGGTCGGCGAACTGTTCATCGACCTGGTCAAGGCAGCCGCACCGGTCGGCTCGGTCGTGCTGTCCGTGCTCACCGTGCTCGTCGACGTCCTCAACTCGATCCCGGACGAGGCGCTGACCGCGCTGGTGGTCGGCCTGGCCGCCGCCGGCCTCGGCTTCACCGTGCTCGGCGGCATCATGCGCGCCATCAAGCTGCGCGAGCAGCTGACCGACATCTTCGGGCCGCGCACGCAGTCGATGGTGCAGCGGTTCGCCTACGACACCGGCCGGGCCACCACCGAGACCGGCAAGTTCGCCACCGCGACCGCGGCGATGCACGGTGTCGTCGCCACCGGCCGGGACCGGGTCGTCGCGTTCGGCGGCGCCGTGCGTGACCTCGGCGGCCACGTACGCGACCTCGGGAGCCGGGTCGGCGGGCCGGTGCTGACCGGCATGTCCACGCTGTCGCAGAAGTTCGACGGCGCGCGGGTGGCCGCCCTCACCACAGCGACCGCCATCACCGGCCCCGGCGGCATGGCCGCGGCACTTCAGACCGGCAAGGACCGCATCGTCGGCCTGGCCGCGGCCGGTGAGGTCGCCGCCCGGCAAGGGATGTCGCAGTTCCGTACCGCGCTCACCGATATCGCCGTGGCGGCGAACGGCCCGGGTGGTGTGGCGGCCGGCGCCCAGACCGCCGCCGCGAAGGTCGGTGCTCTGGCCACGGTCGTCGGTGGGCCGGCCGCGACGAAGATGGGCGCGTTCGCGGGCAAGGCCAAGGACGCGGCCCACCAGATCGGCACCAAGCTGATGCAGGGCGCGTCGTCGCTGTCGGGGTTCCTCGGCGGGCCGTGGGGCGTCGCGCTGGTCGGCGCGACCGCGGTGGTCGCAACGTTGTCGAGCGCGTCAGCCGACTACAACGGGAAGATCGATTCGCTGGTCACCAGCTTGGACGAGCTGGGACGGCAGTACCAGGAACTGAAGGACGGCGGGAAGACCGGCACCGCCGAGGCCACCCAACTGCTGTCCGACATCGTGCAGCGCAACCCGGAGATGCAGAAGGCCGTCCTCAACCTCGACGCGATCGGTGTGTCGATCGAGGACATCGGCAAGGCTGCCGCCGGATCGAAGGAAGACCTCGACGCGGTGCTGCGCTCGATCGACGAGGAGATCGTCCTCGCCGAGCAGAAGTGGCAGGACGAAGCGAACTTCCTCTTCACGGTGTTCTCCGACGACGCCCAGAAGGCCTCCGACCGGCTCGCCCAGCTGCGGCAGTTGCGCGACGCGGTCGGTGAGCACGCCGACAAGGCGACGGTCGCCGCCGAGATCCAGAAGATCCTCAACGAGGCGACCGACGACGCGAAGACGTCGGTGCAGTTCCTGACGCCGGCGGAGAAGGCCCTGGCCGACGCGCACCAGGTGATGTCGGACAAAGCCTCCACCGCAGAGGAGAAGTTCAATGCGCTGACCAAGGCGCAGGACGTCATGCGGCAGTCCCAGATCAACGCGATCGAGGCCGAGGAGGACTTCGCCGAGGCCAACGACAACCTGCGTGACTCTGTCAACGCGGCGAAGGACGCGCACGTCAAGAGCAAGGACCTGCTGAACCTGCACACCGCGGCGGGCCGCAGCAACCGCGACATGCTCAAGAACCTGATCGAGGCCTCGAACCGGATGTACGACGCCGACGTGGCACTCAACGGTGTCACCCAGACGGCGATCGACAAGGGCCAGGGGCACATCAACAAGATCCGGGAGACGGCGAAGCAGCTCGGCCTGAACAAGACCGAGACCGAGAAACTGATCACCGCGTACCGCAAGATCCCGGAGAACCTCGAGACCGCGATCAAGCTCGATGACAAATCGTTCGTGGCCACCTACCGCAACCTGCAGAAGATGCAGTGGATGCAGACGGCGATGAGGCTGAACCTCACGCCGGAACAGGCCGAGGCGATGTGGAAGCGCACCGACTACCCGAAGGGTTCCACCGGGTACGCCGAAGGCGGCGAGGTGCACGGCCCCGGCACCGGCAAATCCGACAGCGTGGTGGCGCGGTTGTCGCGCGGCGAATGGGTGCAGCCGGTCGAGGCCGTCGACTACTACGGCGACGACTTCATGGAGGCGGTCCGCAAACGGGAGATCCCCCGGGAGTCGCTTCCCGGGTACGCCGCCGGCGGGCAGGTCGAGAAGCTGCGGGTCAACTTCCCGATCGACGTCAAGAAGACGTTCGTCCCGAGCAAGGCCAATCTCGAGGACTACCTGTGGGGCTCCGGCTCCGGGGCGCTCGGTGACGCCAAAGGCGGGCAGGGCTGGCGCTGGCAGATGGCGGTGCTGCGCGCGGTGTTCCCCGGGTTGGCGTTGTTCTCCGGCTACCGGCCGGGTGCCATCACCAGCTCGGGTAACCGGTCGTGGCACGGCATCGACGGCGGTCGCGCCGTCGACGTTCCGCCGCAGCAGAAAGTCTTCAACTGGATCCACGACACCTACGGCAAAGGCACCAAGGAACTGATCTGGGGTGGTGACCCGGACCGCAACATCCAGCGGGGCAAGCACCACCGGTACTCCGATTCCCTGCTGCGCGCCCACGGCCCGTACCAGGGCAAGAAAGGGCCCTCGCCGCACGTGCACTGGGCGTACGACGAAGGCGGGATGCTCCCGCCCGGCTACAGCATGGTCTACAACGGCACCGGCTCGCCGGAACCGGTCCTCACCGATCAGCAGTGGACCGACATCACCAAGTTGGCGCAGGCCGCCGCCAACGGCCGTAGCGGCAACAACTACGAGTTCCACTTCCGCGACACCACCCTCGACGAAGGCCGGCTCCGCGCCATCCAGGACCGCGAGGCGGTGCTCGCCCGGGAAGGGCGGTCCCGGTAACCCCCCCCCGTTTTGTCTGCGGCCCGGCCGGGTCCACCCTTCCCGGCCGGGCCGCAGACGTACCCCTGAAACCTTGCGTGCCGCTTGTGAGCTGCGAGAAACAGTTGAGAGGAGGCCCGGGTGACGGACGTGATCGAGGACGTCGGGACGATGACCGCGACGTGGACGGACCCCACCGGCACGGTGTGGCCGCTCACCGACACCAGCGACGGCGGTGAGGACGACACGGGCTGGTTCACCTCGAACGGCCCGGGCGGCTGGAACGCCACCAGCTACGAGATCGTCACCGATGCGCTCGCCGGCGGCGGCGTCAACGTGCGGCACGTGCGCGCCAACCCGGGGACGCTGACGTGGCCGATCCACACGTGGGGCGAGTCGCACCTGCAATGGGTGCAACGGCACCGGGAGATCCGCCGCGCGATCATGATGACGGTGCACCGCAACCAGCTCGGGGTGCTGACCGTGTCGCGGCCGGACGGCTCATCCCGGTGGGTCGAGTGCATGTACCAGGGCGGGTTCCAGGGCGAGTCCGGTGAGGGCTGGCTCTTCTCCACCGACGTGATCACGCTGCTGTGCCCCGACGGCTACTGGAAGGACACCGCACCGGGCAGCGTCACCTTCACGTACCAGGCGGGCGTCGACTTCCTCGACCCCTTCCCGAGCGTGTCGCCGGGGCTGCCGCTGGGAGAGGCGCAGATCGACAACCCGGGCGACGTCGCCGCGTGGCCGGTGTGGACGCTGACCGGGCCGATGAGCTCGTTCTCCGCGACCAACGTGACGCTGGGCCTGGAGTTCACGCTGACCTGGCCGCTGCTGGCCGGGCACCAGATCACCATCGACACGAACCGCAGCCGGCCCCAGGTGCGCAGCCCCACCGGCGACAACCTGGTCGCGTTCCTGAACTGGCCGACGGCGTACCTGTGGCCGGTGCTGCCCGGCGTCAACGACCTGGTCTTCAACGTGGCCGGCGCCGACGAGGGCACCGCGGTGAACTTGACCTATCACGCCCGGTACGAAGGGGCGTGACCGTGTGGCCGAGTACACGATCCTGATCTGCGACAAGTGGACGATGCTGCCGGTCGGTGACCCGATCACCTGCTGGACGATGATCGACGTCACGCTGCGGTTCAACGAGCCGTCCTCGGGGATGTTCGCCGCGCCGGGCTACTCGTGGGTCCGTGACCAGCTCGTGCCCGGCTGCCGCGTGCAGGTGATCCGCGACGGTGAGGTCCTCATCTCCGGGCCCGCCGAGAAGTGGTTGTGGGAGCGGGCCGACAACGGTGAGAACGCCGGCGCGGGTGTGGTGACCGTGCACTTCGCCGACTTCCTGTCGCTGGTCGTTTCCCGCGAGACGTACCCGGATCCGGCGCTGTCACCGTCGGCGCAGGTGGCCGACCACTGGACGTACAGCGACCTGGCCGAGCACGCGCTGCGGACCCTGGTGCTGTGGCAGGCCGGCGGTGAGGCGCTGGAGGCACGGCGGATCCCGCAGCTGGTCCTCGGCCCGTTCGCCGGGGTCGGTGGCAGCGTCACCGCCAAGGCCGAGCCGATGGAGCCGATGGGTGACGTGATGCGCCGCGTCGCGATCGCCGGCGGCAACCTGGGCTTCCGGACCGTGCAGGTCGGCAACGAGATCGAGTTCCAGGTGTACGAGTCACCGGACCTGAGCAACGAGATCGTGTTCGGGTTCGGTATCGGCTCGCTGAAGTACATCGCCTACGAGGTCACCGCGCCGACGGCGAACGCCGCGATCGTCGGCGGGCAGGGTGAAGGCTCCGACCGGTACATGATCGAGGTCGGGAACCTGGCCAGCCAGTACGACTGGGACCGCCGTGAGGTGATGGTCAACCGGCCCGGCGGTGACCCGCTCGCCGAGCTGCAGGCGGCCGCGGCGGAGACCCTGCGCGAGGGCGCCGAGACCGGCCGGGTGCAAGCGTCGGCGGCCGACAGCCCGGCTGCGAGGTACGGCGACTACGACGTCGGGTCGAGGGTTTCGGTCGAGTCGTGGCCAGGGTCGCTGATCTCCGACGTCGTCGTCACCGTGCACTTCCAGGTCTATCCCACCAGCGGCGAGTTCATCTCGCCGACGGTCGGGTCGCAGGCCGAACAGACCAGCCCGGCGTGGATCCAGCGGATGCGCAAGATGGACCGCCGGGTCGCCTACCTCGAGCGGCGGGTGCTGCCCGCCGTCATCTAGTTGATCATCTACCACCACGGAACGGGGGTTACCCGGTGGCAGAGTCCTCGTGGCCGAATCCGGCTGACGGCAGGAGTGTCGACGACGTCCAGTACGAGAAGCTGGCGGCCTACTACGGTGGCACCGGCGGTGTGATGGGAGAGTTCTCCTCGCCGCAGCTGGTGTACGGCGACTCGTCCGGCATGCAGATCAAGATCGGTGCGGACCGGCACGCCCTCGTGCGCGGGCATGTCTGGTGGTCCGGTTCGACGATCGTGACGAAAGCGATCGCGGCGAACGCCTCCGGGTCCACCCGCGTCGACCTGGTGGTGCTGCGCCTGGACCGGGCCACCTGGGCGGTCAACCTGGTCGTGCTC
>JACCDR010977550.1_pt1 | contig 11522 bp, 11 predicted proteins | sample 7446431 | NCBI WGS metagenome assembly JACCDR01 (sample SAMN15323443, study PRJNA562643) | freshwater metagenome | isolation source: river surface water | place: USA:Blue River Watershed | collected 2017-08-17
CATCCAGGTGCGGGCAAACGGTTGACCATTGGCACCTTCGCTTTGGGCGATTTCGTTTTCATGGTGGGGAAACTGCAGATCGGCGCCGCCGCCGTGGATGTCAAAGGTCTGGCCCAGCAGCTCGCACGCCATGGCCGAGCACTCGATGTGCCAACCAGGACGGCCAGAGCCAAAAGCACTGTCCCATTTGCAGTCAGCTGGCTCGGTGGGCTTGGCGCTCTTCCAGAGCACAAAGTCCAGCGGATCGTGTTTGCCACCTTGTTCGGTGTTCACAGCCACGCGCTCACCGGCGTTCAACTCGTCCAGGGACTTGCCGGACAACTTGCCGTAGCCTGGAAATTTGCGCACGGCGTAATTCACATCGCCATTGCCCGCGCGGTAGGCCAGGCCTTTTTGCTCCAGCGTGCCGATCATCGACAGCATCTGCGGCACAAAGTCGGTGGCGCGGGGTTCGTGCTGGGGGCGCTCGATGCCCAAAGCGTCGGCATCCTGGTGCAGCGCATCGATCATGCGGTCGGTCAGATGGCGGATGGTCTCGCCGTTCTCCAAGGCACGTTTGATGATCTTGTCGTCGATGTCGGTGATGTTGCGAACGTAGGTCACCTTCAAACCACTGGCCTTGAGCCAGCGCTGCACCACGTCGAACGCGATCATCGAACGGGCATGCCCCAAGTGGCACAGGTCATACACCGTCATGCCACACACATACATGCGCACATGGCCTGGCTCGGCAGGCGTGAACTCGGAAACCGCACGGGTGAGTGTGTTGAAGATGCGCAAACTCATGTCAAATCAGGGAACGTTCTGGGAACAAGCAACCACCTTGCCGCGCCCAAGGCGCGCCACCTCAACAATGCAGGAATCGGGTACAAAAGTGGCTGTCGTACACGTGGACAGCGGGTCAAGCTGACGAGGCCGAAAAAACAAGGCCTCCGCTACAATGGCCGTCAGTATAGCCCCGACAGGCTTTCCCATGTGGGCCTTCTACCGCCCCAGACCCGAGACCCATTGCCGCATGCGCCCACTGATTTCGTTCGCTTTGTCTTGCGCCCTGATGGCCCTCAGTGCCGGCGCTCGGGCAGACCTCTACAGCGATGTGAACCGCCTGATCCAGAGCGGGCAATTGGAAAAAGCCCTGCAGCAGGTCGAGCAGCGCCTGAAAACCGCCCCCACCGATCCGCAAATGCGTTTGCTCCTCAGCCGCATCCAGGACGCACAAGGCCAGACCCAGGCGGCCACGGACACTTTGCAGGGCCTGACCCAATCATTCCCCGAACTGGCTGAGCCACACAACAACCTGGCCGTCTTGCTAGCCCGCCAAGGCCGTCATGCCGAAGCCCTGGCCTCACTGCAAGCGGCCATTCAAGCGCGTCCAGACTACGCCATTGCGCTTGAAAACATGGGCGATGTCTATGCGGTGCTGGCCAGCGCGGCTTATGGCAAAGCGCTTCAAATCACACCGAATCAACGCCGCATTCAAGCCAAACAGCAGACCATCGACCAGATGCTCAAAGCTGCGCCCTGAGCGCCAATCCCAGCCTCCTCATGAAAACTTCACGCTTTTTTGTCGCTTGCGCCTTGGGCGCATCCCTGGTCACAGGTCTGCTCCTGCCCCTGTCTGCCCAGGCTCAGACCAGTGGCATCAGCAAAGTGCGCATCAGCACCTCGGTCGGTGACATCGAAGCCGAGCTGTATGCAGACAAAGCACCTCGCACCGTGGCCAACTTTTTGCAATACGTCAAAGACAAGCACTACGACGGCACGGTCTTTCACCGCGTGATCTCGAGCTTCATGGTGCAAGGTGGCGGCTACGATACCAAGTACCAGCAAAAACCCACACGTGCGCCCATCGAACACGAAGGCCGCAAGGCATTGGCCGCCGGTCTGAAAAACACCACCGGCACTTTGGCCATGGCCCGCACGGGTGATCCCCATTCGGCGTCTTCGCAGTTTTTCATCAACGTGGTGGACAACGCTTTTCTGGATCCCACGCCCATCCCCGATGGCGATCCGGTGGCCAAGTTTGAGTACCAGGGCCGCGTCTACGAAAACGTCGCACGCTCGCAACTGGTCAACGCACCACAGCTGTTTGGCTACACCGTTTTTGGCAAAGTCACGTCCGGCATGGACGTGGTCCAAAAAATCAGGAACACCCCCACTGGTGCGGGTGGTCCTTTTCCTTCCGACGTTCCCAAAACGCCGGTCCTCATTCAATCCGTTACTTTGTTGAAATAAACCATGAGCAACCCACAAGTAGAACTGCACATCACCGGCTACGGCGTCATCACGCTCGAACTGGACGCTGAAAAAGCCCCCAAATCCACCGCTAACTTCCTGGCGTATGTGAACAAGGGCCACTACAACAACACGATTTTTCACCGTGTGATCCCTGGCTTCATGATCCAAGGTGGCGGTTTTGAACCTGGCATGGCGCAAAAGCCCACCGATGCGGCCATCGAAAACGAAGCCAACAACGGCCTCAAAAACAACGAATACACCGTGGCCATGGCCCGCACCCAGGCGCCCCACTCCGCCACGGCACAGTTCTTCATCAACGTGGCCGACAACGGCTTCCTGAACCACACCGCCCCTTCGCTGCAAGGCTGGGGCTATGCCGTGTTCGGCAAAGTGGTCAAGGGCACCGAAGTGGTGGACCAGATCAAAGGCGTGAAAACCGGCAACCGCGGCGGCCACGGTGACGTGCCCAAAGAAGACGTGGTGATCGAAAAGGCTGTCGCCCTGTAAGGCCAGCCCTGCCATGAACGCGCTGCCTCAGACGCCGCCCATCGGCCAACTGCAAGCACCCGCGTCATGGCAAGCCGTGGACCTGATCTCGGACCTGCACCTGCAAGCGTCCGAACAGGCCACTTTTGAGGCGTGGCGCCATCACATGGCCACCACGCCCGCCCAGGCCGTGCTGATTCTGGGTGATCTGTTTGAAGTCTGGGTGGGCGACGATGCCGTGGCCCATGACCCTTTCTTGCAGCAATGCGCTGACGTCTTGCGCCAAACCGCCCAGCGCTGCCATGTGGCCTTCATGCCCGGCAACCGGGACTTTCTGGTGGGCGCTGAGTTCTTGTCAGCGTGTGGCGTTGAAGCACTGATTGACCCGACCGTTTTGCTCTGGCAACAGCAACGCATTTTGCTCAGCCATGGCGATGCTCTGTGTCTGGGTGACACCGGCTACCAGGCATTTCGCCAGCAAGTGCGATCGGCCTCGTGGCAAACCGAATTTCTGGCCAAACCTTTGAGCGAGCGACTGGCCTTGGCCCGCGCCATGCGTGCGCAAAGCGAATCGCAAAAACAGAGCGGCATGAGCTATGCCGATGCCGACACCGTGCTCAGCCTGCAATGGCTGCAAGCGGCCCAGGCCAATCGGCTGGTCCACGGCCACACCCACCGCCCGGCAGACCACCCTCTGGGCTCGGCCACCCGGCAAGTGCTCAGCGACTGGTCACTGGACCATGCCCCCCTTCGGGCCGAAGCGCTGCGACTGCATGCCGATGGGCAATCCGAACGCTTGCGTTTGATCTGACCCCAACAACACCCCCCAAAAAAACCGCTCCAAGGAGCGGTTTTTTATGGCATCTGCAGCACTTCAACGGCGCAGCAAGTTCTTGAGCACGTTTTGCAAACGGCGAGCGGTGTTCGCTTCGTGCGGACCGGACAAGACTTGCGCCACGTCCTGCGCCCATGTTTCGGCGGGGCCTGGCTGGTTGCGCTGGGTCAGCAGCTGCAATTGCAGTGCACGGCGCTCGCTCAGGTGCTCGGCCGGGGTGGGCACTTCGGCCGCCATTTCCAGGCGCAACAAAGCGGTGGCAGCAGGTGCCTTGGCTTCGTTGCTGACCGCTTGTGTCCAGGCCTGACGGGCAGAAGCGTTGACGGCCTTGCCAAGCTCTTGTGCGCTGGGCAGCGCATCGGCCTGGCGGTCTTGCCAAGCCGACATCAATCGGGTCAGGGTCTCGCCGTGGGCTTGTGCGGCCAGCTTGCGCAGCGACATCTCGGCACGCTCCATGGCCTCGCGTTGCGCACGGAAGGCGGTATCGCCCAAGCGCGGGGCACGTTCGCCACGGTCCGCAAAATCACCGCGCGCGAAACGGTCGCCTCGCTCGCCCGAGCGCGGACCACGGTCACCCGGACGGCTGGAACGATCGCCTGCGCGATCACCTGGACGGGCATGGCGATCACCTGGGCGGCCATCGCGTCGGCCATCACGGCCTGCAGGCACTTCGGTTTTCTTTTGACCTGGGCGATCGTCGCCACGCACCGCGACCACCGGCTTGGCAGGCTTGGGCGCAGCCACGGGCGCTGCAGCTTCTGCCGTTGCTTCGCCCTCAACAGCGTCAGCATCGGCTTGCGCCTCCACAGCTTCTGCCGGCTCGGCTGCAGGCGCTGGCTCAGCGGCTGAGGCATCGGCACTGGCGGCATCCGCCACAGGCACTGCTGCGGCGGCGTTTGCCGCGGGGGCTTGACCGTTCGCCAGTTCGGCGGCTTGTTGGGCCTGTCCACGCAAAGCCGCGTCCAATGCGGCCATGGCCGCACGGATCTTGACAGCGTCACCGCCGGCATTGGCCGCATCCAGCGCTTTGGAGGCGTCGATCACAGCGCGATCACGGGCACTCAGATGGGTTTCAGCTTGCTGGCGTTCAGCGCCCTTGCGCTGAAAGGCCTCGTCCAAAGGTGCACGGAAAATTTCCCACAGCTTTTGCTCGGTCTTGCGGTCCAGGGGCACGGCCTGGGCTTCGGCTTGCCAGCGCAGCTGCAAGGCCTTGACGGCGTCCACACGCAGCGGCGCTGCAGACATGTCTTTGGCTTCGGCAATCATGGCCTGGCGCCGCTCGATGCTGGCCTTTTGCGCCGCATCCACGCGCACAGCAGCGGCCTTGATGAGGGCCTTCCACTGCGACTGCATTTCGGCAAATGATTTCTCGCTCAAATGCCCGGCATTGCGCCAGCGCTCGCCAAACTGGTGCAGGGCACGCAACTGGCCGCGCCAGTCGCTGCTCTCGGCGTTGGCCGCCGTCCAGGCTTTGACTTCTTCCATCAAGGCCACACGCTGTGCACGGTGTGCAGCAGATTCCTGCTTGATCTGGTCCAGCCAGGCTTGCACGCTCTTGTAGGCTTCGTTGCAAGCCGCGTCAAAACGCTTCCACAGCGCGTGGTTGGGCAAGCCACCCTGGTCGGTTTGCTTCCAGCTCTCGCGCAATTGGCGCAGGTTCTCCTGCATCTTGCGACCGCCCATGGCGGGGGTTTTGTCGGCGCCCAACAGGGCTTCGGCTTTGGTGACCAGTTCCTGTCGGATCTGGTCAGCGCGCCAGCGCTGCCAACCTTCCAGTTCACCGGCCGCGGTCAAGGCGGCATGCACGCGGGCATCGAGTGCGGTGTCCAGATTTTTGCCATGGGTCTTGAGCACAGCGCGCAAAGCAGCGGCTGCACCGGCGCTGGCTTTTCCATGGCCTTCGGTGACTTCTTTTTCAACCGCTTCCAGCACTTCGGTCACAGCGGCCGTGGCCTGCTCGCGCAAGGCCTGGCGTTGGGCCGGGTCCATTTTGGGCTTGGCCGCTTTGGGGGCTTGTGCAGCGGCATCTGCGCCGGTCTCGGTTTGCGCCACCACCTCGCCACGCAGACGGCGGATTTCGTCGGCCCACACGGGCACCGACGGCAAAGCGGCCGCAACGTCGGCTTGGGCTTGGACAGCCACCGTCAAGGCCGCTGAAAAACCGTCCCACACCGCTTGCAATTGGCTGCGTGCCGTCTCCAGCTGCGACGGGTATTTCAGATCGACGCTGAACCACACAGCGTTTTGTGTGAGGGCTTGGGCCTGGGCTTGCCACTGGGCCACATCGGCCTGCAAGCCAGTTTGGCCGGCCAGGGCTTCGGCCAGGGGTTTGGTGGACAAGACTTCAATGCGCTGCGCCAGCAACACGGCGGCTTCGCGCTGCACCATCACCTGGTGCTGCAAGTCTTCCACGCCTTTGACCACTTCGGCCAAACGGATCTTCAAGCTGGCCAACGGTTCGCGCGACAAGGGCGCACCGGCTTTGGCCGCATCACGCTGCCAAGCCAGAGCATCGGCAATGTTCAGGCGCGGGGCCTGCAACATCTGCTCTGCTTTTTGTGCCCAATCGCTGGCCAGCGCATCCTGACCATGGGCACGTTTGATTTCGTCCAGTTTTTCCTTGAGGATTTTGGCCGCGCCTTTGTCGCGCGCAGACAGCTCACGGTGAACCTCGTGCATGTGCTCTTCAGAGGGGTCTGTCAACAGCCATTCACGCAAACGGGCGCTGCGCTCACCTGAGGTGGCGGCACTGAAGACCCCTCCGGTCAATGGGTCAAGGGTGGCGAGGTCAAGAGGCTTAGAAGAAGTCACGGTCAAAACGCTTTAAAACACGATCCATGCCAAATACGGCATCCCGATCAACCCTGGCAAGAAGCCCACGGAGTTGACCATCAAGCCGGTATTTTCGCCGGTAATTGAGCAGCTCCGGCCCACGGCAGCGAATCAGTCCAAATCTCTGCTTTTCCCGTCGCCACCACCCTTTTCTATATTACCCAAAAGAACCAAATGCTTGATTGATATCCTTGACGGGTTATGAAAGATTCCTAGAATCCGCTCGAATCTCCGGCATCCCCCCCTGGCGAGTGCCATGACAACGCGGTTCGAGCCACCTGGCTGCGTGAACCGATCCACCCCCGGCGCTCACGCCCCCCTTATCAAGGCTTTCACCCGCTGGCCACCAGCGCATTTTTTGATGACAGCGAATTTGCAACTTTCACGCCTTTGGCTGGTGCTTCGGACCTTGGTCGCCGACGTGCGTGATGGTTTTGTGGAAATCAGCCGGCACAGCCTGGCTCTGGTGGGTTTGGTGGTCGTGGCCGTTGCGCTGACCTTCATGGCTCGCCCTGGCCTGCAAATGAATGTCAACGACATGTTGATGGGCTGGCTCGAAATGCGCCAGGCAGAAACCCTGGACACCCCCGCGGTCAACGATGCCGCCTACCGGTCGACCGCCACCTCGCTCAAAGGCCTGCCCAAGGACCAGCTGGCCGTGACTTACTGGCTCAGCCGCCGTTACCGCGTATCGCCCGAGCCTCTTGCGGCCTTGGTGACGGAAGCTTGGGCTGTGGGTGAACGCAGCCAGATTCCCCCGACCTTGATCCTGGCCATCATGGCCATTGAATCGAAATTCAACCCCTTCACCGCTGGCACGCAAGGCGCAATGGGCCTGATGCAAATCGATCCCGAAGCCCACGCGAACGAGCTCAGCCCTTTTGGCGGTCGATTGGCGGTGTTTGACCCCGTGACCAATTTGCGCGTCGGCGCGCGGCACCTGCAAGACCTGATCTTGCAAAGCGAAACCCTTGAAGAGGCGCTGCGCCATTACGCCGCAGGTTCAGGCCAAACCGAAGACAGCCCCTATGTGGACCGGGTATTGAACGAACACAAGCTGCTTGAGAAACTGCTGTAAACCCCGGCACCGGCTGTGCCCATGGCATGCAGGGCCAACACACGCCTGGGCTACACTAGAGGGGTGCGCAACTGGCGATAGGAGCGCCGCCCAGACCATGCAGGTGGGTGGCTGACTCTGACGTGGACCGTGGTGGACCCTCGAACAAGGGCTCACCCCAAACCACTGGGAAGCGCGCAACCCGGAACCGGCCCCTCGGCCTGACCAGGGTTTTCAGCCGTTCGCCTGGGCAGCCCTTGTCAACAACACACTTGTTTGAGCCAAGGTTCCATCTCTTTTGAAGGACTGCCATGTACGACCGCAACATTCTGATTGAACAAGCCGACCCCGAAATTTTTGCCGCCATCCAGGCCGAAAACGCGCGTCAGGAACACCACATCGAGCTGATCGCCAGCGAAAACTACGCCTCGCCCGCCGTCATGGCCGCGCAAGGCTCGCAGCTGACCAACAAATATGCCGAAGGCTACCCCGGCAAGCGCTATTACGGCGGTTGCGAATTCGTGGACGTTGCCGAGCAACTGGCGATCGACCGCATCAAGCAGATCTTTGGTGCCGACTGTGCCAACGTGCAGCCCCATTGCGGCGCATCGGCCAACGAAGCCGTGTTCCTGGCTTTCCTCAAGCCCGGCGACACCATCATGGGCATGAGCCTGGCCGAAGGCGGTCACCTGACACACGGCATGCCGCTGAACATGTCGGGCAAGTGGTTCAACGTTGTGTCCTACGGCCTGGACAAGAACGAAGCCATCGACTACGACGCGATGGAAGCCAAGGCCCGCGAGCACAAGCCCAAGCTGATCGTGGCCGGCGCTTCAGCCTATTCGCTGCACATCGACTGGGCCCGCTTTGCCAAAGTGGCCAAAGAAGTCGGCGCCATTTTCATGGTCGACATGGCCCACTACGCCGGTCTGATCGCTGCAGGCCAGTACCCCAACCCCGTGCCCCACGCCGACGTGGTGACCTCGACCACCCACAAGAGCCTGCGAGGCCCGCGCGGTGGCATCATCTTGATGAAGGCCGAGCACGAAAAAGCCATCAACAGTGCCATCTTCCCCGGACTGCAAGGCGGCCCATTGATGCACGTCATCGCAGCCAAGGCCGTGGCCTTCAAGGAAGCACTGGCACCTGAGTTCAAGGACTACCAGGCCCAGGTGATCAAGAACGCCAAGATCGTGGCCGAAGTGCTGACCCAACGCGGTCTGCGCATCGTGAGCGGCGGCACCCAGAGCCACGTCATGCTGGTGGACCTGCGCGCCAAGGGCATCACCGGCAAAGAAGCTGAAGCCGCATTGGGCGCAGCCCACATGACGATCAACAAGAACGCCATCCCGAACGACCCTGAAAAGCCGTTCGTGACCAGCGGCGTGCGCATCGGCACCCCGGCCATGACCACCCGTGGTTTCAAGGACGAGGAAGCCCGCATCACGGCCAACCTGATCGCCGACGTGCTGGACAACCCGAAGGACGAGGCCAACATCGCGGCCGTGCGCGCCAAGGTCAACGCCCTGACCGCCCGTTTCCCGGTCTACAAGTAATCGGGAAACACAGCGATGAAATGCCCCTTCTGCGGTCACCTCGAAACCCAAGTGGTTGAAACACGGTTGGCCGAAGACGGGGGCTTCATCCGGCGCCGGCGCCAGTGCGGCGCCTGTGAAAAGCGTTTCACCACCTACGAGAAACCCGAAGTCACCTTCCCGGCCATCGTCAAGAAAGACGGTCGACGCATTGAATACCAGCGCGAAAAACTGCGCGCCAGCCTGAACCTGGCCCTGCGCAAACGCCCCGTGAGCACCGAACAGGTGGACGGCGCGATCGAGCGCATCGAAGAAAACCTGCTCAACCAGCCCCACCGCGAAGTGGCGTCCAACCGCTTGGGCGAGCTGGTCATGCGCGAGCTGAAAAAACTCGACAAGGTCGCCTACGTGCGCTTTGCCAGTGTCTACCGCAGCTTTGAAGACATCGACGACTTCAAGACCCTGGTGGACGAAGTCCGCTGATCGGGCGGCACCTCAGCTGCAACGGTCTGCCGCCACCTTGACAAGGCGGGGCTTACCCAAAGCATTGAGCACCAATTGCCAGGCCTGTGAGGCCGCAGGGCTGCACAGCGTCAAAGTGCCCGACTGAAACCCCCCTGTAATCATTTGGCTGCGACCGTCTGGCCCATAAGACACGTAGCGGCTCACCCAGCTGTTGCCTTCAAGCTGCCATCCCTGAGGCAATGCGTCGTGTTTTTGCAGCACCGTCTCTTGCGCATCAAGCTGGGCATTGGCATTGCCATCCACAAACACCAGCCACCCTTGCGACCACACGCCGGGTGATGCGCAGCGCTCGTCCAGCGCCCTGGCACAGACCGTGACCCGTTGCTGCTGGCGCAAAGCTTGCGAGCGGGCGAGCATCAAACTGCCCAGCAAGTCCTCGGCCTGCGCTTGCAGGCGGTGTTGCTGGCGCAAGCCGGTCATGGCGGGTGCGGCCATCCCCGTCAACACCGCCAGCACGGCCAAGACGACCAAAGCCTCCAGCAAAGTGAAGCCCAATGACCCTTGGTGTTTATTCACGCAGCCTCCTCTCAGTTGGTATTTTCACCTTTACAAAGAATACCGGGGTATTCAAAATAATCAAAACATTTCAGGGAGACCCGCCATGCACATCCGTCCATCCAGGACGCCACGTCACAGACCGCATGCCGTCTGTGGCGGCTTCACACTCGGCGAACTGATGATTTGTCTGGCGCTCATGGCCATCCTCACAGCGCTGGCCTTGCCCAGCTACAACGCCCAGCAAAGGCAAGGTCGCCGTGCCGATGCCAGGCAAGCCTTGCTGCAAATCCAACTCGAACAAGCACGCTGGCGCGGTCAACACGAACAGCACACCGACCAGTTGAGCCATTTGGGCTGGGCACATGAGCGCTCACCCTTGGGCCACTACCAGATCGCCATCGAAGACGCGACCAGCACGGGCTACACCTTGACCGCCACCGCGCTGGGCACACAGAGCCAGGACACGGCTTGCAACCCCATGCGCCTGCAACTGTTGGACAACGCCAGCGTGGTGCTCAGCAGCGGTGCTGACTTGCAAACAGACACCGCCAGGTGCTGGCGGCCATGAAGGTCACAAGCCCACAACGTGGCGAGACCCTGGTCGGCCTGATGGTGGGTCTGGGACTGGGTCTGCTGGTGCTGGCGGCAGGCACCCAGATGCTGACGCAGCAATTGCGCGGACACCGATGGCTGCTGCAAGACAGCCACGCCCACCACGACTTGCGCGCCGCATTGGACACCATGACCGGTCTCTTGCGACAAGCCCAATCGGTCCATGAAGCTTGGCGCCAGCGCACAGGTGCTCAATGCACCGATGCGTTTTGCGACGGCCCCGAAGACTTCAGCGTCAGCGCCGATCGGATCCATTTCAGCACCGACCGCAACCACAACGGCAAACAGGACAACAACGAATGCCTGGGTTTTCGCCTCACCAACGGTGAAATCAAAGCCCGCACGGCCTGTCTGCCCGAAGTGTGGACATCGATCACCGACGCTGGCAGCCTGAAGATCACCGCACTCCAATGGCGCGTGCACTGCGCCACCCAAGGTCGGCTGTGGCAACGCTGGATCACCGTGAGCTTGACGGCCGAATGGCCCAACGACAAGTCCCGTCAGTGGCAAATGAGCCAGACCGTGAGCTTGCGCAATGCTTTGCCATCGCCTCAAGCGCCGGCCGATTGCTGAGGCGATACCTTGAAAACACGCCTTTCCCTTGAGCAAGGCACCATCACGCTGATGGTGGTGATCACCTTGGTGCTGATCGCTGCCTTGACCAGTTTCTACAGCACACAAAGTGTGTTCATTGACCGACTGGCCGGCAACGCCCAAGTCCAGACCACGCAAGCGCGACTGGCCGCTGAAGCCGCACTGGCCTGGGCACAAGCCGAGATCCAGCGCCTGTCGCAAACCGCCTCTGCGCACAGCTTCTGGACCACCACCGTGGCCACGTCCTGCCCTGCCAGCCACATCGGACCGCATTGGCAATGTGTGCGCATGCAGCCACCGCCCTTACCAG